>Ga0181403_1000169_pt1 | contig 15576 bp, 21 predicted proteins | sample 26SPOviralmetaG_FD_130132 | JGI IMG/M metagenome (GOLD analysis project Ga0181403, IMG submission 130132) | Marine viral communities from the oligotrophic San Pedro Time Series (SPOT) site, San Pedro Channel, CA, USA - 26 SPOT_SRF_2011-09-28 | ecosystem: Environmental > Aquatic > Marine > Strait...
AGATACTGACATGATAAGAACCTCTCCATACTGACTGACTGCTGACTGCATCACTCTGTCGAAAACTTCTTCGATTGTTTCACATTGCAGGTGGCACTCGACCTCCTGCTCTATTTCCATTAACATATTTTTAGTACTCATTGTTTTCTCCTTTTTTTGTTTGAGTTATCCAAAACGCAACTTGTCCAGACATACTTCTATGATTAGCTTTCGCTATGCTTTTTAAATCATCATAAAATTCGCTAGGAACACCAACGGGTCTAACTTTAGGCTCTGTCATGATAATAACCCCTGATGTGTGTCGACTAATTGACCATGCTCTGCCTCGTAGTCCTCAAGTAACGGAGTCTCCTCTACTATCTGACCATTGGCAATGACAACAATGCCATTAATAATGAGACTGGTGCAGTTAGGCTCTATCGCCTTCGCAATTGTCTGCTCATTATTATTGACTATATTTATTTTTAGTTTCATATCTTCTCCTTTAGTTATGTAATATATATAAACTATATGTATATTACATGATTTATCTTATATGTACAACTCTTTTCGCGCGTGTGTGTCCGCCTTGGCTCGCTCCGCTCGCCTCCGCTCGTAGGGGGGGATAGGGTATAGAATGAATCCGATAGAATATTAACGGAAAACAAGCGAAGCCCATTAATATCTATTGGAATGAATCTATACCCTATCCCCCCCTACGAGCGAAGCGAGTGGGTTGTATATAAGAGAAGAAAATAGACATGGAGAGAATACCCAGAAACTTTGACAAATGAGCTTACCCCCTTCATCATAGGAAACATAGAAAACGATTTGGCCACAAAAAATTTTAAAATTTCAAAATATTTGGCATGGAAAATCCTGACATAAACCTAGAGCGGTTAGCCGAGCAGTACCCTGAAGCTACCAGAGAACTGTTGGAACTGACTGAAGCACTAAATTCCAAACAACTACAGCGTGAAGGACAAGAAAGCTTTTTGACCTACATCAATCACATGTGGCCAGACTTTGTAGAAGGCAGACATCACCAGATATTTGCAGAAAAACTAGAGCAGGTAGCACAAGGTAAGATAAAACGTCTGATAGTGAACATGCCACCAAGACATACTAAGTCTGAATTTGCTTCTACTTTCTTCCCGTCATGGATCTTGGGCCGTAATCCTAAGTTGAAGATCATGCAGATTACGCACACCGCAGAACTAGCATTTCGTTTTGGTAGAAAGGTCAGGGACATAATAGATTCAGAGCTGTATCAAGATGTGTTTCCTGGTGTACAGCTAAAAGCGGATAGTAAATCAGCAGGAAGGTGGGAAACCAATGGCGGAGGTGAAGCTTTCTATTCTGGTATTGGCGGTGCGGTAACAGGACGTGGTGCAGATCTATTAGTATTAGATGATATTCACTCAGAGCAAGACGCCCTTTCACCAACGGCCTTGGACAACGCTTGGGAATACTACAGTTCTGGTCCCCGACAAAGGCTACAGCCAGGCGGAGCCATTGTTATTGTAATGACACGATGGAGTATCAAGGACTTAACAGGCAGATTACTAAACAAACAAGGTGAAGATCATGCAGATCAGTGGGAAGTCGTAGAATTTCCTGCAATCTTTCCTGATAGTCAAAAACCTTTATGGCCTGAATATTGGAAGATAGAAGAATTAGAAGGGGTCAAAGCCTCTATACCTGTAAGCAAATGGGAAGCACAGTGGATGCAAAACCCAACATCAGAAGAAGGAGCGATACTAAAACGTGAATGGTGGCAAAAATGGGAACACGATGAAGTGCCAGAAATGCAGTACGTGATCCAGTCATACGACACAGCTTACACCAAGAAAGAAACGTCTGACTTCTCTGCTATTACGACATGGTGCGTGTTCTACCCTGATCCGAACTCTATGCGGCCAGCTTTACTGTTGCTGGATGTTAAGAAAGGTCGATGGGATTTTCCTACGTTGAAGAAAGAAGCCTTTAAACAATTTGAATATTGGGACCCTGACACAGTTATTGTAGAAGCCAAGGCCAGTGGTCTACCGCTCACGGACGAATTACGTCAGTCAGGTATCCCTGTAGTCAACTACTCACCTGGCAAAGGACAAGATAAAATCGCAAGGGTAAATGCCGTTGCGCCAATGTTGGAATCAGGTATGGTATACGTACCAGATACACGTTGGGCGGACGAATTAGTAGAAGAATGTGCGGCGTTTCCTTTTGGAGACCACGACGACTTGGTAGACTCGACCACACAAGCACTAATGCGTTATCGACAGGGCGGATTTATTGGTTTAGAATCGGACGATGATCTGCAGGATAATCAACCGAGACGGATCAGAGAATATTATTAGGAGACTATAATGGCTGACAAAGGCGAAAAGATAAAGGACCAAGGATTTGTTCCTTATGCAAAACAATCCAACATGACTACTTCTAAGAAACCTTCACCTGGAGCAGGTAAGGGTAAAAGTCGTGGCGGTGGTGATTCACTGAGAGGCACAAAGTTCACAGGCGTTTACTAAATGAGAGTCAAAGCACCTAAAGGCTATCATTGGATGAAGCAAAAGAATGGTAGCTACAAACTAATGAAGCACACAGGCAAGTTTACTCCTCATAAAGGAGCGACTATGAATGCAAATTTTGCAATTCAAAAAGCACACAAAAAGTAAATGGCAGAAAACAACAAACCAACCAACATAGAAAGGTTGTCAGATTTAATCGATCTGGAAGTACAAGATGGTGAAGAGGTTCAAATTGAAGAACCTATGCAAATGGGCGAAGGGGACATTTCTGTTGAGTTATCAGAAGAAGGAGCACAGATAGACTTTTTCCCTGATGCAGAACAAGCGATAGACACCACACCATTTGATGCGAATTTAGCGGAGTACATTGACGAAGGCGAGCTAGGACGAATTGCTTTTCAGTTAGTCACTGATTATGAAGAAGATAAAGCAAGTCGCCACGATTGGGAAGATGCATATGTAAAAGGACTAGATCTACTTGGCTTCAAGTATGAAGATAGAGATAGACCTTTTCCAGGAGCATCAGGCGTAACGCATCCTATGCTCGCTGAATCCGTGACCCAATTCCAAGCGCAGGCTTTTAAGGAGCTATTACCTAGTAAAGGACCCGTAAAAACAAGGGTTATGGGCAATGAAACCCCTGAAACTGAAGATCAAGCACGTAGGGTAGAAGAGTTCATGAATTACCAAATAACCACGGTAATGGATGAATATACCCCTGAAATGGACCAATTACTGTTTTATTTACCCCTAGCAGGCACAGCATTCAAGAAAGTTTACTATGATGTAAACAAACAAAGAGCGGTCAGTACGTTCGTACCCGTAGAAGATTTAGTCGTTCCGTACACAGCCAGTGACTTAGAGACTTGTGAAAGAGTGACGCACGTAGTCAAAATGAGCTACAACGAAATCAGAACACAACAGCTCGCAGGATTTTACAGAGACATACCACTACAACCTGCTGAAACTAATATAGGCAGCAGTGACACCATAGACAAAGAAGATGAACTAGAAGGATTGAGTGCTACCACCAACGACATGATGTATGAGTTGTTGGAATGTCACGTATCCATGGACATACCAGGTTTTGAAGATGAAAACGGATACCACTTACCTTTTATCATTACAATAGACAGAGCTTCCAACGAAGTATTATCGATCAGAAGGAACTACAACCCTAACGATCCACTCAGAACAAAGATACAGTATTTTGTACACTACAAGTTTCTTCCTGGCCTTGGGTTCTATGGGTTCGGCTTAATACACATGATTGGCGGTTTGTCTCGAACCGCGACTGGAGCCCTACGACAATTGATCGATGCAGGTACGCTGGCGAATCTACCTGCTGGATTCAAGGCCAGGGGACTTAGAATCAGGGACGACGAGACTCCACTAGAACCAGGAGAGTTCAGAGACGTAGACGCACCTGGCGGAGCACTAAGAGATTCACTGATACCATTACCTTATAAAGAACCATCGGCGACATTACTACAGCTGTTAGGATTTTGTGTAGAGGCAGGACAAAGATTTGCATCGATTACTAATCTACAGATGGGAGAAGGTAATCAAGAGATGCCAGTAGGCACGACTATGGCTTTGCTAGAGCAAGGTACAAGAGTCATGTCTGCAGTACATAAAAGATTACACTACGCACAGAAAACAGAATTTAAGATACTAACCAGATTGTTTGCAGAGTATCTGCCTCCTGTATATCCATACCAAGTTATTGGCGGTGATCAACAAATTAAACAAACTGACTTTGATAATAGGGTTGATGTTATACCTGTCAGTGATCCTAACTTCTTCTCAATGAGTCAACGTATTACATTGGCACAACAAGAACTCCAGTTAGTACAAAGCAACCCTGAGATACACAACATCAAGGAAGCATACAGAAGAATGTATCAAGCATTAGGTACTGAAAATATTGAAGCATTGTTTGCTCCAGATCCACCACCTCCCGTTCCGATGGATCCAGCAAGTGAGAACAGTGCCGCATTAATGGGTGCACCTCTCATGGCATTCCCTGATCAAGCGCATCAGATACATATAGAGGTGCATCTTACTTTCTTAGAGTCAGGTGCTGGTATGACTAACCCAGCGACAATACCGCTTATGGTATCGCACATATTCCAACACATATCACTAGAAGCACAGAATCAAGCCGATGCACAAATGCCAGAACAACAACCGCCTATGCAGCAACAGATACCAGGCATGCAACAAGGCGGAATGATGATGCCACCTCCACCACCTAACCCTGCAAAAGAAGCTTTGAAAGCTCAGTTAGAATTAGAATTGATGCAGCAAGTTATGCCTAGAATAGAAGAAATACTATCTCCTGGTGATGATGGCGTTGTAACCTTGAAACAACAAGAGCTTGCAATACGTGCAAAAGAAAATGAAGATGATAAGATGATCGCAGAGGAAAGGATCAAACTAGACAAAGCCAAGCTTAGACAGAAAGATCAATCCGAAGAAGAGAGGTTAAAATCTCAAGAAGACATAGCAGCAATGAAAGTTGGTGCAGAAAGAGAAAGGACAAGAAAAGATGGCAATAGGTCTACCTAATTTAAGGAACTTAGTTTTTGACAGAGAGGGTATGCCTAGCCTTAGCTCTCTGGGCATCGACCCTTCGAACCTTCCTACAATAAATCCTGTAACACCTCCTCCTTTACCATCGACACCGTTCGTAGATAAGTATAAAAAATTACCTCTTGGTTCAACAGGATATGTAGAACCAAATGTTGCTACAGAAGAATCTCAACTTAGTTTAACTCCAGGGCCAGGATTACTTCCTTATCAACCTTTTGGAAAAGAGGGCCCTATTTTATACGGAACACAAGAACAAATTGATGCTGCTAAAGCTAAAAAATCCGATCCTATAACCGAAGCTGTAGCAAAAGCTTTAGGAGCTGCTAGTGGAGAAGCATCAGGACTAGTCCCCTTAGGAACAAGTGGTCTTGCTATGATGGAAGATGAACCAATCACTATGGCCTCTGACTCAACGTCACCCATATCACTTATGGTTGAGCCAGAAGTCACCCTTCCAAGTTCCGATTCTGTTGGTATGAAAGCCCAAGAGTATCAAGATTTTTTAGATAAACTTGGCTCTACAAAGGTAGATGAGGAGCTTAAAAATTTATTCCCAACAGATCAAACTGACCCAGTACAAGCCGCCGTTGATGCTGCCGTGGGCAATGGTCAACCGACCACGGACGATACTATATTGGACTTAGATGACGTGGTAATAGGCGGAGCCATGACAACACAATATTATAATCCCGCAACAGGCGAAACTTTTTTACAAACAAATACAGCACAACCTGTTCCAGAAGGTTTTATAAAAGGCTCTCCTCCTGAGACTCCCGCACAACCAGATTTCATGACTCAGCTACAAGAACTTATTGCACAAATGCAAGGTGAACAAACTGCCGCAGCCGAAGCTGCTGCCGCCGCCGAAGCAGCAAAACAAAAACAAGCTGCTGAAATGGCACAGAATTATATGGTTGGGCAACCAGCCGTAGGCTATAACCCGTATCAAAGCGGACAATATCAAAACAACCCGTATGGCTCTGCTGGAGTACCAGACATGGGAGGTATAACATCTATACCAGTCCCTGCAGCCTACCAACCTTATCAACCACCAGGGGGAGCAACATAGATTTACTACAATTCGCGACAGCTGTACTGCGCGCCATAGATGAAAAAGAACAGCAACTTCAAGAAATACTCTCCAACGGCGAAGTCCGAGATTGGGAGCATTACAAGAATCTGACTGGTCAAGTCGAGGCGTTGAATTACACACGAGAAGAGATTCGACAACTAATGAAAAACCAGGAGATATAAATGCCAAATCCAAGCACTTTAGCAATGGAAGAACAATGGAAGAAAGAAGAAGCGGACAAGTCTGCTTTAGAGAAAGCTTACCAGTCAGGTAAGAAGAAAGGAGACGCGACTACGCTTGATCCTAATAAATTAGATTCAGAATTACTAGACCAATTGCCTTCACCAACAGGGTGGAGGATTATGATATTACCGTACAAGGGCCAAGGACAAACCGAAGGTGGTATTGTTCTAACGAGTGAAACTCGTGAGAGACAGCAGATAGGAACGCTGCTTGGCTATGTACTAAAAGTCGGACCACAAGCGTACGACGGAGAAAGATTTTCTACTGGCCCTTGGTGTAAACCAGGAGACTGGGTATTGATTGGAAGATACTCAGGATCAAGGATACAAATCGAGGGTGGAGAAATAAAACTGTTGAATGATGATGAAATCATCGCAACGGTTCCAGACCCAGAAGCAATTCTGCATCAATTTTAATAACCATGGAGAACGACCATGCCTGAGCATAAACTAAATATGAATGCCGCTGAGGAAACAGTACAGTTAGATGATACTGGTCCTGAGGTGGATGTTGACATAGACGACGGGGGAGCTTTACCTATAGATCCTCAGCAACCTACTAAGCCTGTACTAGGTGACGAGGGAGCTGCGGAAGTAGTACCAGAGCCTGAACCCGAAGAAGCAAAAGCTGACGATCACGAAGAATACAGTAAAAGTGTAAAGAAGCGTATCGATAAGCTGACTGCTAAATTAAGGGAAGCCGAACGAAGAGAGCAAGCAGCAACGCAATTTGCTGAAAACGTAAAAAAAGAAAACGAAACATTAACACAACAAAAAACGAATTTAGATAGTAACTATATTGTAGCTGAAGCCAATAGGATCTCAGCTGAAACCGAAGCAACAAAAAACATTTTAAGAAAAGCAAACGAAGAAGCAGATATCGATGCACAGACGAACGCACAACAGAAACTAGCAGCTCTTGCCGTTGAAGCTCAACGCGTACAAGCTTTAAACCAAGAGCGCACTGCGCAAGCAGCGCAACCCCAACAGGTAACACAGGATATTCCGAGAGAGCCACAGCCACAGCCTCAAGAGTATTCTGAACCAGATCCTAAAGCTCAAGCATGGGCAGAAGAGAATCCTTGGTTCGGAAACGACAAAGCTATGACTATGACCTCGTTTGCTTTTCATGAAGATTTGTTGTCAGAAGGGTTTGACCCCGCAAGCAATGAATACTATGATGAGATTAATAATAGGATTCGAAACGAGTTCCCTCATAAATTTAATGATGAAACTCAGACGAGCCAACCCGCTCAGACGGTAGCACCCGCAAAGCGAAGTGCAAAGCCAGGGCGCAAAACTGTGAGACTCACACCCTCACAGGTTGCAATAGCAAATAAATTGGGTGTGCCTTTAGAAGAGTACGCAAAATATGTTGAATAACGTGGAGCAACGTAAATGACTGACAATAATAAAAAGACTGACGAAAATCGTCAACCACGCGAAGCCCAAACTCGCGAAACTCAAGTAGCGAGAAGACCATGGGCACCCCCGTCTGCCTTAGACGCACCTACACCCCCTGAGGGTTACATTCACCGTTGGGTGAGATTAGAAATCAGAGGACAAGACGATCGTAAGAACGTCGTGGCCAAAATGAGAGAAGGATGGGAGCCTGTTAGATCAGACGAATATCCTGACTTCGAATCTCCAACAATTGATGAAGGTAAGTTTGAAGGAGTGATTGGTGTTGGTGGGTTAATACTATGTAGAATGCCTATCGAAACTGTACAGGAAAGAGCTGACCACTTTGCGAGTAAAACGCAAAGTCAGATGGATGCTGTAGATAACGATATGATGAAAGATGGTACGCACCCCAGCATGTCTATTAATAGACCAGACAGACAGTCGCGCGTAACAATTGGTGGAACTCAAGGTTCGTCAAACAACTAAGAGTTCTTTATAATAATTCTTGTAAATTAGAGAAAGAATATGGCAAATGTAGATAAAGCCTTTGGGTTAAAACCTTATAAAGGTCTCAATGTCGGTTCAGCCGTTCAAGAAGCTAATAAATATAACATCAATCCATCAGGATATGGTACAAGCATCTTTCAAGGTGACTTAACTATATTTAATGGAGGATACATCGAAAGATCAGCAGCTGGTTCTGCTAATAACGTAGGTGTGTTATCGCATGTTTTTTATACAGCTACTGACGGAACTCCTACCTTTAAGAATTACTATCCAGCATCTACAACGGCACTTGGTAGCGGAGACATAGAGGCTTATATCTATGACGATCCGAATCAATTGTTTGTTGTTCAGGCGGATGGTGCTTCAACTATTGCAGCTATCGGCAGAAATGCAGATACTGATGGTATTGGTGGCAGTACAACAACTGGCGTAGCTACTCGCGAGCTCGACTCTAGTACACTAGCAACAACAGCAGCACTTCAGCTTAAAGTTGTGGGCGTAGTTCAAGATGATAAAAACGGAGACCTTTCAAGCAATAATGCGAACTTAGTTGTTCTCATTAATGAACATGCTTATAGAGGTCCTGTTGCAGGAACATAAGGAGTAATTTAGATGGCAATTTCCAGAGGACAATTAGTCAAAGAGTTACTTCCAGGTCTAAATGCATTATTTGGTCTTGAGTATGATAGATATGAAAACGAACATGAAGAAATTTTTGACGTTGAAAACTCTGATCGTGCTTTTGAAGAAGAAGTAATGTTAACAGGCTTTGATCAAGCACCCGTTAAATCAGAAGGAGCAGGCGTAGCGTTTGATTCAGCCCAAGAGGCTTTCACGTCACGTTATACCCACGAAACCATAGCTTTAGCGTTTAGCATCACAGAAGAAGCGGTAGAGGATAACCTATACGACAGATTGTCGGCCAGGTACACTCGTGCGCTTGCAAGAAGTATGTCAAACACTAAGCAAGTCAAGGCAGCAGCTGTATTAAATAATGCATTCAATTCAAGCTTCGCTGGCGGCGATGGAAAAGAACTTTGCGCAACAGATCACCCAACTGTGGGCGGTCCTAATTTGAGCAATGAACTTTCAACATCTGCTGACCTAAGTGAAACTTCACTTGAACAAGCATTAATTGATATTGCAGCTTTCACTGACGAACGTGGTTTGAAAGTAGCTCTTCAAGGAACGAAATTAATCATTCCTAAAGAACTACAATTCGTAGCTGATAGAATATTGGAAACTCCAGGCAGAGTTGCCACGTCTGATAATGACATTAACGCCATGAGAAACATGGGTATGATTCCTGAGGGATATACAGTTAATCATTATCTGACTGACACCGATGCTTTTTTCATTAAGACTGATGCACCGAACGGATTTAAAATGTTTAATCGTTCACCAATCAGAACTTCAATGGAAGCAGATTTCGATACTGGTAATGTTAGGTACAAAGCTAGAGAAAGATACAGCTTTGGATTCTCGGATCCACGTTGCGTCTTCGGTAGCCCAGGAGCATAACACTCGATTAGTTTAATGGAACCCTGCTGGGGGTTTCTTACTCAACCCAGCAACCTTATCTTTTCTACACATTTCTATTTTTTTCTGATACGATAATCTCATACCGAGATAATTTGTTATACCAACTGACTCGGCAGACTTACTCCAAGATGGTGTAACACATTTAGTTAGGAGAAAAATATGGCTAAATCAACATTTTCAGGACCAGTCAGATCATTGGCTGGATTTATATCAGCAGGTAGTACATCGTTTGTTAGCTTAACGGCTGACACTTCGCTTACAGTAGCTGCACACGCAGGTAAAGTATTAACTACTAACGATGCGGATGGTAAATTTACTTTACCTTCAATTGTAGCAACTACTCCAAGTGATTCTACTGATCCAAACCAAGCCAATAACATAGGTGCAACTTTTTACTTTATTGTAGAAACAGCTGCTACTGATATGGATATATTGACGGATGGAACAGATAAGTTTGTAGGTGGTCTTTACACTGGCGTAACTAACGCTACAGGTAAAACATTTATATCTGGTGCTTCTAATGATGTAATCACTATGAATGGATCAACTAAAGGTGGACTAGCTGGTAGTATCGTAAAAGTTACTGCAATGGCTTCTGCAAAATATGCAGTTGAAGGTATTATCTTAGGTTCAGGAACTTTAGTAACACCATTTGCTGACGCTTAATAGGAGACTAATATGAGTTCAGATGTAAAAGCATCCGTTCCTTTAACTAGCTCAGGAAGACTTCAAGGTTTTATTGGAGCTTCGGGAGCTGGAACTGCTACTAATTTAGGCTCACTAAGGATACAGTCTGTACAAGCTCAATCTAGCGATTCTGACGCACAGATCATCATATATGATGGTTCTAGCGCAAGTGGCACTAGAATAATAGCTCAATTCAAGTTTGGATCTGCAGCGAACGAATCTTTCGATCACTACATACCAGGCATGGGTTGTCGTTTTACAGAAGGAGCTTATGTAGCTTTAACCAACTGCGACTTTTTTGTTGCATACTATAACTAAGGATTAGATATGTTTAAGAAAACTCAAGATTATGCTCAAGGCAAAAAAACCAAAGGCTATATGGGCGGCGGTGAAGTTATGGGCTATGAGTACGGTGGTACGGTTAAGAAGCCTAAGAAAAAGCATGGTGGCTAGTAATGGCTACCTCAGGAACTACTTCATTCAACCTTAGCGTTGATGAATTAATAGAAGAAGCATACGAAAGATGCGGTCTTGAACTTCGTACAGGTTACGATTTAGAGACCGCTCGTCGTTCGCTTAATCTAATGATAGCGGAATGGGCTAACAGAGGATTAAATCAATGGCTTATAGCTGAGCACAGTTTTACTGTTACACAAGGCACAAACGAAGTAAGTCTTGGAACAGATATTGTAGATATTACTTCTGCAGTTATATCTCGCGATAACACAGATTTCCAGATGTCTAGACTGAGTAGGTCTGACTACCTCTACACCCCTAACAAAACAGATCAAGCTAGGCCTACTCAATTCTTTTTAGAAAGACATATAACACCAAAACTATATTTGTACCCGACTCCAGAAAATTCTACGGATGTAATTAAATATTACGCTTTGACTAGAATGCAAGACGTAGGGGACTACACTAATAATATGGAAGCCGTGTTTAGATTCTTACCTTGTATGACAGCAGGTCTTGCTTATTACATAGCTATGAAAAGAGCCCCTGATAGGATACAACTTTTAAAATCAGTTTATGACGAAGAATGGGACAGAGCAGCAAGCGAAGATATAGATTCGGTAAGCTCTAAATTCTTACCTCCTAGACTTATAATATGATATGGCATTTGCATCAGGTAAACGAGCTTATGGAATTTGCGATACTTGTGGGCAAAGGTATCGCTTACATCGGCTACAAGAACAATGGGACGGATTTAAAACTTGCCCAGAATGTTTTGATCCTAAACAACCACAACTAGAAGCTCCCCCTGTTGGAGCAGATCCCCAAGCACTATTGAACCCAAGACCTGATAGGACAGAGCCAGCATCTCAAGTTCTTCTAACTAATAATCCATTTTTAACTGTGCAAGGCAGCGCAGAAATAACTGTGTTTGAAGATAACCATGGCAGGAGCACGGGCGATACAGTTAGGTTTAGGAATGCAGATGCATTTGATGGATTTACAAGTGACACTATTAATGATCCTGATGGATACTCAATTACGGTTACAGCTAATCCCACTACTGACGTACTTAACTATTACAACAATACCTACACGTTTACAGCATTATCTGGTACAGCTATAACGGGAACCAGAGCTGGAGGAGTTGAATGTACGGTAGGACCAGAACAAACTTTGCTACCTCTTAACCCATTTAGAACAGGAAACTCTGGTGCGAATACAGTAATCTCCGTTACAGAATTTAAACACGGCAGGAACACAGGAGATATAGTACGATTTAGAAACACAGAAACGGTGGACGGTGTTTCTACTATTGTTCTTGAATCTTCAGATGGATATACAATAACAGTGGTAGACGCTAATGAGTATAACTTTACTTCTACAGGAACAGCTGCCACAGGTGACACTACAGGAGGCGGAGACAAGGCAACAGCTGGCACTGCTTTTGTTCCTACTATTACAGGTGTTGCGGGAACAGCTACTGTAAACTCAACAACAGTAGAGGTTCCAGATTCTTCAAGCACAGTCTCAGGATTGGCTGGAACAACAAGTTTAGGATCATTAACTGTGACAGGAGCTTCCTCGTTTACTAGCTACACAGTGACAGTGGCTTCGGGAACTAACTCGTATGGAACAGGTAACAAATTCTACATAGACGGATCTGTTAGTCCGACTTTAAGTTTAACAGAAGGCCAGATATATAGATTTGATCAATCTGATAGCACTAATGGCACTCATCCATTAAGATTTTCAACAACAGCAAATGGAACGCATGCAGGAGGATCAGAATATACGACTGGAGTAACTACTTCTGGAACACCAGGAAGCTCTGGTGCGTACACCCAGATAGAAGTTGCATCAGGTGCTCCAACACTTTACTATTACTGTACTAACCACTCAGGTATGGGTGGACAAATAAATACCTAACGATGGCAGGATTTACATACAGCGAATTAAAAACAACAATACAGAATTATGTAGATAGTTCTGAGACTACGTTTGTTAACACCTTAAATACTATTATTGAACAAGGTGAAGAAAGAATATTAAAAGGTGTTTGGCTAGATAATTTTAAAAAGAATGTAACTGGTACAGCCACTTCGGGCACTCCTTATTTAGGAATGCCTACAGATTTTTTGGCTCCTTTTAGTTTATCTGTTATAGACAGCGATACGTATTATTTTTTAAATCTAAAACAAGTTAGTTTTATGAGGTCTTACAAACCTACAACAACAGGTTCTGTTACAGGTAGGCCAAAATATTATGCAGAGTTTGATAGTGATAGTTTTATTATCGCTCCTACTCCTGACAGCAATTACACATTTGAGCTACATTATTTTTATAGACCTGCATCTCTAACCGCAGCTGGAGACAGTGGATCAACTTGGTTGTCTACTAATGCACCTATAGCTTTACTTTATGCTTGTCTAACCGAGGCATCTATATTTTTAAAAATGGATCCAGCAGAAACAGGCTTATACAATCAGAGGTTCGAGGACGCTCTGGCTAGATTAAAAAATACTGCAGAGGGAGCAGGAACACAGAGTCAGTATAGGTACGACCAAGTTCGTATTCCTACCACCTAATGTTGGAAGAACCACTTTCACAGTTAAAAGGTAAAAACATTGCGCTTGTAGCAATGGGTCAAAGTCAATTAGATTATCATTTGTCCAGGACACACAGCTTAGCTTTTGATGAAGTTTGGGCTATAAACGCCATGGTTAGCGTTTTACCTGAAGTAGACAGAGCTTTTATTCTTGATCCAATGTCGAGGTTTCTGGATACCGAAGATGCAGGAAACATGACTGAAATAATGCGGAAGTATCTGCCACAAATAAAATACCCAATATACACCTGTGAATTAGATAAACGCGTACCTGCTGCTGAGGAGTTCCCGTTAGGGCCTTTAATAGGAGATTTAGGATGTGCTTATTTTAATAACACAGTTGCTTATGCCATAGCTTTCGCGTTGTGGAATCAAGTAAGTCACTTAACCATGTTTGGTGTAGATTTTACTTATAAAACAAATATGCATTTTGCTGAATCGGGTAAAGCTTGTTGTGAGTTTTGGTTGGCTAAATGCATGGAAAATAATATAGAAGTTTCTATTGCACCAAGATCTAATCTCCTTGAAACAGACATTCCTACAAAAGAAAAATTATATGGATATCATAGGCTAGAAGACCCTGTTATTACTTATGTAGACAAAGGTAAAATGAATGTATGCAAATGGTCTGATATAATAAAAGAAGAAAAACAATTTATAGGTATGATAGATAGGAATGATTTACCACCAGAACCAGAGGAGTATTAATGTTTTCACTTGATTCAGAAACAGAAGTTGGTAATCTTAGCGTTACTACAACGAATAACAGAGGGCACACTGTAGAAGAAGTTGCAGAAATGGCTACTAATAGATTAGTTTCCATTAGCGACACGGCCCCTGCACCCATTAGGGCACAAGCACATGCTTTTAAAGAAGCATGCAAACATATTATTACTTATTATATGAATGAGGCTGTTAAAAACCACGTTTGTACAATATGTAATGAACTAGAAAAACAAGGTCAAAAAGACCTAGCAAATATTATTAGGAGACTATAATGGCGATAACACAAGCAATGTGCACTAGCTTTAAAAAAGAACTATTGGAAGCAAAACATAACTTTCTTGCTTCAGGTGGCAATACTTTTAAACTAGCGTTATACACAAGTTCTGCAACCATGACTGCGGCTACTACAGCTTACAGCACAAGCCAAGAGGCATCAGGAACGAATTACACTGCGGGTGGAGCAGCGTTAACCAACGTTAATCCAACATCTTCAGGGACAACAGCGTTTACTGATTTTGCAGATTTAACTTTCGGTACTGCTACTGTAACTGCAAGAGGCTGTATGATTTACAACGACACTGCATCAGGTGATCCTGCTGTAGCTGTGTTTGATTTTGGCGGAGATAAAACATCTACTGCTGGAAGTTTTACAATTCAGTTCCCAGCAGCTGACGCTAGTAACGCAGTAATAAGAATAGCGTAACCCTTAAATGGCAGGTTGGGGTCGAGCTGGCTGGGGTGAAGGTCCCTGGGGTCAGCCCGCTATAGTAAATGTATCTGTAACCCTTACAGGGGTTGCAGGAACTTCTGCGTTAGGTACAGAAACAGTATCTTGTGACGCAAACGTAACTGAAACAGGCGTTACTTGTACAGGTGTACTTGGCTCTCTTACAGCTACTGGTGCTGCAATTGTAACTGAAACAGGAGTTGTAGGGACTACAGCTTTAGGTTCAGAAAGTGTAACTGCAGACGCTAATACATCTGTAACAGGACTATCTGCCACTACTTCATTAGGAGGTGTATCTGCATCTGGTCAAGGAGAGGCTTCTTTAACAGGATTAGCTGGCACAGGTTTATTAGGATCGGTAACTACAACAGCTGATGCCAATGTTACAGAAACAGGAGTAGTAGGAACAACAGCTTTAGGTAATGTAATTACCGCAGGAGCTGCAATAACAGGTGTTTCGGGTGCTGCTTCTACAATATCTTTAGGTGATGAAACTGTAA
>Ga0181403_1000171_pt1 | contig 15469 bp, 17 predicted proteins | sample 26SPOviralmetaG_FD_130132 | JGI IMG/M metagenome (GOLD analysis project Ga0181403, IMG submission 130132) | Marine viral communities from the oligotrophic San Pedro Time Series (SPOT) site, San Pedro Channel, CA, USA - 26 SPOT_SRF_2011-09-28 | ecosystem: Environmental > Aquatic > Marine > Strait...
ATCAAACAGCGTAGCCTCTATTTCTAGAGTCTTCTTGTTCCCAAGAGTAAGTATTACTCCCTGCTCAAGAGGTAAAAGTTTTTTGGTTGTATCGAAGTCCAAAGCCATCTCTGGCTTGTTGTGCGTTTTGCTGAGTTCCTCTAACTTTCTGTGAACTAGTATTGCTAAATTATTACCCTTTAAATCTTTGTTTTCTATTTCTGATACAACTAACTGGCGAGCTTGAGTAACAAAGTTAAGTTCAGCAATAAATTTACTGAAGGGTTTGTTGAGAGTACCTTTGAAATGTTCTTTTACCTTCTTGAGATCCAGAATCTTACGAGGGAAATAGTCCTCTAGGTTGCCTGGTTCGTATCCAGCATTCACAAGTTCCGTGCGAACCTTATTAAGAATAACTCTTACCCGAAGGTGGAAGTCATTATACATTCCGTATTTCCTTAACAGAAGATCACGTTCCTTGATTCTTAGTTCGCCTTTCTTTGGATCCCTTTCAAGACTACGGCTGTATGTGATGAGCTGAGTTAAGCGTTTCTTGTCCTTCTTGTTCTTTATCTTATTTATTTTTTCAAAGAAGGGCTTTGTCTTGGTCATGTAAACAAGAACCTTTGAGTCAATGCCCTTGTAATACCTCTCGACCAACATACCTAGTCGAGGGTGCATAGTACGAAGCAATGAATGAATGGTTCTTAGATACCTATCAACTGTAGTTATTTCCTCCTTGCCCGTTCGCTGACTTGGTGGCTTGCCTGATTCAGCAACTGTCTCAGCGGACACGGGTGTAGGTCCTGCGCTTGCTTGTTCCGGGGCTGACTCAATGGCGGGGTCCACGCCAGAAGTAGTAACACCCTTTTGTTCCCTTGCTTGTTCTTCTTTTAATCCATCAATAATTCTATTTCTGTTATCAATTTCTGCTTTAATTTTAGCGTTTATTGCTTCTATTCTGTTCTGCTTTTCATTTTCAGATAAAATTGTAGACGATTGAAATATTTTAATAAGTCGGACTTCCTCGTCCCTAGCCCTCTTGATAATTGCGTTCTGATTATCTATTCGTTGTTGCAATGCAGCAATTCTAATATTTCTGTTGGCTTCTTCAGAAGCCTTGTTAGCCTGCTTTTGTCTTAGAAGGAACTTAGATAATGCTACAGTCTTCTGATTAGTTAGCTTTGCGTTAGGATCAGCCTTCAGTAAAAGGTCAGAAGTCTCTGCAATGATAGCCGCCGCATCTGCATTTTTAGGGGCTAAATTTTTTAGAGCTTTAGTTATGTACGCTTGGGTTGACTTGATGAGGGACTTAACCTTTTCCAAAGCACTACCCGGCTCAGTGTAGGATTGAGTATCATTGCCGTAAAGAAACTGTTGGACTACTGCCCGTGCGTATTCAGAGCCATAACCATAGTCCTCATTTTTTTTGCTATAGCTACCGAGGACATTATAATTATCGTTGAGTGCTTTGCGCTGTGCGTCTGTGAGGGACTTGCCTAATTCTTCGTACCAAGTGTTTTGATTTAGCCCCTTCTTCCTTATTACTTGGGACATAGCACCGTGAATAATTTCTTCACGCATTAAGGAGACAATATAGTTTGATCCCAGTCCAGTCTCTCTTCCCCCTTGAGTAACAGCATCAAACAGTTCCTTAATGTTTACTTCGATCAAGTTTTTACGTCCGTTGTAATGCGCGTACTCGATATCAGAGTTATTAACTATATCAAAACCAAGTTTTTGAGCAAGGGGTCGAAATCTCTCAACGATAGCCTTAACTTGTTCGCGAGTCTCTATGATTTCTCCACGAGGTGCAATAGCCTCTAGCTCTCTATCTAAGTCCGTAGGAATGTAGGACTCCTGTCGTTGTTTTCTTCGTATCCTAGCCCGCAACTCTCTTAGTCTATTCTCCCTTGTTGACCTTGTTTGGGGTTTTTCTCTATTAAACGCACCCGTGTTTAATGCGATAGCACCTATATCTAATATCTGTTGATCGGTAAACTTTTCGTTTACTTCTTGGCGGGTAGCCTGTACTCCCACTCGATCCAAACTGATACCAGTATCAACGACTGGTTGAGCTATTGGCTCCCTAGTCTCTGGATCAACTCTAAAATAAGGAGCTAAATTTTTAATAGCTAGCGCGTCTTTAACTTCTTGCCTAAATCCTTTTGGGATTGGCTTAGGCTTTGGCTTAGGCTCAGGTTCAGGTTCCAGAACAGGGTCAGGCACGACTACGGTAATCGGATCTAGCTCTGGGATAGGTTCTTCTTCTGGCTCTGGGATAGGTTCTTCTTCTGGCTCAGGTTCTGGTTCTGGTTCTGGGGCTGGCTCAGGCTCTGGTTCTGGTTCTGGAGCAACATCTGGAACCAGTGCTATCGTATTGGGATTAGCTCCAGTGCTTTCCGCAACTAAGCCACGGGCTTCTTCAAAGCTAGTAGCCTCTACCTCAGTAACTATCTTTTCATTAGTATCTGGGTCAGTGTACTCAACCTTGAAAATCTTCTTCTCGCCTCCACCAATCTCTTCATCAAGTTCATCAACTCTCTCTTGATCGTCTCTCTCTTGTTCCTCTTCGGTCTTGTCTGGATCCTCTTCAACATCCGTTTCAACATTAGTACTTCTGGAGATAGCTTTGGAACCACCACCTAGGATACCACCAAGGATAGCACCACCAGCGGCGGCAGCCTTGTATTCCTCAATAGCTTCTGGTGTGTCCATAGGAAGCCCAGCCTGATAACGCTCAAGGACTTGTTGCCCTAGCTCAGTAGGAGTCTCAGTAAGCACACCCTGTGCGGTTCCTTTGGAGACTCGAGTAAATATACCTCCACCCTTTTTAATGGCTTCGGGGACAAATGCCCTGCCAATTCTTGAAACAACGAACGCATTTAGAATGCCATCCAATGCGGATTGTGGAATAGCAGTCAATAGAGCGGCTCCTTCGTCCACCTCAGTACGATAGCCACGCTCAATAGCTTCCTTCTGACGCTCTCTGTTTCCTCCGTAAAAGAAGGGGAGCATCGAGCCTGCGGCTCCCAAGAACCCACCAACAGCACCACCTATTACTGTGCCTGGTGGCCCTCCTAAAACGGTTCCAAGGGCTGCACCACCCTTAAAACCAGCATATCCACCAGCTAGACCAACCGCACTGATAGGAGCGGATTGAGCAGCCATTTCCGTGACGTATGGAACAAAGCCTTCTGACTTAGGAGCAAACCTACGACGGTCTTCCATCTGGCTTTCTTGCTCCTGTATAACGCTAGCACCTAGTTCCTCTAGCGTCTTGAGGTCAAAAGTTTTACCAACACCTTCTAGGGCTGATCCAAAAACATTTTGCTGAATTGTATCAACGCCGATGGCTATGTTGCGGGTGACAAGATTGCCCTCCCTCTTTAGACCCTCAAATCTTTTTTCGTTAGCAAGTGCCTGTAGCTGATCCGGAGTAAGACCTTTATCGTGCTTAAAACTAAAAGCTCTCCCTGTTCCTGGATCTCTAAATGTAGAAGTAGGCATAAGTGTATTAGCTCCAAAAGCTAAAGTAAGATGTATTTAAATATTATTCAGAGAAAAATCTTTCTCCAGCGGATTCTTTTATGCGTGTCAACGGATTGAAGACTTCATAAGGATTTCTTACTAATCCAATATTTCTTAAAGTTTCCATCTTGGGTTTAGCATAACTCATGCTTTCGGAGAATGTAGGGTTCTCTCCACTGAACAAGAAATTACCAAGAGCCAAAGGAAGGGATCTTGCACTGGACATAGCATCCTGCCTCGTTTTGTTTAAATCCTGAATATTACTTAACAGTTGAGAGGCTCGTGAACCAGTCGGTTCTTCCTGCACGTTCATGCCTAGTGTCTCTATGATTTCTGCTGGTTCGACAGGAGTTCCGTCATCATCTACAACAGTGGCTTCATCCTCTTTGTTGAGTTGTAGAGGTTCAGGGAGTTCGTATCCAGTAAGAATTTGTTTACCTTCCTTAGTGCTTAGGGCTGCTATAACGGCAGGATCATCCGCAGGGAGAGGATCATCTGCGTCAGGAAAGTCTTCGTCATAAAGCATACCGTTTCTAACTACCAAATCATTTCCCTTAGGTGATGTTAGGGTTGCAACGTACTCTTTAAAGTTTTGTGTATCTTTTACACTAGGAAGCTCTGTTTGACCAGCTTTCATACTAGCCATCTTGAGTTGCATCATCAGTGCTATACTAGGTTTAGCTCCCAGAACATCAATAACAGGTTTTACGTCACCCATCTCAAATCCCTCTGATAGACCAAAAAATTCAGCCTGAGCAGGATTTGCTTTTAAGAAACCAAAGACCATTTCTTGAGCTTGTTTGCTAAGAGCCTTTTCTTTCTTCTTTTCTCCAGCAACCTGTATAGCGGAGCCAATGGTAGCACCTAGCTGGGCTAGTGAGTTAGCTTGTATAGTAGCCGCATTTGCAAAGCCACTAAAGTCCGCGTTACCCAGTTCGGGTCTAATTCTTGATCCTGCTTGAAATGCCATAATATATTATCTTCCTAAAATAAACCTGGGTTACCTAAGAGTCCACCACCGATCGCCCCTAGACCACCCATTAGCCCAGCACTCCGTGATGCCTTAGCTTGCGCCTGCATACCTTGGAACGTAACGTCCTGTCCACGCTGTTGCAAGGCCATATTAATACCCATGTTAGGATCAAATAGCTGAGGACCCATAGGTCCCGCTGCACCTTGCTGTGCTTGTCCAAGCATTGATCCACCTAGACCAACGGCAGACGAAGGACGACCTAAGATAGTCATACCTACGTCACCTGCTAGCTGGCGATTCATACCAAAAGCCTGTTGACCCATACCTGCCGCTTGGCCACGAAGACCGGATAGGTATTGTTCACGGCCCATGAGTTGACCTGCGATTGCACTCTGATCGGTTACACGACCTTGGCGTTGCGCCATACCTAGTGCCTGCTGATCGACTAGACGCTGTTGCTCAGGATTAAGACCCTGCGCGCGCTGGTAAAGATCCTCTGCCATAGCAGTCTGTTGCTCGGCTAGTCCTGTGCTGTATGGGTCAGCTCCACGGTACGCCTCGACTACTTGTGGTGCGAACTCCTGTAATGCACCTACGTCGGACTCACGCTGTAATTGTAACTGCTCACGTTGCAATGCACCTGCACGACTTGACTGCTCTTCAAGAAGGTCAAACAGACCTGAAGTTTTCTCAAGGGTTGGTGACATCCCCTGCATCTGCGCTTCAATCTGTGCAATACGTGCCGCACGATCTTGACCGGGATCGCCAGCAGCTAATAGATAAGCGTCACGTTTTGCCGCCTGGGATTCGTTAAAAGCGTTGTTGGAAGAACTACTCCTAAATCCGCTAGCCTCTCTGTCGGGATACAGAGTATTAGCAGCATTTTCTAGGTCTTCTTGAGAACGTGAAGTGCCAGTCTCTTGACCAGCACGAAGTCCAGCAAGCTCTGCCTCGAGGCTTTGGTATGCGGGGTTAGCCGCACCACCCTCGATACCACGAGCCATGACCCCGATGTCGGCAAGCTCTAAGGCAGTGTATTGCGGACGATAGGTACGCTCTGCACCAATCAATCGCTCCTGCAATTGAGGGTCCGTGATGCCTTGAGCCGAGCCAAAGCTCTCCCCAAATAAGTATTCACCCATTGACGCACCTGGGTCAATTGGTGGTGGTGCTGCTGGTGTGCTTCCTTTTCCTCCCATAATATTATATGCTTAGTATTCTGTTAAATAGTTTAGGCGTGTACTCCACCTTTGTAGGTTTTTGATTCCTGTATCTTATGCCCAATAGTTTCTTCTGCATAACCTCAGGGCATTTGATAATAAAATTCTGTGTAAGTCGTTTAAAAGTGTCGGTGCTGTCCGCGAATAAAAAGGCTAGGAAGATTGCGTCGCCGTCTGGGTCATCGGACTCCCAGTTCTGAACAAAAGTCCAGCCATCGTCCTTGTTGCAATTATACCACATAAATACACCTTGTATATTACCTTCTTCGTCCTGCTCGCACAGGAAGGTATGCTTGGCTAAATGATAAGCAATGAGTACCTGCATTCGATCCTCTGGCCATCCGGCTAAGACCTTCCCGTTCTCGTGTTCAATACAGAAATCCACGACCTTATTTATAAAGTCAATGGCTTCTTTCTGTTCAGCGTTTTGCAATGCTATTTGAACTGATTGCAGGAGAGGGTTCATTATCTGCCAATTGCTATAAAATCTACATCGGTATTACCCGATAAGTGATTTCTTATTACAAAACTACTTGTGCTAGGTGCTGCGTTCAATCGAGTTGGATTAGTTTCTCCTCCAGATCTCTCTGGGGTAAGCACTACACTAAAGATGTCATTCGTAAAATTACCACCAAAATCACTAAAGTTTATAGTCGTTGTAGTGCTTCCACTCGCAACAACTCGACCAAATTTCATAATTAAACCATTTGGTAAAGTAACGCTTTTGGTGTCACTGGCACTAGCAGTTGGTGTAAATCCATCCGTTGAGGACGCATCAACATAGGCTTTAATGTTTCCTTGAGTCGCACCCTTGGTATCATCCGTTCCAAGTGAGTCATTATTAACAAGTATGCCAGCCGCTCCTACAATAGGTACTGCGGTAGGCACGGCAGCCCCGCCTGATACATTGCCTAATACGGTCTGATCAGCTTGAGTAGCCATCTTTGCTAGGGTTATGGCATTGTTTTCAACCTTCACCGTTGTGACTGAATCGGTAGCAAGTTGAGTAGACGTAATACCAGCATTCTTTACAATAATTTTCTTTGGAGTAGAACTGTCTAGGGCTGTTGTGCTGTCATCCACGGCTCCTGTCGCAAATGTTGCACTATCAACCAAGGCATTGAGGTTAGTTGCGGTAACCTGATCTCCTGTTGAAAATGTTGTTCCTTTTGATAAAATTGCCATTATTCTGCTTTATTAGTTGAACGGAAGGATATGGACCCGTCGGCTTCAACAGCCCTAATCTTTGGTCTTCCGAGTGTATTATTAATTGTAAATTGGATTCCGTAACCTCTACGGTTACCTATTCTACCACGGATGGACACATCCTCGGCCTCAGATAAAGTTGATCCCACGAAGTCACTGAGTGTGCCTAAAGCAAGATCAGCATCCGGGTTCTCCGTCTCGGCAGATATATTAAAGTTAGAAACCGTAGATGCCCCGGACTCAATATGCATTTCAAATTGCTTCCAGTTCTTTCTTTCTAGATTACCAAGTGTGTATTGCCGAGTAGTCAAAGAACCTGGGACATTAATATTTTTTTCTGACCCTCCAATTTGTGTGATTACTCGGTCCACTCCGTCAACCCGTTCGTCTAGTTTCTGGACACCGCCAATGTCATTGACTGCATATACTCCACGGGCATCGCCTTCACCCACAACTAACAGGTTGGATACGTGGAAGTCCGCGTCATTGACTTGGTCAATACTTTCCCACTGCTTATTAAGAAAGTTGTAAATTATTATAGCGTTGTTCTTGGTAGAATTATCCAAGGGAACGGCCAAGAAGTATCTGTTATCAAAGTAAACGCCTACGGACTTGTCCCAATACACCTTGTTAATTCTTTGAATAGTTACGTTGATTGGCTCACTCAATGGAGTCTCAGTACCACGAAGGTTGTATTCGTCAAAGAACTGCGTGCTGTAAACACCATTGTCGGACAAAAAGATAACCTGATTACCGACCTGTGTAATTGATTGACGGGCTACGCATCCCACTTCGTTAGTTAAAAGTCTAGTGCTAGCTGCTTGTAGGGACGTTGTATTAGTAATTAAGTGAATACTATTACGGTTGAACACCATTAGGTTGTCCTCGGAAAAGGAATGCAGTCCTACGTTAAAGTCAGCTTCACCGGCATTGAACCTGTACTGAGCATATATCTGGTCATAGGTGTCAGTGTCCAGGATGTCGGAGGCTATAACTTCATCGAGTATTCCTCGAGCGGTAAATGAATCCGTTGACGCATCAACACTAAATTTAAATGGCATGACTAGCCGACGTTGGTGGTATGCAGCATATGGGGGAGCGGGCATATGACTGAATCCAAGACCAACCGATACTCGTTTTTGCACAGTTCCGTTTTTATTTGTAGTATCAGCCTTATCCGTAATAAATGTAAAGGTCGTTGTACTCGGTATTGATTTAACAACAATAGTATCACTAACCGCATAAGTAGAGCTACCCGCGTCGGTAAAGGTTAAAGTATCTCCTACCAATAAAGTAGCCACCGCTGCAGTACTAGCTGTGGCTGTTGCTATGCCACTAGCGTAATCAATGTCAGTAAGTGAAAGGGGAATTGGTTGAGTATAAGTACCGCTGGACACCTTTGTAAAGGCTGGTGTGCCTCCAAATGAGCCGTCCCACTCGAGTGCCGTCTGACCATCACGGAATATAAATACTTTGTTAAATGCTTGAAGCATGGATGCTGTAGCTGATACAGTCACTCCAGTCGGATAAGCAAGATCCGTAGTTGCTCCAGTAGCTATATTTACAGCAACCCCTTTTGAGTTCGACGCAAATATAATGTATTGACTGGCTGATGCATTTGGATCCGAGAAAGAACAGGAGCCATAAATGGCATTAACAGCACCATCATTTAGTATACCGAACTTAACCGTTGCAGTCCCGCTGGCCGTTCCGCTGTATGTTTGGTCAGCTATTGTAATCTGTGTGCTACTATTCTTTGTAAATGCACGGTCACCATTAACAGCAGGAGTAAGCCCGGATACGCCTGACACATTAACTGTTCCAGTGCTTGGAAAATTTGTAGCAGTAACATTCGTTAGAACCACAGCACCACCAGTCTGTGTAGCCGTTACCGAAGTATCATCAGCAACTAAGAAAAACGGAAGTGTAAGCGCGGACGCACCCGTGGACAGTGGGCTAACAATTAAGTCAATTCCCTTTCGCACCTGCGCCTCGCCCCTGCGGTCAGTCCTAAGATTCTGTGCATCAGCAAGCAGGCTTGGCGGCAACTGATCGGGTCGCATCCTATTATTGAAACCAATAAAACCAACATCTCCATCCTTGGCAATGCGGTCATCTAGGTTAGCGTATGTGCGGTATTCGGGCATTGATTATATTAGCATTTCCAACGCTTCAAGGCTAGAGCCTTCCGTGTTGGTCTTCCTTTTGAATCCTTCATTGGACCCTTAACTCCAGACATTCTGGCACAAAATGATTTCTTTCTAGCTAGCTTCTTACCCTTTGGCTTGGATTCCGTGACCGGAGCCTTGAGGTTAGCACCCGTCTTGCGCTTGAAGTAGGCACGGCCAGCCGCTGTGAGTCCTCCCTTTTTACTTTTGTGTTCCTTCCTCATTAACTTCTGACCTTTGCTCTGGGCGTATTGGCAACGACTGTTTTTCCTCTGGCTCCTGCTGCTTTCTTCTTTCTAGCAGTGCTTGCTCTTTCAGCTTTCGTAAGGCTAAGAGCCTTTCTTTTAGGGAGGCAACGGTCAGGGTTTTTCTTATCCTTCGACGTTCCGCAAGGTCCTTTGATTGATCCATCAGTTCCAATCCTTACCCAGTTCTGCTTTCTCCATTGTTCTAGCTGGCCCATTATTTTCTTTTACGTTTGGCACTCTTAGATTTCTTGGCGTAGTTGGGGTCTTTGCAATACTTGGATGCAGCCATATTAGCATAAGCGGATGGATACGTGTCAAACGTCCGTCTAGCCCAAGCTTTACCTTCCGGGCATATCTTACCTCCACTCTTTGCTTTCTTAGGCATTACTTAACTAGTTTTCTTTGTTTAGACATCTTAGCATCCACGATCTTACGCAAGACTTTTGCTTGTCCAGCGTGAGCCTTGGATGCTTGTTCTAGCTTAGTAGCTACCTCTAGTATCTTGCGGTGCATTACTTACACTTCTTGCGTTTACCCATTCCCTTCATCCCCTTAGCTTTAGCAGCTTTTGATGGACGACCTACTTTACTTCCGTATGTTCCTTTTCCTTGTGGCATAATATTATTTTTCGTTATTTAATAAGTTTTCTTTTAAAGGCTTCTCTAGCTCGTAGTTCTCGTGCTACACGAGTATCTCTTTGTGTTACAGTTTCTCCTCGTTTACTGTCAAGTTTGCTAACGGATCGTTCTGTTTGCCTGTTCATACGATCCAGTGAAGCCTGTTCATAGGCTGAGAGTTTTTTATTATTCATAATTATTTAATGTTTTCTTTTATTGTGAAAATCAAACAGGACTTTTACTTTCTCCGTCAGAGCTTCGAGGTTATAGTGCATTCTGGATAGCACGATAATGAGCGTAATAACGCCAATACCGATAGGCCAGAGGGATGAAATGATTTGTAAAACTTCATTCATTTAATTTGTGATGAACCAAAGTAGAAGCCTACGATGGCTAGGGCAGTCTGCCTAATTTCTGGTAAAATAACGAATCCTTGTACAGTGTCCCATTTAACGCTCTTGAATAGCCCTAGGAAGCCGTTTGTCTCTCTACCTATGGTTACCCCTACGTCAGTCCACGCAAAGACGAATGGGGCTATTACAATGGCAAAGACGGTGGATACAACTAGGAACCTGCGAACTAATACACCACCATCACGTTTAGCCGCTGCATCAGCAGATGTATCCGCTGCTTTCTGGGACATAATCATACGCTCAAACTGGCGAGCCTGGCTCTCCATCTGTGTGCCAATCAGCTTCATTACGAAACCACTGATTCCTCCTCCGAGCATTGCTATAAGTTCTGGTGTCATTTTTTCTTCTTGAGTTCTCTGATTACTTTGACCGCAGAGGCAGTCATATAGATGAAGGTTGCTAGGCCTACGCAAAAACCAAGCACTTCGTTAATAGGGGCTAATTCAATTGTAGCGATAAATCCTCCTGTTCCGATTGTTGATTTGTATATAATGTCTTCCATAGCATTTAGTCGTCTTCAGGATCAGGTAGGGGTGTGTAGTGATCAACAGTTGATGACTTCTCGGAATCGTCCAAGTCGTAGTCAGTTACGTCCAATGCCCACATATGGTCAGCAGTTTCGTTGGGGTAGGTGAGCCAGCGTGTGCCTTTACCATTGTCCTCGACCCAGTAATCAAAACCAATCTCCTTACCTTCTTCGTCGGCTCGCTCAATGGCGGCTTCCTTGCTTGCGTATATTAGATAGAGCATTAGAAAATTGAGTAGTGGCTGTTAATGTTAGATTCGATGGCTGTGCGATTAGATGACTGGTCAGTGTTGTGGATAATAAACTCCGAGATTGAGCCATCCATAAAGGTTGATGTAGTAGTTATCCTAAAAGCACCAAGCGTAAATTGGTTGAATGTCATTGCTCCAGTATCAAGCGAGTTAGTTCCAGCGGCATTAGAATTAACAAATTGAGCCTGTGTCGCTCCATTTGTAGTAGAGTGGTTTAGGTATGGCGTATTAAGTGACAATGTTCCGCTATTAATAATAGACTCTGATGAGAAACTCTCTCTAACGTAAAATCTATATTTTGATGAAATCAACCCTGAGTATATAAACTGACTACTAGTAGATGAATTCCCAAGGCTTGCAGCTATTACTGCAGATGAATTAAATTCGGTTACAGAAAAGTGCGACCAAATCTTATCTGTTCCGCTAAATACTGAGGCAACAGAATCAGCAATTAAAGTGTCATCGGTTCCATCAAACTCAATGGAAGCTAATCCACTAGATGTAACCAAAGCACCTTCATCAACAATCTTAGGTTGGCTTCCAGCAGTTGCCTGTGTAGCATCCCTGCCGTTACCTGACTGGTCATACCAAGTCTCTACAAAGCCGTCCACTTGGTCAAACCCTGGGTCTACTCCAGAGGGTAGGTCAATGCTGTAGGCTTCACCGATGTTAGCTTCAATGGCTGTGCGGTTGTCTGTTTGGTCAGAGTTGTAGACAATGAACTCCTGCATTGCTCCTTGATAGTAAGCAGCTGTGCTTTCAGAAAAACCAATAGCTGATGTTGATGAAATACTTTGTGTGTTACCATTAAGTCCTGATTGAGCAGTTCCATTTTTTGCTACAATAGAAGATGCTCCATTATATATAGCGGTAATTAAATTTTTATTTGTATCAACAGCAAGATTAGTTGTAGCAGACGAACCTGCAAATATTCTGTAATTTGTGCTTGATTGGTCAAGTAAAGTTCTTTGACCAGTAGCTCCGAGTTCATCAAAAAATTCATTTTTAACATCTACTGTGGTGCTTGACTGATGCACCATAACGATAGAGTTAGGTTGGCTTAAATTAGAACCAAAATCAATCTCAAGTCGGTTAGCAGTTCCGTCAAAGTCAATACCACCTGTTACCAAAGCCCCAGCACTTACAATCTTAGGCTGACTCGCAGCCGTTGCTTGAGTTGCGTGGTTACCTGTTGCTGTATCTCCTGCTTGATTGGTTACACTTTGGTCATACCAAGTTTTAACGTGTCCGTCGTTACCAATCGCTGTAACAGTAAGGTTACTTATCGTAGCGTTAAATACGTTGCTTCCAGCCGATATACGAAACATAAAAAGAGTAGATTCGGTAAAATCAAACTCTATTGAGTTACTACCTTCTACTATGTTTTTAAATAAAAAGGGACTACTCCTATTTAATTTTAGGTTAGAAGCATCTCCAGAGTTTGTCGTAAAATCAAAATCTGCCCTATACTTTGTTCCTCCATTAATACTACTATTAATTAACCGACAAAACTTTGTAGAAGTGTTGTTATTGCAATCAATAGTATAATTAGAATTATCTACAACCGTTACGTCCCAAGTTGAATCTTGACCGTCGCCTTGAACGCTTAATGTTTTTTGGAAGGACTCAGTAACAAAACTAACAAGCGTCCCATCAGTAACCTCATCAGCTGTAAAAGACTTAATGGTATCATCAGAGGCTCGGCGAACTTGGCATACATACTTACCATCAGCACGAGCTACGGTATCTCCAGTAGCCGCTAAGGTAGCCTGTCGTGTTCCTAGGCTACGAAGGGAGTAAGCGGCCTTAGCAATAAGGAAGTCACCTGTGCGTCCATCAGCCTCTAGTGCTTGAATGTCCAGGGGTGCTACCACCTGAGCGTTTACAAAGGAAGTCAATGCACCAGCAGATACCTCGGACGCTGTGAAGTCCTGCTCGTGGTTGTCGCTTCCTCTACGGACACGCACAACGGTAGGATCACCACCAGTTAAACTACGGAGGCTGTATGCCGCCGCAGCGTTAGGAGCAATCTGAAGGACGCTCTCGCCCACCGAGTTCAGCCTACGCTGGCGACCCAGTGCTGAATCAAGGCTAACGTGCATACTAGACCCTGTGTAGTTGCACTAATCCACCGCTAATAGTAACGGAGGTAAAGTTGCCATAAACAATTGTTCCTGCTCCTAGGGTTGTAAGGAGGTCTGCGGAGTTAGTAACATTAGTAGCTGTAAGCCCCGAAAGAGTTGAATCCTTCAGAAACTGGATAGCTCCAAACGAACCAGCAGTTGCTCCGTCAGCAGCATTGATTACTATTGAACCTACGGAGCTGAACTCCAGTGCGTTATTTCTTGAACTTGCCATAATTTATTATTATATCACGGGGGGTTACTATCGGGATTGCCGATTTACATAAGTGGAGAACCGCTTATTCACGGTATTGTTATTAGAAATTATATCAACCTTCTCAAGCTCGAGTGCTAGGGCAATGGACGCTGTGTTTTCTTCAGCAAATGCCTTGTCAGTCTGGCCGTCCATACGAAGGAAGTCAGCATAGGTTGCGTGAGCAATATAAGCAAAGAACTCGGCGGGGACTTCAACAGTGCTACCAGTGTAATCCGATACAAGGCTACCTGATACAGTAAATGGGGTAAACTGCTGCTTGTAAGTAATGAAAGCCGAATTGTCAGTTGTGGATACAACATTGAGTATATTGGCTCCAGTAAAATCCACAAAGAACTCGTATTCATGTGCTGAGTTATTTAAGAAGGCTTGCTTCCTAAAAATACGATTGAATGAACCAATAGTAGTCCTGCCGGTCTGAGCATAGGGTATGAAGTTCTTGCCCTCAACTAACAAGGAATCAGTTCCTGCCCGTGGGGTAAAGGTTACTACCTCTGTGATATTGTCCTTCTTGCTTACATCAGCCTCAATGAATTGTTGAGTCCCGGCTGACACTGTAAATGTTCCATCCGCTTGCTCCGTAGCTGATGCGGCAGTGTCCACTCGCCAAGCAGTTCCAGTGTTATAGATGATTACAGTATTAGTAGTCGCACCTTGATAAACATTTAAGCCACCAGTTGTATTAGCACCTAGTAGCTTGTAGTTCTGGTTCACTGTAGTGCTAGTGCTGGCTGTCGCCCCAGATAATTGCAATGACAGTATATCCCTCTTCTCGGAGGACACAAAGTATCGAGGCCAGATTGGACTCTCGTTAAATGCTTGTAGGAAGCGACGGTTAATCAAATTAGCAATATCATCCGCTTCTGTAGGAGCAAATGATCCAACGCCAGCTAGGGATTGGATTAACTTAAAAAGATCACCGTAAGTTCTGGTCTGCATTAGATTTTGTTTGGGGTAAGTTCTGGGAACTTCTTATTGTAGTACTTTAAAAATTCTTTAGAATGCACAGTCTCTTGACCGTACTTCTGGACTAGTCGGAAGTATTCTCGGTGAGGAATAGTTGCAACTGGTTTGCCAAGAACTGGGTGGACTGTCCCCTTTAGTGCCTGGGCTTCTTTGGCTGCTTGAGCAACCCGTTCTTTCTCCGTCTTCTTCTCGAGGTTGAAGCCGTTAGTGATCTCCTTCATAAAGGCGCGATCAATCTCTCCATCGGAGTACTTCTTTAAATTAGGAACAATGATATCCATATTAAAAAAGGCGGGGGGCCGAAGCCCCCCAACCAGTATTTAATTAGCTTGCAGAGAAGCGGATTGGGTCGAATACACGAACACCAATGATAACTTCACCAGCAGTAAGGTTAGCAACTGTACCGCCAAACTTATAGATAAGATTGGTTGCAGCAGCACCACCAGAACCAGCAACAGGAGAAGCTCCTGCTTTAACTGTTGTGTCTCCATTAGCTTGAATGAAGTCTGTTCCGGAGTTGTAGACAGTAGCACCTGCGTTAGCGTCGATGTCGAAGCTATCGATAAGTGTGTCGTCATCAGTACCAGTACCAACTTCAAGCGTGATATCAGAAGCTCCAACAAGAGCTACGGACTCAACAGCGAAGGCAACGTCAACTGCACCACCAGCTGGGATTTGTCCCCAGATAGTTTGATTAGTGCTTGCGTTAACAATGTCTTGAGCGGATAGAACAAGTACGTGAGTGAAATCACCACTTGATTCATTTACGGTTAATTTAGCCATTATATTATATCTCCTTTAGTTAAGGGTTAGGTTACGTCTTGGATGACACCGTGTGCGCCAGGATGGTACACTCCGAGAGTCAATGCACAGTCAACGAATCCACGCTCACCGCCACCAAGATTTGGAAGGCGAGTTGATCCCATTGGGATAAGCTCGTGAATACCGTAGTATTCTGGGTTTACGATGTAACC
>Ga0181403_1000173_pt1 | contig 15266 bp, 17 predicted proteins | sample 26SPOviralmetaG_FD_130132 | JGI IMG/M metagenome (GOLD analysis project Ga0181403, IMG submission 130132) | Marine viral communities from the oligotrophic San Pedro Time Series (SPOT) site, San Pedro Channel, CA, USA - 26 SPOT_SRF_2011-09-28 | ecosystem: Environmental > Aquatic > Marine > Strait...
AGGGACTGTTGGTTCTCTTCATTCGCAACCTCTAACTTTGCGTTATTCTCACGCAACTGTGCGATTGTCATCTGTGTTTGTACATAGTAAGACTTGGCGGCCCATGCGGCACCGCCAAGTAAACCTAGAACCACAATTAATATGTAGACTCTAAACATATATGTTACTCACTTTTCCAAATTGTCCAAATACCCCATGCGATTGCAATACCAGCGGCAATCTTAGCAAGAGGTGCCATGAATAGAATCATAAGTCCAAGACCAATGCATACTGCACCATCCCAAGACGTTCTTTCTTTCATTCTTCCTTTAATCCAATTAATCATTTGTTTTCTCCTTAATTGAAATGTTAAGCATAATTAATAACTTTACTAGTTGTTTTAAAATCTTTCTTTCGCATAATTGTTTTGTTTGTTACTTCAAAACTATCATCACCTTTTGTTCTAATAACAACTGGTAAATTCAAATTGGTTGACATATCCTTGAGAACAGCTTCAACATCTGGATTATTTCTAATATTCTTACCTTTATTCTTTTGTATCTTTTTAAAGAACCTTTGTAGTTCTGATACTTTAATCGCTGGACTATTTCGTGGGTCATTTAACCTATCTACGAAATGTCTAGTAAACTCAACATCAATATCATACTTCTTGAGTATTCTATCTGCGAATTTTTCTAAATCATTAACATCCTTCTGTGTGAAATCTTCATTCTTTTGTTTGGTAATCTTTTTCATCTTTTCGATATATGCACGATAAACTCCTGCTTCAGCAGTCTTACCCATCACTCTCGCTCTTTGTTCCATAGCGATTGCGGCTTGTATTTTATGTGCATGAGATTTACCAGAAGATTCTATTTTCTTTACACTTGCCTTTGCAGTCTCAACATCTTTGAAACCTAAACCGTGTATTGTTCCCTTTGGATTTTCATCTGTATATAAATCTGAATGTTTGTCACTTCCTGCTGGTTGACCTTTCTTTCTAGGTACTCTGGGTGCTTCATCTATGTACTTACCATAACTATCTCTATTCATGATTAAGAACATTTTCTCTGCAAGTAAATTACCAGCAACATAATCTGCAAGATAATGAAATCCTGCTTTAACTCTTCCAAGACCACATTCCTTTGCGGCCTCTTTAATTCCTTTTTCATGTTTTGGAAACTTTTCCGAAACATATAGTGCAACTAACATTGATTGTGTTGCATGACCAGATGGATAACTTCTGGTTTTGTTTGTGACACTTGACATTGGACGAATAGACCTATCTACTTCATGTGGTCTTGGATAGTCAAAGTGTTCTTTAAAATAAAATATAGTTTCTCTCGCACCGTCTACAATCGCTTTCATTTCGTCATAATGAAATAATAGACCATGTTCTTTACAGTATTGTTCGATTGCATAGAAAGAATGTTCATCATGTAGACGAATAGACGTTTCATCTTCTGGTGTACGTTTTGCAATAATATCTTTTAATATTGCAATTTCTTTTTTTACATCAAATGTTGGTGGGGGAAGTTTAATACGCTTGTGTGCGTTTCTTGGAAAAAACTTATAATCTGGTTTTTCCTCAACCTTTTTAACTTTCTTAACAAGACGTTTAACCTTTGCATTTAGGTTTGCAACTGGTCTAACATTTGTATAATTTGTGTAGTTAACATAACTCATCAATATCCCCTAGTGGTCATAAAGACCTTTAGTGTTACTATTTATGTAAACTGGTTTACAATAAGCAGTTGCTCTATGTTCTGGGGGTACTAAAGATGAATAACTATAATTACCGTATCTTTTTACGATACGACTTGCATACCAATTACAAGTATCAATACTGCGAAAATACATAGGTTGACCACCTTGTACTTTATCTGCTAAAAGAAAGACCAAAAGAAATGCGTGTATCATGCATCACTTAAAGACAACTCCAACAAGTTTCATGAACTGTGCTTTCCCACCCTTGTTGATAATATCTTCCATCTTCTTCTTAGTGTCTGGTCTTACCTTTTCAAGAGCTTGAGTTAATGCAGATGCAGTGAATAAATCAACTCGTAGTGTTCCATCTTTTAATTTAATCTTATTGTTCTGTTTATCTTTGACAATCTTCTTGAGAACATCTGTGTTTGCTTCATTGAGATATTCCTCACCAAAATTGTCCATACTTTCTTTTACAGACTTTCTAAATGATTGTTCTCTTTTTGCTCGTAATTCACCCATTCTTTTAATAAATGCTTTTGACTCTCTAGTACGACCATCATACTTTTGTATTTCTTTTTGTTTCTTTTTACTTACTGCATTAGGTGCCATGTCTACACCACCAGCGGAGACAGAGTTCGCTGGTGCATCTTCTGACTTAATACCCAACATTTCGTCTTCGTAAAACTTTTTCATTATGTCATTAAATTTTGTCATAGTTCCAAATCCCCTATTCCAACTTCTTTTATATCTTCTGCACTAACAAAGATTTTGGTTTGTGTTGGTATATGTATAACTGGAAATATTTCTACTCCCAAAACTGTGTCCGTAGGTGCAACTGGTTCAAATACTTGAACTTCATCACCCTCTAGTGCGTCTGGACTTTCTGCATCCTCAATATCAAATGTAATATCATTTACAAGTTTGTATAAACCTTTTGGTAATTGACCATTATCTAACGTAACTTCTTCTGATATTGTATTATCTAATTCAATATTATTTTCTTTGATATACTTCATAAGTTGGTGTTCCCACATTTCTGGGTCTACACTTTCTTTGAATGTATCTTTCAATAAAAATAATGCAGCTGCATAACTACCTAGTTTTGTTCTTAGACCAGGCACTTTTGCAAATATCTTTTTAATATTAAAAACTAATTTATGGAGAACAGTATAAGAATTCTTTTCTGCAATGGTATTCAGAATCGTAGGTTTATTGGTGCCTGGAATTAAGATACGGTTACCGTTCTTATCAATAACTCCAAGTTTATATGCCTCTTGTTTTTCAAAAGGTGTTACTAATATCTTTATAAACCTATAAGTAACAAATAAATCTATCGCTCTTCCCATTATAGTTTCCTTAAAACTTCAGTAATCTTTGCATCATCATCAATTTCTAGTAACTCATGTTCTGGTAACATATTTAAATATACCAAAAATGATTTCAACTGTGACCAATGTTCTGGTTCTATTTTAAATAATAATAAAGTAGAAGCAGCATCAGGCCCGAACACATTGTTCAAAATGATAATGTGGTTGAGTAGTAATCGTTCTTTTACGATACCATCAACCTTATACTTTTTAAGTAATCGTTTGATATACTTAAATCGTTTCATATCATCATGAAATTCTTTTTCACCTTCACACTGTGGATTATCATAATGTTTTAGTGCAAACAGTAATACATTATCATTCGTTATCTTTTCAAACATTTAAGATATTTGTGCAAACACCTTGTGAGTTCCAGTTGCAAGTCTTTCATATACAAAATTAATACTTCTACCACTCTCAGTTTCGTTAACTACTTCTTCTGGGGCACTATCAGTATTTTTTCCATAAACTCCACCATGCTTTACTAGAGGTACAGAAACTTCTCCACTTTCTCCAGTAAATTGAACATCACCAAAGTTAATTCCAACTCTCATAAGTCTATTTCTCAACTCATCTACTGCTTTCTCTGGATTTAAATATTCTTTAATTCCAATAGAACCAACAAATGCATTGAGTTTTTCGATAACAGAATCATCAGACAAATCCATTAAGTTACCATCTTCGTCAATGTGCGAACCATCAGTTGCTTTGACAGATGAATATTCTAAAAACGTCTTCATGCTTTCTCTCCATGTTCTTCATCAAATCCATCTTTTTCGTTGTCACCATAGATTTCTTGAAGAGGTTGTTTCTTTTCTTTTTTTACTGGTGCAGATTTTTCCACTGGTTCAACTTTTCTATGTTGTTGTACCATTGGTATTCCACCAGCACCATATATGATATTATCACTCATGAATTATCTCCTTAAGCAATAGTTGCATTTACATTTGCAACAACGTACCACTTGTTATTTGTAAATAGACAAACAACTGCTTCACCAAGTGCATCAAATACGACTTGGTTAGTATTAGTTGCAGTTGTACCCCAACTAGTAACAGTCATTGTATATTTTCTTGAACTTGTTGGAGCAGTAGACATGAGTATAATTTTAATCTGTCCATTTGTTCCATCTGCAAGTGTTCCAGTTGCATTTGAACTAAAACTTGCACCATCCAACAATGTAATAGATGTAGATACATTTGGTGCAGTAGAACCAGTAATTGATTGTGCAGTTCCATCTAATCCAAGATAAGTTGGAATGTTATTGAAGATGTTTGCAACACTAATCTTTTTGTTTACTGGTGTACCAGATGGGTCATCAATCACATGAAGTAAATCTTCTCCAGCGATTGCATTACCTAAATCTGTTAATGCAGTAATTTTCTTATCAGCCATTTATTTTCTCCTATTAACCCTTTTTGTTTTTGGGAATGCTACTATCGGTATTTTCCGATACCACTTTTAAATCATTCAAAAACAAATCGCATTGTTGCACAGCACCACTAATAGCGTGATGTTGTGCAACTAAATTTGTTCTCTCTGTATCAAGTTTATTCAAACTTTCTTTCACCGTTTCCAAATCACTTTGTAGTGTTTGTTTACGAATATTAATTTCAGTCTCAGTCAATTGAGGCATAATCTATCTCCATTATTAATCTATCATATTATATATATTAACTATCTGGGGTTGCAACATCCTCTGCATCACCAGAAATACTTGAAGCGGCAACTAGAGTTTCATAGTGAACTCTACCAGCACGACCACCAGTTCCTACAGTTTTCTTTACCCATCCAACATGAGCAACTTCACTTGCATTTGTATCACCATCAGAACCAAGTCCTTGAGATGCGACAGCAGTTGCTTGAGTTGCACCAGTTACAATTGTAAAGGTTTGAGCACTATGACCAGTACCAATATTGATTGCAGTTCCACCAGAAGTAGCGGCAATCTTAAAGGTATTTGCAGTCTTATCTCTTACGAATACAGTTTGACCGTCTGTTACGTTTGACATTAAAGTACCACCACCAACTTGGTTGTAGGTAATTTGGTCTGTATCAGATAATCCGTGTCCAGTAAATGTGATAACATTTGTACCAGCATTAACTCCACTTGTAGGAATAGTCATCTTAGGTACTTCAACTGTAATTGAAGGAACTGCTTGATAGTCAGAACCACCATTAGAAACTGTGATACCAGTTACTTCTCCACCAGAAATGGTTGCAGCTGCAACTGCTTGAATACCTTCAAGTGTCTGTGCGTTATTACCAGTTCCAGTTAAGTTAATTGCAGTACCAGCTTGTGCGTTTGAAAGTGAAGAACCAAGTTTGATATTGTCTTCGTCTGTTCTGATAACAAAGTAAGAAGTGTTATCAGCAAGACCAGCAAGTGCAGTTCCACCACCGTCTTGATATTTAACTTCTGTACCAGTTCTCATATTGTGACTTGCAATCTCAATTGAGTTAGTACCAGTAGTAACTTTTGCAGTTGCAATAGTTCTTACAGTTGGTACTGGAATTGTTACTGTAGGCACTTGAACATATCTTGCACCACTTACGTTGATTGCAATATCTGTAATATTATCTACACCAGCAACTGCTTCTCCACCAGTGATACCCAAAATGTTTGCATCAATGTGAGGAGCTGCACCAGCAAAGTTTACTGGTGGTCTTGACGCTGTACAAGAAGAACCACTATTTGTAGATGGTGAAAAGTCATCAGTAGCAGTAAATGCTTTAGTTGATGTACCAGAAAATGATTGTGCGTTGTTACCAGTTCCAGTAATATCAATCTGTGCTCCACCAGCACTTGCAGATAATGTAAATGCGTTTGCACTTGAAACAGTTTTTACAAAAAAGATTGTATCGTCTGTTAGACCAGCGATTGCAGTTCCACCATTTGCTTGATAGACTACTTCTTGGTTTGCTACAAAACCGTGGTCTGTAATTGTAATTTGTTCGTTGGATGCATTGACACCAGATGTTGCAACAACACGATTAGGTTGAATATCTTTAACCCTTACCTTATCACCGTTGTCATCAATGACAATATCACCAACTGCGATTTCGGATGTATCTGCACTTGAATTACCTTGTACAATTGCACTTCCATTTGTGAAAGTGTAAGTACCAGTTAATGCAGACCCATCATTCATACTCCATGAGCTCATTGAATTTCTCCTTTAATTATAGTATATACTACCTCTATTTATGTTTATTTGAAACCTAACCGTTTCAATTCTGCAATAGTATTACTTGGAGATGTATGATGAACTCCAATTCCACCTTTTGCTTTCCACTCATTAATGTTTTTAATATAATCGTCTATTAATAAGTTAGGTTTACCATCAGTTGTCATTGCGTATTTCTGTTTGTCTTCACGCATAACCAGATGAATTCTACTCTTCTTCGTCAACTTTGCATTAGTACTTAACCACTTATACTTACCCTTTCTAGAGTTTGCATCTTTGGTAGAGTACGCAGACAAAATATGTGGTTCGTATTTACTAATGAAAGACCACATTCTTTTCGCACCAGGCATCCATTCTAAACTTTCCCAGAAATCTTTCTTTGCAGAAATCATAGGCCATTTAGTTCTCTTATCCGCTTTGGGAAAAGGAACACCAAGTACTTCCTCTGAACCTTTTAGAAAGTCACAGAGTACCATATCCATATCACAGTATATAGTTGGTTTCTCTTCAACTACCTCTGATACTTCATTCATTACATCATATAATTTTTTCACTTTTATACCTTCTTTTTGTTTTCCATTTTGGGCATTTTAACATCAACGTCTACTTTGGTCATTTCTTTACCAGTATCCGTCATATTCTTTGTACCACTTTTCTTCTCTTTTGTCAAGGACTTTTTTTCATTTTTCTCATCTTCTTTGTGGTCTGGAGTATGTTTCTCTCCCCACATCTGAAGAACTGCATCTCTTAAAGAACCTTTCTTAGTTTCATGGTATCTTTCAATTGATTCTTTTTGACTATTGATTGCTTTTGAAACTGCTTTACGTCTTTTGTGTAAGAACTTATCAGAATCATCTACATCTCCATCATTGTCAATATCTTTATCTATTCTATCTTTAAACTTCTTCTTGACTGCTTTTGGTTGAACTGCATCCATACCATCACCATCATCAGATTTATTATTCTTGTTAGTTTCAGTTTTATTCGCTTTCAAACGATTATCACCTTCTTTAACTCTTCTTTTAATTCCATCTGATTGAACAAACTCTTTCACTTCTTGTTCAGTTTTTACATCATACTTCTTACCAGCAACTACAAAGGTATCTTCACCTTTTTCTTTTGCAGCTTGAAGAGCGGCACCAAATGCGTTTCCTTCGTCTTTAGGTTTTTCACCCTTTTCTTTCTTGGAGATTGCAATTGCAGCTTGTTGTGCTGGGGAAACTGCTTCACTCCACATTTCGACAATTGTGTCTTTCAATGATTTTGTCATTTCATTCTCCTCTTTATACATATTCAACTCAAATGGTTTTGAACCACCCTTATTGTAAACTTGGATTTGTAGGTTTCCACCTTTACCCTTGAGTCTATATTTGTTTGTTTTACCCTCAGAAGGTTTCTTTGGGCCGGTTGCAACTTTACTATCAATCTCTTTTGGGTCTACAGTGATTCCCAACTTCTTCTTTGCGTAGTCATATGCGTGTTGCATTGCATCTGAAAAAGACTTATGATACAAGTCATACTTCTCTTGAAGTTCAACTTCTTCTACAAAATCTTCTCTTCTAATTTTACCAAGTTTGTTTATATCATCTGCTTTATAATTGTGTTTAAGCATAAGTCTTGACATTGCCATCATACTAACAAAAGGTATATCTGCTTTATACAATTGTTCTAAACCAGCTTTATTTGAATCAATCTTATCAAATATTTTCATCAAAGGTGTTGGATTAACCTTTTTACCTTTTAAGGGTTCATAAGTTTTTTTAAGTTTATCAATCATATCATTACTAAACTTTGCTTCATCAAGATTTTCATTCTGTCTTTTTAGAACAGCGGCAACTTGTTTGTGAGTTGACAAACCTTTCTTGATTTTCTCAATCTGTTTTACTGCACCAGAATAGTTACCTTGTTTGTACCTTGGGTCAGATGCGATACCGATTGCCATTTTAATCTCTTTAGGTGAGAACCCTTCATCAAGTACAATCTCTTCACCCATTCTAAGTTGTTTCCCAACCATCTTTGATACCTTTAACATATCACGATATGACTTGGAAATCATTTTAACAAACTGTTCTTTGTCTCTAGGTTTTTGAATTTGGTCATGAGCTTTAGTAAGTAAAGTTAAAATCTTTGGGTCTACTTTTTGCGATTTACCATCATCAAACTGAATAGGTTTAGAACCTTTAGAATCTAATGATTGTCTCATTTGCATAATCATATTTTTCATTGCAGATTTCTTATCAGCATCAGATGCAGTATCATCTACATCTGCACTATCTCTACCTCTTCTGACTAAATCTCTATCCTTACTCATACTTCTTCTTGCATCAGAAGCTGCACTTTCTTCAACTTCTTCCATACGTTTACCTTGAGTTGCACTTGTGTTAGTTGGGAACTTATCCATCCCATCTGGTAATGGTCTATTAATCATCATATCACTCTTCTTGTTATCTGGAAGAGGTTTTGTTAGAGTAACAACTCTACCTTTGTTTCTTCTTGCCATATCCTTTGCATCAGATTCCTTAGATGCAAAACCAATAACTAATCCTTTTTTATCTACAGCGGCAAACTTATAAGCCATACCTTCATCAAGTTCTTCTACTTCTATCTCTTCAATAATCTCGTGATTGATTAAGGAATACTTTTCTCTAATATCGTCAATAGATGCACCCATGTCACCAATTGCAAATGTTACTTTACCATCTCTTTTGTATAGAAACTTCTTAACTGCTTTTTCATTACCTACAGTTGCAAGTGTAATCTTTTCGACTCTACCCTTGTTTACTACATTCTTTGATTTAACAATGTAATCAACAAAGTCACTACCTTTACTAATAGTAGAACTAGTCTTCAGTTTAACTTTATCACCCTTTTTAAGTTTGTCAAAAATTTTGTTCAACTTTGGGTCGTTCATTTTTAATTCATTCATTTGCATTTCTGCAAGTGTCTGACTCATTGGTTGTCCATGTTTACTCATTGTTTTTTCCTTTAGTTATCTACTTCTGCACCAGCACGCCACTGATAACAACTCCAGTATCTTGCCTTCCATTTAGGGCCTGGGTTATCATCACAGCTGTGTCTTGAACGAAATGCTTTTCTTGCTTTAGGGTCATCACGATTAATTCCCATGTTTGGGTCACCGAAGCGAACAACAACTACTTTACCTTTTTCGTTCTTTACATAAACCTTAAATTTCTTTTTAGGGTTTTCACTTGTACGAATAGGGTCATTTAGTTTTACCTTTTTACCTTGATATTCTGATTCCAAGATAACATGGTCATAAAGGTTATCGCAATCCTCACAACAAGACTCATCTAGTTTTGATAACATTATTTCGTATGTATTATTTAGTTTTTTCAACCATTCATCACCATATCTCTCTTGATATAGTTTAATGGTTTCGTCAGAAGAAAACCACTCTTCTACTGATTCTTTTGTTGCTTTCTTTTTCTTTTTGTATCCACCAGCTTTAATTTGTTTCTGTAGGTCTGGGTCTGCTTTTCCACCAGTCAACATAGAATTTACTCTTGCAAATGCCCATTGTTGTTGAGAAGCGCCTGGTCTGTGACCACCCTTCCACGCAGCCATTCCTCTGTCGTAACTCTTCTTTAAAATACCATATGGAACACCAGTTTGTTTAGACTTGTTAACTAGACCTTCAATCTTTTCGTCAAGTTGGAAATCTTCTTTCGTTAAACTATCTTTTATTCCATACTGTTTAACTTTATCACCTCTAATTCTTTTTGCAAGGGTATTGTTATCAGAACGTCTTTTAACTTTAACTTTGAGATTAGGTAACTTTTTATCTCTTCTCATGTAGGTTGTTTTTTCTTCATTCTTAGGAACACAATTAGGCACCATCTTACCATTCTTCTTTTTCATACCAACTTGTTTATGTGTATCCCAACAAGGATTATCTTCTTCAATCTCTTCACCCTTTGCAAGTTTAGTTAGAGTTGCATAGTAGATTGATTCACCTTCTTCTTTTCCATATCTATCAATAAAGTCTTTTTTGTCAATATCTTTTTCTAAATCTTTTAACTTGTCTTTTTCCCCATCAGATAATTTACGTTCTGTCTGACTCATCTTTGCAACTGTCTCTTGGTCTTTTGCAATACGATATTGAAGAGCTGCAACTCGTTTTGCCTTTTGCAACTTATCAAATTCATCTCTTTTCTTTGCTTGGTCAGACTTTGGTTTTTCTTCTTTGTCTTGTTCTTTGATATTGAGTTTCTTTCTCATATCATCAATCTTTTTCATAACTTCTTTATGTTTTGCAGAACCAGCAGGAAGTTTCATTCCAAGATTATATAACTTTAATAATTCTACTGGAATTTTAACATCTATCTCACCATACATCTGTTTGAATTTTTTAGTATACTGAGATGGTTTAGTATCTGCACCCTTATCTCCAGGCGCATCCTTTCTAGAACCACCCTTTGCAAAATGTCTTGCACGAGCAATCTTAGTAGACTTAGACATTTCGTCACCGTCTGCATCTTTAGAATAATACTTCGCTGGTTGCGTTCCTTTTACATCTGCAACGTCACCTTTTGCTTGTTTTGTCTTTGTAATCTTCTTCGGTTCTTCAACTAGGTCATGTAACCAAACTCTTTGCATATTCTCAAATACGACATAGTTTGTACCTTTTCGGACAATTGTACCTTCTTCACCTAGTTTTGTTTCGACAACATCTCCTACGTTCCAAACTTCTCCACGAATATATGCATCTCTTAATATTTCTTCGTCTGTCCAGTTTTGTTCTCTTACACCCATATTCTTACGAATATCATCAAACAGTTTCTTTGCATCACCAAAGTTTCTAGGTAATCCCATTTGAAAAGAATTAAAGTCACCTTGTGCAGCTGCAGCTCTCATCTTTGATGCAGACATTCCTTCTACACCTTCTGCATCTGGGTCACGCTCTCCAGCAGATACAACTCTAATATCATCAAACCCATAGTAACCGTGTTTACCTTCAACACCATTATACTGATTTAATAATCTATCAAACTCTTGTACTCTGTCAGAACCAACAACCATGACAACTGCTCTGTGTCCTTTATTGTGTAGTTCTACTGCAATCTCAAATACGTTTCTTGATTTACTTGTAATAATGTTTCTTGCATATTTGCGAAACATCTTTTTCATATATGCAATCTTCCTTGCATGAGGAAGTGGATTCTTTTTTGCATCTTGAGAATGAGATGGGTAAACATACATTAAAGAACCAGCGTTCTTACCTTGTTGTTTTGCGAGTGCATCTATAAGTTTTTCGTGACCAGTTGTTGGAGGATTAAATCTACCAAATGTAAATACTGCTGTATCACCTTTTGCTTCTAAAAATGTTTTCATATTAACCTTCCTTCTGAGCGAGTCTAGCGTTCTTTACTCTCTCACCTTCTTTCGCTTTCAAACCACGCAAGAGTTTCTTAGTCATCTTCTGGATAACTTTTGCTTTCTTTGCAGTAATTTTCTGGTCTATCTGAATTCTTTTATTGATGGGAAGTTCGTTATAGTTAATGTCTGGCCCAAGTGCCTTCTTAATAACTTTCATCTTTGCTTGTTTTGCAGCTGATTTTTGAAGAGAAGCAGTATCTCTCTTTTTGAGTAATGCTCTTTTCTTCTTGAGTTTTACAGATGATTTCTTTGCAAGAAGTTTCATCCGTCTACCCATTTCTCTCCGTCTTTGCATTGGAGACTTAGTAGGTTTTATTGGTGCCTTCTCGCACAACATTTCTTTTAAAGTTTTCATTTATCCCATGCCTTTATTGCAGTAAAGTTATTGAAACTGAATTCCATTCTATCAACTAACTTCACAGCGTCACCAGAAACCCTATCAATTGCAACATAACCCTCTGGGTTAACCACTTTAAATCCATTACTAGTCTTGATAAAGGTATCTGTTAAACCTTTAACACTATTTAGTTTTTTCACAATCCCCATCTTTGCATTTACAAGGTGCATCTGCAATGCAATCACTTGTTGAAGATTGGGTAACATCTTTTTAAATTCTCTTAGGTATTCAGTCTTCTTTGTTTCCAGAACATCTTTAGATTTCTGGGTCTTTAGTTTTTCAATTTCTTTTTGAAAATGATTCTCTACATGAGTAATGTAACCATTTGCATGACCTTTAGGGTCTTTGATTGCTTGACCCACACGAACCTTTGTGTTATTATATGTCTTCAAACTTGCACCCACTAACTTACCAGTAAGTGAATCTTGTAATCTTAGAAACTTTTTAAGTAATGGTGCATTAATTCTTTGGAATGTTTTACCAGCGTTAGATAGGTGTGCAGTAACTTCTGCTGTTTCTTTTGCAGTCATTGTTGCAGTACCAGATGCATCCTTATAAGTTGCATCATCCATCCATACTGTTTTTGATTTTGTAAGTCCAGAAATATCTGCACCAAATGATGCTTTCATGTCTTCTAGTGTAGAACCTTTATATGTTGTGTGCCATACAATACCAATCTTTGCACTATTGATACTTTTACCAATATCAGATGTAGGGTCAACTGCATATACAATTGTGTTAGGTTGGAATGTGATAAAAGATTTACCATCAATCTTTTCTTTACCTTTATCTTCAGAGGTAAACATCAAGTCACCTTGAAGAACACCTTTGATACCAAGTTTAGAAAACTCTTCTAGTGCAACTTTGAACTTCGTATTCAATGCACCAGATAGACCATCTTCATCAATCTCTGCGGCCGTCTTATATAATTTTGGAGTTGCGTTGAATACTGATTTCTTTGCAACAAAAAACTTACCATCACTTGGGTCTTCTCCAGCAAATATTGCAGGCGCACCATCCCACTTGACAGTCATGTTGACTGAAGACCTTGATTCTCCAGCGAGCATATCTCTTAGGGAACGAACAAAGTTAATTGCAGCTCTACCACCAGGCACACCAAAGTTTAATATCTCATCTTCGATATGTTCTAGGTGTAGGTTCTTACCTTCTTTACCTTCTAAGATTAAATTAAAACTTGACATTGTTATTAAACTCTACTTCTGGTTCAAATCCCATAAATTTAATAAGTGCTTCCCATGATTTTCCAATTATCTTTTTTATCTTTTTAAAGAAGTTTTTAAACCAGTTAATAACTTTATTTGCAGCTCTTTTAAATACATCAAAAATACCTTCTGTTAATAGGTCTGCATTTTTAACTTCTTCTTCAACAATCATTTTAACACCCAAACCTACAGCAGACCAGAAAGTATAATAACCAGTTTTTCCTTTAGGGTTTGTTGGAGACTTTAATTGAGATTCAGTACTTTGTGTTGCTTTGAACTTTACATCTGGTTTGACTTGTTTCGCAATCTTTTTAACATATGCATCTGTCATATTATTAACTTTATGACCTTGTGCATTACCAGAGTAATCTGTTACGAGGAAATAATCAGCAGTTCCCTCACTATTATCAAACTTAACTTTGCCTGTCATCGCTTCATATGTAAACGCATTTGCAAACGCATCATTATTAGAAAATAGGTTTCTTAAATCTTGTTTAAATGTTTTGTGAACATCATCTGCTTTTTTAAGTATTTCAACTTCTGCAAACTTTCCTGCTTTTTGTAAATCTGTTTTACTACCTTTGATACCTAACTTTCTCATATCTGTAGATGGTAAAAGGTCTTCCATCTTCTTACCAAGTTCTTGAACTGTTTTATCTAATTGTGTTCCAGATGTTTCTGCAGCTACATAAAATGTAGCAGTTGCTTCATTTCTTCCACCAGACATTAATTGTGCATCACCAGTTTTTAAAGATATTTTATCATTACCAATTACAAAGTCTGTCTTTGGTGTTAGAGTAGAACCTTTTGCACCTCTTGGAAAATATTGATTCCATTTTTTAGATGCTGGATATGCGTTTTGTGGAAAGGCTGCTTTACCAGATAACTTTAATGAGTCAACAATTTTTTTACCAACATCATCAGAGTTGTCTATCATTTTTGATGTAAATGGTGTACCACCAGCAGCAGAAACGATAACTTTCTCCATATCGTATGCAGCTGTTGTGTCACCCTCTGCAAGAACTAGTTTTGCAATCTTTTTGGGAATAGGTTTGTTCATCTTCCAATTACTCCATCTATAATAGTATTATTTATGTGTTAAGAAATTTGGAAAACCGTGGTCACCGAAAGGTTTGTTTGTATTCAGAACATCTGCTTGTTGTTCTGCATCCTCTTCAAAATGATAAGATTGAACGATACGCCTAGAAGGAAGTTCAATAACTTCCCACTTTTTTGATGTAACATTTATATCGTGATAGTATTTTACTTTATACCTACTCGACTTTAATGTCCGAAAATTTCTCATACTTGCTAGTCTTTCCAGCAAATGGAGTGTTGTCAAATACAGGCTCTTCATTTCTCTCTTGTCCACTATCTACTAAATCGTGTTGTGCTTGTTGTTCAACATCATACAGTTTCATCTTCGCTCTGTCAATACCTAATATAAATCTTTTATTCATAGTAGGGTCATTATAACGATTCTTTAACTGTTTGACACAGATTTGATTTAAGTCTTCTAGTTCTTCTGTAGATATGAGTGCAAACATAAGGTCAGCTGTAGCTGGTAGACCAAAACTCTCTGACGTATCTTCCAAACCAATGTCGCTTGAGACAAACCCCCCTCTAGTTGTTTGTGTCGCTGACATAATAGGAACATTAGTCTCAACGGCAAGTCCTCTAAGTTCTTCTGCAATCGCTTTGATATAAAAGTATGAACCCACATTTGCATTTCCCCTAAACCTTGATGATGCACAAATATTAAGATAGTCAATGAAGATTATGTCTGGTTTGAAACTTCTCTTGAGTGCGAGTTCCTTAATCAAACTTCTAAAGTTTCCAACATGAGCAGATGCAGTTGGATACTCTTTGACAATCAACTTTCCATTTGTCTTTTTGTTTATCCGTGTTAGATAACTTTCAAACATCTTTTTAGGGAGTGTATGTAAGTCATCTATCGTTACATTCATTAAGTTTGCATCTATTCTTTCTGCAATACGTTCTTCTG
>Ga0181403_1000176_pt1 | contig 15136 bp, 25 predicted proteins | sample 26SPOviralmetaG_FD_130132 | JGI IMG/M metagenome (GOLD analysis project Ga0181403, IMG submission 130132) | Marine viral communities from the oligotrophic San Pedro Time Series (SPOT) site, San Pedro Channel, CA, USA - 26 SPOT_SRF_2011-09-28 | ecosystem: Environmental > Aquatic > Marine > Strait...
GGTAGTAAGGGATTAGACCCCTACTACCTCTGTGATGATGTTTCTGAACTTTCTTGAATCCTTCTCACTGAAAGCCCCCCTCCACTGATTTTCTTCTTTAGATGCTCCTTTTGTGTTTCTAGTTGGGCGATCATGAGTCATGTATGCAGTGTATGCATTCATTGCATCCCATGCCGATTGACCAAAAGTACCAAGGGTTTCATGGTGGAATTGGGACAACATGCGATCCCTTCCGTTCTTTGACTTGGTAGGGATATCATCATCATGCTTTCCATCGATCTTGAAATACTTATTAGCCATTTTCTTCATTTGTCCGCGTGTCACGTTGACATTATTCAGGTGATTAATATCGTTTTCAATCTTGCTGAATATCATTTCAATTCCTGTAGCTTGTGATAAAGCTTGTGACATGATCGCGCGTTGATTTCTAGTATGCCTAACTTTAATAACTTCGTCAGTTATCCAACTTGCCATCTTGTTACTACAAATGACACGTAATAATTCGATTTTTATGATGGTGGAACTTGAACCATCAAATGAGGTTACACAAGTGACTCTAGTTTGTAGAGTATCGCCAAGTTTCCTATCCTTATGAGCAATTTGAATAGCCTTGCCATAGGCAGTAATAAATAAGCGCTTACCCTCATGAGTAAAACCGCTTTCTCTATAATCTAAGCCCATTGTGGAGACAAGCGCGTCCATGAATGCGAAAGCCTCTACAGGATTTAATAAATCGTAAGTATCTTTAACGATTGCTAAGGGGAAACCTCGATCATCTAATATTCTAGAATATCCTTTACAGACCTGTGGGATATCCTCTTTTGAATAATCCTTAATATTTAGAAATGAAAGGATATCGTTGATGCTCTTGCATTGCGATACGTCTTGAACTTTGAATTCCCTTGGCTCAAGGTTTGGCGTTGATGTTTGTGAGCCTGTAAAGACTCGGTTAGATTCATTATTTAATACTATCATGATTTATTTCTTATTTGTATGGTTAGTGAAAGTCAAATTTATTTTGTGAGTATTAAGCAATCGCTTGAGCAATTGCTTTGCTTTTCTTACTACCATGAGGATTAATCCAAATGTTTTTTGCACGTTTATTAAGACCATCACACAAACGGCAGTCTTTGCATTGAATACCTCTTGAATCACTAGGGCATTCGATAAAGTCTTTTGGCTGATCAGGGGATACATGAAATACACGTAATCCCATCGCAAGCGCTTTGATTCTACTTTCTTCCGTCTCAGTAGAAGCCATAAAGAACTGACCATAGGCTAAGGCTCTTTCTTTGCTCATTAAGTGCCAATTATGAAAATACCCTGTCCAACCTTTGGAAGCCTTTGCGATTGGCTTAATAATCTCTAGAGGAATAAGAGAAGGATTACCATAGGCTCCAAAGCGAACGTATTTGCCCTTGAAAGCCTCGGATAATTCCGAGATACCCAAGCGCTCGTATACACCACGTTGCCAAGCTTTAAAGACTGCTAACGGCGCTTGTCCGACATTTACGTAGCAACCCATGCCATTAGCAAAGGGGCAACCTGAACAATTGCTTACAGCATCAAAGCCTGTCTTAACTGATTCGACAGGGTTGATGTTCTTGTTTAAAATCCATATTTGTGACATTTGACCTGTTTTAATATTGGAAGTCTTCCATGTCACAATGGTGACAAAACGTTCGTTTTCGTGTATTATATTTCCTTTGCTCATAGTGTTTCGTTTATTGCTTTGATTATATTCTTATTAACCTTTAGATTTTTACCTTTTTCTATTCTATCAATTGCTCTTCTCATAAGCTTAAGCTTTTCATCAATTGATGCATCGATCAGTAAATCCTTTAAAGAATGAATTGCCTTGCTCATAATGTTATCCAATCGTTTTGATGTTTGAATCTATATTGAAATGAATAGCTGTCAGGTCGATTTTTCCTCAATCTAGATTTAAGCAATTTTCTGTAATCTAAAATTGATTGCTCTAAACTGAAGCTTTCAGATTCAATCCAATTACCATTCAGCCTATATCTTGTTAGCAATACCTTATAGTCCTCGCTCATATAGCACCCCTTTCTCTTAAAGATTGTAAAGCCAATTGGTAGGTCAATCTACGTGTTTGCCTGATTGCACGTGCCATTCGACGTGCCTTGATGATTTGCTTGAATTGTTGAATGTTCATTATCATTATCCTTTGGTTTGGTGATTATTCTCTAAGTAATATCTACATGATTAACAAAGTCAAACAATATTTTATCTTTTATTGATAACAAAACAAAGCAATAACATACCAAAACAAGCTAAGTCCTTGGTTTACAACAAGTTAAATGGTCAAATTTGCTTTTAGACTTTGCGAGAGTAAAGACCTGTCTTAAGGGGTAAAAGCAATTCTAGGGGCTTCTAGGGCATCTAGAATGGAAATGGCTTGCTTCCTATGGATTTGGGGGCTTATTGATAATTCATTATCACCCCGATGCGTATTTATTTAATAAGAACAAGCTAGCAAGTGATTACTTTATTGTATTAAGTGAAAAAAGGAAAAACTCACTTGGTTCAATTGGTGTATTTGCTTAATCATATCATCATATTTTTATGCTATTTCTGACAGTATTACATTTTCACCATATTTTATGATCAAATATATGCCATTTTATTTCGTACAATATACATTATGTCCAATTCTACCTTATTTACTTAGTAATCAGTGTAAATATACTAGATAGGGGGGGGAGGGGGCTAGGCATTGGCTCGGCATAAATATTAATATTCATCACACCCCCCACAAATTTTTTTCGCTATAGCAACCCCTGTAGCCCTGTGACCCTGTAACCTCATAACCTCATAACCTCATAACCTCATAACCCTCAAACCTTCTAACCTTGGAAACTTCCGCAAAATGTCCGCATTTTGTGGATACTTTGCGGATACTTTTACTTGTACAGTATATTGTACAGTTTAGTGGGTTTGTTTAAAGTAATCCCAATTCTCCCTATGCTTCTCATGTTTAGCCTTGGAGTTAGGGTTATGGGGGTATACGGATATTCTGACAGCAGAGTCAATATCTAGGCATGGTATGATATACCAAGTGTCCTGAGACTCCACATGGGCTACTAGGGTATCGATCTTGGTACAGTCTAAGGTATTTTTCTTTGAGCTACCTGATGCCGTTGTGATCATATATTTACCCATACCACCATTGGCTTTGTCTATAATTTTATCCTTAGTACCTTTTATTTGTACTTTAAAGATTCTACCTGCCTGATTCATTATGATACAGTCTTGTGGTAGGTAGTCACCAAGAGGGGTAAATACCTCTAGGTTTCGAGAGAGAGCCTCTGTAAAGAACTTTTGTTCATAGAGGTTACCTCGTCTCTTCATGTCTCTATGACTTCAGTTTCTTTAGGTTTTGTTTCTCTTTTGAGTAGGGATCTCATTTCTTCGGGAGTCATATCTGAAGATCCGAGTTTTACATTTGCCGATGCTGTGATGTTAGTGGGTCTACCCTTGATGGTCATCATTTTGTCAAAGAGGATAGATAGTGCATAGGGTAGGTTCTGAGGTGGTATATCATCTAGCTTGTCGTGAAGCATATTGAGTGAGTCAGTCACTAATGCTGATAGTTTGCTTTCAACAGCACCGACAAACTCCTGTTCAGTCATTTCTAGTTTGTAAGTAAGGAAGTGTCTGCAATAGTTCCTAATGTCTTTCTGTTTGGCAGTAAGCATCTTTTCATTGATAATTTCACCTTGCTTGGTAGCACTTGATTGTTTGCTTGCTACTTTCACGGCCGCTTCGATAACATCGTTTTTAAGGTCTTTGCTTAGTGCCTTAACCACCTTTTTATTTCTAGGCATATTTTTTATTTATCTTATTATGTTGACAAGTCAATGTTAAACCTGTTCAAGGAGGCATGGATAAGGAGAGGGCAAATAAGATACTTAAAGATAATGAAATGACTAAAGTTGCCTTTGCTGAATTGATTGGATTGAAGAGTGGTACAGTCCATACAGCTTTTGGGGCTAACAAGTTGAGTAAGCCGATGATTAAGAGGCTTGAGCAGTTAGAGCGATATTATGCACAGAAGAATCCTAGTACTACTGAGGGTTTGATCAGGCAGACAATGGATATACCTGTTGAGCAGACCTTAGAGGCTAAGATTATTGGTTTTCCTAAGAATAAGTTTTTACGGATCATTAAGTTTGAGGATGGTACAGAGGGTAAGATTAAGTGTAAACCTGACAAGTATCGCAAGATGGGTCAGGGGGTAAGTGTTAGGCACATAGAGAAAGATATGTGGTTATTAGTTAGATAGATGTGGATAGTCCCCAAAATGTTATCTCAATGTGTACAGGCTACGGAGGGATTGAACTTGGTCTTAGAGGAGCAGGTGTGGATGTTAGAACAGTCTGTTACTTGGAGATCGAAGTCTATGTCCAAGCCCTATTGGTTAAAGCGATGGAAGAAGGGAGATTATGTACAGCACCTCTGTGGTCTGATGTTAAAACCTTCCCATCATCAGAGTTTCGTGGAAAAATATGTGGCATCGTTGGGGGATATCCATGTCAGCCATTTAGCTCAGCCGGGAGGAGACAAGGAGAAGAAGACCCAAGACACTTGTGGCCACACATCAGGAGACACATCAGGGCAATTAGACCTGTTTGGTGCTTCTTCGAAAATGTCCTCGGACATACCTCGATGGGGTTATGGCGAGTCCTGTCCGATTTGGAAGCAGAAGGTTACCGATGCGTATGGGGAGTATTCTCAGCGGAAGAAGTTGGCGCACCCCATCAAAGAAAAAGAGTCTTTATCTTGGCCTTCTCCGAGGGCAGGGAATCCGGGGAGTCGGAAACCGGGGACAGGAGGGAAAGTACTGTCAGAGGAAGCAAAGAGATGGGGAACACCACAGGCAAGCGACCATGTGGAAGGAGCGAGGACAAGGGTGGACAGTGGTCAAAAGTGTTTGGGAAGGGATTTGAATCGGTTAAATTCCCATCAAGACCAAATGAACAACAATACGAATGGGAAGCCCCAAGAACAGTTAAACCCCGATTGGGTAGAGCAATTGATGGGGCTTCCCATCGGGTGGACAGACTTAGGCTCTTGGGGAACGGAGTCTGCCCACAGACAGCAGAATTAGCATGGAGAACTTTATGGCAAAAACTTTCAGAGTAACCCTAATTTTGGGCCGCAAGGCGATAGGCAAACGAGGGATACCTCCACGACACTCGGTGGGTTAGGGTTACTCTATCTTTATTATGAAAGTAACAATTGAGACAGATGATAAGCAAATCGTGACGATTGAGCGGAAGGGATACATACAGGTGCATGATTACATTGAGGTATTCAAGAGTGCTTTGGTTGCAATAGGGTTTCATCCAAGGTTATTGGATGAGCATTTAAATGAAGGTGAATGGTATGACGAAAGTGATATTACTACTAACATTACTCATTAGTGGTTGTGCAAAAAACCCACACCCTGAACATATACTTGGTGTGAGTTGCCCTAAACCCGGTCATGGAAAATGTCCATTTGGATGTGATGATTAATATTGTGTTTCAATCTTATATTAGTCCTGAAGAATTGAGTCGCGCATGGATGCGTTTTTGGTCTAATAATGAGTTAAGGTATCGTAAGGGTGAGAGAGATCCTGATTGCCCACCAAATACATATCGCACAGATATAGCAAGGAAGTTGTCAAAGCCTAAAACGGATTTTAAATTTAGAAATGAACGCAAAAAGAAAACTAATACATGAGTTAAAGAATACTTTCCACAGATGGGAAGAGGAGAGTGATCTGTTTGATGATAGTATAATTGATGCCTGTAAGAAGGCATTGCGTGAGTATTATGATGAACAAGTGATTGAATTTGATAGTGATATTGAACTAATAGATGATGGAGAAGATGACGAATGAATGTATATAAACCGACAGGAGAGAAGTTAAATAATTGGCCTCTAATGGTTGGTCGATTGGAAGAGGAGAAGAAGGAGTTACAGGAAAAGCTTGATAAGCTTGAGGCTGAAAACTCACAGTTAAAAAGAAGATGCTGTGATCTTTTTAAGGAGGTAATTGAAACCAATGCTAGTAATGGAAAATGAAAGTACCATCGGGATGGAATCCGATCTTTTGGAAAAAATATGGGCGAGCAATACCACTATCCGTACCAAACTTACCACGACCCGACTTGAAAAAGTTGGGGCCGCAACCATTGAGATTAGACCAAGAGACGTTGGAACGGATCAGGAGGGATTCAGTGTTGGAGAAGCGCAAATCCCGGTCAAAACGATCAGGGAAGCGTTAATATTAGGAATGGAGATACAATCAAGACAATGAGTAGACCAATATATGAAACACAGGCAGACCTCGATAATGAGGCAAAAGTAAGAAAGTTCCTTTCAAGCGAATGGGAGTGTAGGTTTATTAAGCTAAATCCCATCAAGTGGAAGGTAGATTTTTTGGTTCAACGAGGGAATCAATACAGTTGGGCAGAGCTTAAATGCCCTAAGATGAACTATGGTGATTATCCGTTTATGATCAGCTACAAAAAGATCGAGGCGGCTAAGTTATTGCATGACACAAGCAAGAAGAAGTTTAATTTAATATACAAATGTAATGATTTGTTATGCTTTCACACATGGGACTTCAATAAGGAGTATCCTTTTGAGTATGGTGGACGTACAGTAAGTACACGCGACCCACAAGATATTGAGCCTGTATTCCTGATTGATCCAAAGGATTGCACGATAGTGGAGGGGTTTAGTGCCTAAAGTAACCTATGCAGATGAGGTAGATGCCCACTTTGGTATCCCTTGGTTGAAAGAGTTGGCAATCCGTAAAGGTGAGTTATCCTGTGCTTTGCCTGATGAGCAGATTGATCAGTTACCATCTGAAAAGACAGCAATGCTGTCGGACTTAATTTTACATCAACCAACCTCTGAGAAAGAAGATCCCATACAGTGGGGATGGACATTACCCGGTTGGCAAAGGGTGATGGATAATTGGAAGAATGACAAGATTCATGTTATTTTGGGCGGCAACAGATCGTCCAAGACTATGTTCGCAAGTCGTATGCTAGTACATTTGGCACAGGCAATACCTGAAGCTGAGATACGAAGTATGCACGTTACAGAAGAAAGAAGTATATCAGATGCACAGAAATATATATGGCAGAACTTGCCAATGCGGTACAAGAGGGCAAAGAAAAAGAGTGAGAATCATTCTTTACAATATAATCAAAAGAATGGATTTAACTCCTCTAAGGCAATATTTCCCCCCACCCAAGAAGGTGCTGAGAGGGGTAGTACGATTTATTTTAATAATTATCGGCAGTATCAGGCTGATCCTCAGATTTTCGAAGGTTGGTCTGCACATTGTATACACCTCGATGAGGAAGTACCTGAAGCGATATTTAATACGCTCTTAGGTCGTACAGTTGACTATCATGGTCGCCTAATTTTGACCTTCACGACACTTCAGGGTTGGACACCTTTGATTAATAGTTTGTTAAAGGGTGCTGAGACTGTAAAGACTAGATACTCTGAGATTATGGGTAGGGAATTACCTACTGAACAAATTTGTAAGAATTGGCCTAATTGTAGAATATATTACTTTTGGACAGAAGACTCTCCGTTTATTGATGGTAAGGAATTAATCAATACATATGCACGGCAACCACAAGAGGTTAAGTTAGCTAGATTGTTTGGAATTCCTAGTAAAGCTGTGGAGGGTAGGTTTCCAAAATTTACAAGGGAAACCAATGTTGTACCACATGAAACAATACCTACTATTGCTGATCCAACTGTACCATCGACTAAATATTTTGTCACTGACCCCGGTGGTTCTAAACCTTGGGTAGCTATTTGGGCATCAGTATTGGATGATGGTACTATCTACATATATAGAGAGTTTCCTGATACAAGTATGGGTGAGTGGGCTTTACCTCATGTGAATGGAGTTGGTAAAAGTGTGGGTAAAGCGGGTCCTGCTCAACGACCTCTAGGTTGGGGCTACAGTCAATATAAAGAGCATTTTGAGGCATTGGAAGGTGGGGAGCATATATTTGAGCGGATCGTTGACCCTCGTATGGGAGCCGCAACAGTCAGAGAGAAGGAAGGTGAGAGTAATATAATTAACACAATGGCTAATCTTGATTTTGTTATGAAACCTGCCCCCGGTGTGGAGATTGAGTCAGGCATTGCGGCCATAAACAATGCTTTATCTTGGGATGATACACAACCCATGACAGACACAAATCGACCTAAGTTATTTGTGTCTGATAGGTGTGAAAATTTAATTAGTTGTATGTTGGAATATAGTGGACAAAGTCGTGGTGAGCATTTTAAGGATTACATAGATACATTAAGATATTTGATGGTAAGTAAACCTGAACACGTTACAGAAGCATCACTTGCTTGTACAGGTGGTGGTGGATATTGATTGACTATTTTTGACTATGTGGATAATAGTATAGCTTTATGCAAAGCGCTTCTGATCCTGAATTACTATATGTCAGCAAAGAACCTGACATTAATTACCTAGCAGAAACCTACCGAAAAACACAGGCAGATCTTGGTGAATGGTTGGATCGTAGGCAACAGGATTATGATGTAAGGAACTGTATGTGGTCAGGTAAATCTGACGACTTTAAGAAGCATTCCAACCTCAGTTCCACAGGAGATGTATTTCCTTGGGATGGCGCAAGTGACCAAGAGATACGCATGGTTGATAATCAGATCAATAAGTGTGTTGCGATGGTTATGAATGCGGCTAGACAGGCACACATCGTTGCCACACCTGTTGAGTCAGGTGATATTGAGCGAGCCAATGTTATATCTATGTTTCTCCGTTGGATAATTAATACCAAAATGGAGGAATTTTATGATCAATTAGAACTTGGTCTTAATCATTTTTTTGAGAAGGGATTGATGTGTCACTATGTGTGGTACGATTCCCAAGATTTAAAACAACAGCAAACTATCCGTTTAGATGAGATTGCACAGGCTTTGCCTGAAATAGCAGAAGCTATTCAGGATGGAAGTATGGATAATGAGTTATCCTCAGCTATTAAGGATCAATTTCAAGTATCCAAGAGAAAAGCGAAAAGTATGCTTCGTGAGTTGCGTGAACAAGGTACAACCACAATACCTGTAACTAGACAGGTAGTAAATAGACCAAGACTTAAAGCTCTTGCTCCTGATGAAGATGTTTTTTGGCCTAATTACACAATAGATCCACAGGAAGCACCTTATGTTTTTCATGTGTTGCATATGACACCTGAACAACTCCGTGCAAAGATTGCATCCGAAGGATGGGATGAAGAGTTTGTTGAGAAGGCAATGGAGTTGTCACAACATTCGCAAAGAGATGATACTTTACATAATATTCGTCAGATGGATGAATCTATCCGCAATGATGATGAGACTATTAGAATTGTGTACTGTTATCAAAGGTTGCTTGATGAAGACGATATCCCCGGTATTTATTGTACAATCATGCATCCTGATGTACCTGATCTTTATGCTAAACATGAGTTATTGGATTATGCTCATGGTAAGTATCCGTTTGTAATTACAAAGTACGAACAAACTAGTAAAAGACTTTATTCATCTAGATCAATACCTGAGCTTGGAGAACCCTTGCAACAGGTAATGAAGATTGAGACAGACTCGATGATTGATCGTCAGTCATTGGCAACTTTACCACCTTTGGAGCATCCATTAGGGCGGCCACCAACTAAATGGGGGCCGGGAGTAAGAGTACCTTATCGTGTGGCAGGTGAGATTCGTTGGGCAGACACACCACGCTTTGATGGTGGTAATGTTGAGGTACGTAGATATGTCCAAGAGATGTTTGACAAATACTTTGGTAACTTTGCACCGGGTGTGGATCAGGTTGAGTCACAGAACAAACAGCAAGCAATAATCAATAAAGTATTTACTCACCTGAAGTATGTATTTGATCAGATTTGGACTTTATATCAGCAATATGGGCCGGATGCAGAGTTCTTTCGGGTCACAGGAATGCAAGATGTACAGAAGTTTAACAAGGGTAGAGCAAACGAGAGATTTGATTTCTATTTACAGTTTGATGTGGCAACTCAAGATCCTGAGCAAATGTTGGAAAGAGTCAGAGCAATTGCAGAACTCGCACCTGCATTAGACAGGTCAGGCACTTTAGATACAGAAAGACTTCTTCAGCTTGCAGTTGGACAGATTATGCCGGGTGCTTCGGAGAAGGTCTTAATCCCAAAAGAGACTGCCTCACAGAAAGCTGTAGAAGAAGAGAGGCAAACAATTGCTGAACTTGTGGCAGGTGTACCACCTAATGTAAGACCACAGGACTCACATGAGTTAAAGATGCAAGTATTTCAACAATGGTTATCACAACCTGACATACAACAAAAAGCACAGCAAGACCAAGCATTACAGGAGAGGATTCAGAATTATATGCAACAGCGTCAAATGCAGATTCAGCAGAAGCAGAATGCGGCGATTGGACGACTAGGGGCAACTCCTACACAGTTTGGTGAAACTGCACAGTAAGTAGCATAGAAAAGGAAATCATCATGCCAATGGTAGGAAAGAAAAAATTCGATTACAGTAAAAAGGGTAAAGCGAACGCAAAAGCGTACGCAAAGAAGACAGGTAAGAAAGTAAAGACTAAGAAAAAATGAGTATCACTTATCGTGGTGAACGTTTTAGTGGTTACAATAAGCCTAAAAGGACACCGGGTAAATCTAAGAAGTTTGCTGTTCTTGCTAAGGAGGGCGATAAAGTCCGTCTTGTCAGATACGGTGATCCAAAGATGTCCATTAAAAAGAATATACCTGCTAGACGAGCTTCCTTCCGAGCAAGACATAAGTGCGATGAAAAGAAGTCTAAATTAAGTGCCGGATATTGGTCTTGTAAGAAATGGTAGCAAAGAAGAAAACTAAATCTCGCGTCAACCAAGCAGGTAATTACACAAAGCCTACTATGCGTAAAAGATTGTTTGAGAAGATCAAGAGTGGATCAAAAGGTGGTAGAGCAGGTCAGTGGTCAGCAAGAAAAGCACAAATGCTTGCAAAAGAATACAAAGCTAAGGGTGGAGGTTATCGTTAATGGCACTTAGGAAACCACAGCAGTCCCTTAATAGGTGGACTAAGCAAGGATGGCGCACAGCATCAGGCAAAAAGTCATCTGAGACAGGTGAAGTTTATGCACCAAAGAAAACTATAAAAAAACTTAAAAGTACCAAAAAGGGTAGAGCAAAGCTTGCTTCAGCTAATAGAGCAAAAAGGGTTGCAACTAGCAAAGGTAAGCAATACGCCAAGCACGGATTACATAAAGGAAAGAAGAGATGAATAGATGTCTCATCTGCAAAAGGAAGTGTATTGGATTGTATTGCTTACAATGTTCTTCATCGAAAGAAATGTAATTCTTGACACTATGTTTGCTATCCTAAATATAATTTACGACAATTTTAAATGAGCAAAACTAATCACGAAATAGACCATGAAGATGCGATTAGAGCGCTGTCCGCTCTCAAAAACGAGCCCAACTTCAAGCGATATATTGAAATGCGTGAAAGTTTGCGTGAAGACACTATCAGGTCGTTGCAGGCTCCTGAGAGCATTGCAGACACAAACAGACACTTCTATATCACAGGGAAACTCGAAGCTATTGACGAAGAGTTAGATATGTTTTACAAGCTTTGATTGTATCGGATCAATCTTAGTTCCCAACCCTCTACGTTCTTGGGGTAACGTAGGGGGTTTTTTGTGTAACCACATAAATACTTAAATAAGTCTTGCAATATTTATATCACATAAATAGGCTAATACCTACTAGGCTATATGCCTTGCATATTTATGGAAGAAATTACCAAAGAGGTTGACTCAGAATCCTCCGAAAATTCTGTGGAAATAGAAAAGCCTGTTGATGGGAATTTATCTGTAGCTGAATTTGCTGATCAATTAATGAAACGCAAAGAAGGTGAAGATACTGAACCTGAGACAACGACTGAAGAGATAGATGAGTCTACTGAAGAAGCTGTAGATCCCATGCAAGTCTCTGAAGTTGAAGATACACAGTCTGCTGAAGAAACGGAAGAGGAAGATGAATCATCGCCCCCTCCACAACCTTCAGATGTTCTTTCAAAGTTTAATATTGATCTTGATAGTTTATCGGAAGAAGATAGCCGAGACTTAGCAAAGGCTTTAAATGCTAGTGCTGTCAAAAGGTTTGGCACTCTGACTCGACAAAAGAAGGAGTTACAAGCAGAGAATGAAGCACTGCAAGAAAAGGCTAAACAAGCTGAAGAGGGATCAGTTCCAAGTTATCTACAAGACAATGCTCTTTCTGATGTGACTGACGAAAAGGGACTTGTTGAGAAGATTGAGCAGTTCAATGATTTAATTGAATGGGTTGACGAAAACTTGGATAATGAAATTCAGTATGATGAACAGGGTAACGAGTTCATAGCTAAGAATGGTGATCAAACTTTCACTAAAACTGAGTTAAAGAAGTTTAAGGCAGATGCTAAACGGATGTTGCGTAAAGATGTACCAAGTAGAAATGCTTGGTTGGCTGAGAGAAAACAAGCAGATGAATTAGCGTCACAGAGTTTTAACTTCCTTAGCAAACCTGAAAGTAATGAGTATAAACTATTTATGGAGGTTAAAGATAGTCCTATGTATGAGCCACTAAAAAAACTTATGCCTAATGCTAATTATGCTATGGGACTAATGGTTATGGGTTATGAGGCAATGAATAAGAAAAATGCATCTCAACCCAAGTCACCACCTAAACCAAAAGCACCTGTCGCGTCTACAGAGGCAGGTACTTCTAGACCTAAATCAAATCAATCAATGAAACTGAAAGCTGTGGAGGTGGCGAGGAAACAATACGAATCTTCAGGCTCGATGGCAGACTACCAACAATATTTAAAAATAAAAAAATCTTAGGAGGAAATTAATTATGGCACAAGCCGCAAGTTATAACACATCCGGCAACCGGGAGGACTTAACTGACGTTCTCACAATTATGGAGCCGGAATCAACACCATTCACAAGTATGGCACAGAAAGCCACTGCAAGTGGTACTTTCTTTGAAGTGCAAGTGGATGATCTTAGTACACCAAGCTTCGATGGAGTTAACGAAGGAGAAGATGTTACTGCTTTCGATAATAAAGCTGTAAATCGCGCTCGCATTGGAAATTATGTTCAGAAGTTTCGCAGAAGTTTTGCAGTAAGTGATATCCAAGAGATCGTTGCTACAGCGGGCGTCACATCAGAGTTCGCAAACGCTGAGGCGAAAGCTGTTAGGGAATTAAAGCGGGATGTTGAAGCAGCTGTATGTTCAGGACAAGATCGTCAAGCTGAAGCCGGAGCCGGCGCACCTTACAAGACTCGCGGAATGTTTAAGTTCCTTGGTCTTGGTGGTCAACCATCCGATATTCCTGCTTTTGCACAGAATGTCGCTAACGACACAACTGCTACGCAAACCGAAACAACCTTTAATAGCGTTCTTCAGGAACTCTACGAAGCTAACGGAATGCCCGGTGGACAACTTACTCTTATTGCCGGTCCTACTCTTAAAAAGGAAATCAGTGACTTTGCTCGTCAAGAGGGTTCTACAACCGCCTTGTCTTTCCAAGTTACTCAGCCTGCTGAGAGCAAGAAGATCACCTTGTCTGTAAATTTTTACGAAGGAGATTTCGGCAATGTTGCAATAGTACCTAGTGTGTATTTAAACCGCACATCAGGTAGTGACACTATCGATGGTGATGCAGGTCTTCTTATCGACCCTGAGTACGTGGCAATCCACACCTTGAAAGCTGAGTCTAATTCTGAGCTTGAAAATCAAGGAGGCGGCCGACGTGGTTTCTGTGATATAATTGCGGGTCTTGCAGTTCACAGTCCAAAAGCTCATGGTTACTTTAACTAATATTAATTAGGAGAACATAAGACATGGCAGAATTAACTAACAATGAATCAGGTCGCGGTTTTACTCACGTATATACTGCTACCTACGAAGACCTACAAACTATCGGCAATGGTGGTCAAGCTACCATCGCAACCATCCCTGCGGGTGGTGCTGTTGAGTGTGTAGGAGTTTATGAATCCGAAGCGTTTGTAGGTACAACCTCTTTGGTTATCGATGTAGGAACTTCTTCAGGAGATCCTGATGAGTTCATCGATGCTCTTGATGTTGATGGTATGAGCGCTCCTGTTTTCAATACAGGGGATGCCTTCACGGGTGCTCAATCTCAACCTGTTGGTGGAACAAATAGTGCAACATCAGTGCTTTTAGAAGTTACCGATGCCGCTATTGCATCAGCTACCGCCGGAAAGATTGTCATTGGTCTACGTATCGTTGACCTCGGACAATTTGCTTAACAGCATTTAGGAATATGGGAGTGACCTATAGAACGGGTCACTCCCTTTTCTGACTTAATTTATTATGGCAAATATACTTCTACCAAAATGGAGCGGAGGAAATGGTTCACAGTTTATGAAGAACTTGGATCGTTATTTACGATATGAAGTGGATTTAGAAAAGCATGAAGCATCATTGCGTGAGCAGATGGTACGCAAGGAGAACAAAGAAATGGGTGTGGCTAAGACAGATGGTCTAGGTCAATTAAAGGGATCAATTCCCGCGAGAGAATACTTTCGTTGGCATCAATCACATCGTGGTTGTTGGAATGATAAATCATTTGTGAAAGAATTTTTTAGAGATAACCCATCGTTTAGAGCTAAGACTTTAGCATGAGACAAGTACCAATAAGCACAATGCTTTCCAATCTCAAGCACACGATTGGGGTAGATAGCTTATTGTCGGATGAGCAAAATGCGGCTATCCGTAGTTTCAATCGCTTTGGAAGATTAGCATGGGAGCGCACTAGGTGGCCTGATACTATTCGCTTAGAGCAGAAGACACCTGACTTGCAAGTACGCAATGTAAGTGTAGGTAATGGTGGAACAGGTTATACATCAACACCAACAGTATCATTCACAGGAGGTGGAGGCTCAGGAGCAACTGCTACTGCGACAATCGACTCAGAGGGTCGTGTAAATGGTGTGGCAGTGACTGCACATGGCACAGGATACACTTCTGCACCAACAGTCGTATTTACTTCATCAAGTGGAAGTGGAGCAA
>Ga0181403_1000180_pt1 | contig 15073 bp, 26 predicted proteins | sample 26SPOviralmetaG_FD_130132 | JGI IMG/M metagenome (GOLD analysis project Ga0181403, IMG submission 130132) | Marine viral communities from the oligotrophic San Pedro Time Series (SPOT) site, San Pedro Channel, CA, USA - 26 SPOT_SRF_2011-09-28 | ecosystem: Environmental > Aquatic > Marine > Strait...
ATAAACATGGTGGTAAAGTTGGTAAAAAATGTCCTCGTGATGGTATTGCGATGAAAGGAAAAACAAGGGCTTAATTATGATGAAATGCAGAGGTATGGGTAAGATTAAACCAATCGCTTTTAAAAAAGGTGGTAGTGCCAAAGATGCGTGTTATCACAAGGTCAAGTCTAGATATAGAGTTTTTCCTAGTGCATATGCTTCAGGTGCTATAGCTAAATGTCGTAAAGTTGGTGCTGCTAACTACGGCACAGGTGGCAAGAAAAAGAGGAAAAAATAATGGCTGTCCGTAAGACTAAAAAAGGTCTTGCTTTAAAAAGATGGTTTAAGGAAGACTGGAAGGATGTAAAGACAGGCAAAGCCTGTGGTCGTAAGAAAGGTGATAAACGTGGTACACCTTATTGCAGACCTACTAAGCGAGTGTCGAGCAAGACTCCTAAGACATCAGGAGAAATGACGGCAGCTCAAAAGAAGAAACGTATTGCTCAAAAGAAAAGACTTGGGCAACCAGCTGGTAAGCCACGTAGAGTGGCATCACTTAGAAGGACAAAGAGGAAAACATAATGGCTAGACAGATTACAAAGAAACGTGGTAAGTCTTCAATCAAAACAAGATTGGAACAAGAGCGTAAAGCAGGTCGTAGAGACCCTGAAGGTAAAAAAAGTGTGGTTAGTAAAGCAGCGATAGCTTCTTTAGCTATACCAGGTTCTGCAGCTGTGAAGGCAGGTGCTAAGGCAGTTAAAGCAGGAAAGACCGTTATGAGACCTAGCGTCTTGCCTAAAGGAAAAGCTAATATTTCTACCACAACAGATAAAAAAATAGTGGATACTAAGAAACTGAAAAGGTTAATGAAGAAAAAAATTGTACTTAGAAGAATGGCTAGGCAAGAAGCCAAACAAAAAAGAGACAATTTAGAAAAAGTTTTTACTAAGAAAAGTAGAAAAAACATGAAGCCTAGCGGCAGCACTAGGAAAAGAAGAATGGAAGAAGGTGGTTTAGTTAAAAAACATCGTGGTGATGGAATTGCTAAACGTGGTAGAACAAAAGGAAGGATAATATAATGGCTATTACAGTAAAAAAAAGAGACCCGTTAACAAGAATGATGGATAAAACGGCTTTTATGAAATACTTAAAGAGTCCAGAAGCTAAAAATAGATTTTTGGCTATACCTGGATTAGAAGTGGATAAAATTCCTGCTATAAAAAGATTAGAAGAAAAAAGATTAAAGGAAATGCAAGAAACTTATAAAGATAAAAATAGAGTTAGAGATGCAAGAAAAAAATTTGATAAGGATAAAAAGAAAAGCAAAAAGAAAATGAAAAAAGGTGGTGTAGTTAAAGCTCATCGTGGTGATGGAATTGCTAAACGTGGCAGAACAAGAGGGAGAATAGTATAATGGCAACATCAGGAACAGCAACGTTTAATTTAGATTTAAACAATCTTGTAGAAGAAGCATTTGAAAGATGTGGTTCTGAGATGCGTACAGGGTATGACTTACGTACTGCTCGCAGAAGCCTAAACTTACTTACTGCAGAGTGGGCTAACCGAGGCATTAATCTTTGGACTATCGAAGAGGGTACTCTTTCTCTAACCACAGGTACTATAACTTACAATCTTCCAACTGATACGATTGACTTAATCGAGCAAGTTATTAGGACAGGCACAGGTACTAACCAACAAGATATTAACATCAATAGAATATCAGCTCCTACTTATGGAACAATACCTAATAAGAATACAACAGGTAGACCCGTTCAGGTATGGATAAACAGACAAGCAACACAACCGAATATAAATGTATGGCCAGCTCCAGAAGATAACAGCTATACATTTGTCTATTGGGCACTCAAAAGAATTGATGATGCAGGTACAGGAGTAAATACACAAGATATACCATTTAGGTTTCTACCTTGTTTAGTTGCAGGACTTGCATTTTATTTAAGTTTAAAGATACCTCAAGCAGGTGATAGAACTCAGTTTTTAAAACAAGAGTACGAAGAGCAGTGGGCACTAGCTTCAACTGAAGATAGAGATAAAGCTACTCTAAGACTCGCACCTCGTAGACAACACATATAGGAGAGAAGATGAAGAAAAAAGTAAAAAGTACATCTACTAAAAAGAAACCTTTTAAAGCTCACAATATGTATAACGCAAAGACTGGTAAAGCTGTTAAAGCAGAGTCTTATGCTAAACATATGGCGTTAAAGAAAAAAGGCTATGGACACACTAAACCAAGGAAAGGAAGATGAGTAAGTACGCTTCAGCAAAACATACCATTGCCGAGTGCGACAGATGTGGCTTTCAATATAAGCTAACAGAACTAAAAGACTTATTTATAAGAACTACAGAAACAAATATAAAAGTTTGTAAAGAGTGTTGGGAACCAGACCACCCACAGAACATGCAAGGTATGTATCCTGTAGATGACCCCCAAGCAATACGAGACCCAAGACCTGATAAAAACCTAGAAGAACAAAGAGATTATCAATATGGGTTTAACCCCGTAGGACTCAATAATCCTTTACAATTAGAGGGATTAGTAGATAATTTAGAAAGTAATGGCCAAATAGGGTCAGTAACTATTACAACAACTTAGGAGTAAATGATGAACAAAGATAGAAAAGGAGCTAAGGTAACTTATAAACAACCTGAAAATGTTGCTACCCCTAATACAGGTGGTTATCCTGAAAAGGATGTAAAGACTGAAGGTGTGGTTACTCGTGGTAACGGAGCAGCTACAAAAGGAACTAAAGCTAGAGGACCAATGGCATAATGACTTATACCGAGTTAGTAGCAGCAATCAAATCGTACACAGAGAATGACTATAGTACGACTGATGTTAATACTTTTATTCAAAATGCAGAGCAACGCATACATAACACTGTGCAGTTACCCGACCTACGTAAGAATGTAACGGGTACAATGTCATTAGGTAATAAGTATTTTTCTCTACCTAGTGATTGGTTATCTACCTTTAGTATTGCTGTTATAAATACTGACAACGAATACACTTATCTTTTGAATAAAGATGTTAACTTTGTAAGAGAATCGTTTCCTGATACTGATTCAGGGTTCTATGGAAAACCTGAATATTATGGTATATTTGACGATAATACAATGATATTAGGGCCAACACCTGATGCTAATTACAGTGCTGAGTTACATTATTACTATTACCCAGAAAGCATTGTTACTGCTGGTAATACTTGGTTGGGGGACAACTTTGATACTGCATTGTTTTATGGTGCATTACTGGAAGCAGCTGCGTTTATGAAAGAAGACGCAGATACAGTAACTCAATACACAGCAAGATACAGTGAAGTCATGCAGTTGTTGAAAAACTTAGGTGATGGTAAAAATAGGCGTGATGCTTATAGAAGTGGACAAGAGAGGATACCTGTAAGAAATGGATAATCAAGCAAAACTATTACAAGGTGTTGATTATGATGTAATTACTACATCAGATGGAGGAATGACACCTGAGCAAGTAGCAGAATTGTGTCTTGCTAAAATAATTTATGTAGGTGATGAAGCTAATCCTTTATTAAAGGAGCAGGCTTTGGCTTACAAAGATAGCATTAGACAAGTTCTAGTGTTTTATATGAAACAGGCTATAAAGTCTAATCATACAACTATAGCGAATAAACTGCATAAGGCAGGGCATTCTGAATTAACTAAACTTTTGGAGATATAAAATGGCAATTTCTCAAGCAATGTGTACTTCATTTAAAGTTGAGTTGTTGAATGGTATTCATGCATTTAGTACAACAGTGGCTCGTGGTAATACGAACGCTGATAGTTTTAAATTAGCATTATATACTTCATCAGCTTCTTTAGGTGCTGCTACTACAGCATACACAACTTCTGGTGAAGCATCAGGAACAGGATATACAGCAGCAGGTGCAGCACTTACCGCTGTCGCTCCTACATCATCTGGTACTACAGCGTTTTTAGACTTTAATGATTTAACATTTTCTACAGCTACAGTTACAGCTCGTGGTGCGTTAATTTATAACGACACTCAAAGTGATAAAGCAGTAGCAGTATTAGATTTTGGTGCAGATAAGACATCTACAGCGGGAGACTTTACAGTAGTATTCCCTGCAGCTGACGCTTCGAATGCAATTATACGAATAGCTTAAGTATATAAGCTAATGGAACGTTTATTTTTTATAGCTATAATGGTAATAACTTTTACGCATACAGCTACAATATTTGCGGCTGACTCAAATATCTATTACAAAGACCAGCCGCCAGCATCAGCTATCTCACCTTCAATTTCTATTGGTGGTGCTATGGATGTTTGTGTAGTAGTTAGAAGTGGTGCTATTGGTACAGGATTATTTAATGCGTCAGCTGGTATACACGTAGTTGACAAAAATTGTGAACGAATCAAACTTAGCAGAAGTCTTGCTCAACTTGGACTTAAGGTATCAGCTACGGCTATCTTATGTCAAGACAATAGAGTTTTTACAGCCATGCTGGCTGCAGGAAGCCCGTGTCCTATAGACGGATTAGTGGGTAAAGAAGCTAAAGCTAAATACATAGAACTAGGAATAATAGATGATAAAAATAATATTGTGGGCAACCCTAATGTCTTGCATGTCAATATTAGTAAGCCACGCCGAGACGACTACTTCGGCCAACCTACTAGATAATAATACATTTGACGAGAATACTAATGGATGGACACTATCTGATTCTAATGTTAAGCGGGACGCTAATTCTTATAATGATGCAGGTAACAGCCCTACTATAAGATTTAAAGGGCAAACTTCAACTATCACTCAATCTGTAGATACTTCTGGGTTAGAAACTAATAAAGAAATTACAGACGTTACTGTTAAGTATCACGGCTATGGCTGTGGTAACACACCTAATGGTTGGTGTACTGCTGGTGGTGATGACACGATTGTTACTAATGTTACTTTGAAAAACGGAGCAGGCACTGAGATTTCTACTAACACAATAGCAGTGCCATACGAAGATGGTTGGACTCATCACACGTTTACTAAATCTATTAATGATACATTTTTAACAGGTGAGACTGGAATTACATTTAGCTTACAAGGTATTGATACAGGAGACTCAAGTAGTTGGCTAGGTCCTATTACCGATAACTATGAGCTATTAGTAACATACCAAGATTATGTAGCTCCTGTTGTTATTGAACCTGTTGTGGTTGTACCTGTTGTTGAGACTGTTGTTGAGACTGTTGTTGAGACTGTTGTTGAGACTGTTGTTATTGAACCTACTATGATTGGCACTATAGATTTATCTACTGAAGTTACTTTAGATTTAATACAAGATGTTCAAATAATGCCCGAAATACCAACTATTGAATTAACTCCTGAAATAGGTAATATGGATATCGGTATTGATATGAACATGGATATACCTACAGATATGTCAATAGATGCACCTGTAGAAATAGCTAGTATAAATATGCCTATCAGTGTACCCACTGTAGAAATTCAAGCTATAGAAGTTGCTCCTCAAATTGAGGCTGTACAAGAAATTCAAGAGATTCAAGAACTACCTGAAATAAATATTGAAGAGCCTATAGAAATAGAGTCTGAGATAGTTGAAATAGAAACCCCTGAAGAATTAAAAGAGCCTGATATGCAAGAAGACATGGAGGTTGTAAAAAATGATGAACAAGAGACAGAGCCAGAGAGTAAAACAAATGATGACAGCATCGTATCAAACGGAGGCACCGATGAACCAAAAGCCAAAGAAGAAAAAAGTGTCAACAAAAAGAAAAAAGATACTAAGAAAACCAGCACAAAAAAAGAAACAATTAAAGACAAAACTGTCGCTGATAAATCGACTAAAACTAGCAAGTCAAAAGATGTGGTCGAAGTTAAAAAGCCTACTACAAACGCTGATAACTTGGGGCAAATAAGTGTCATAAACCTAGTTACATTGACCTCTATACCAGAAACAATTACAATTCAAGAAACAGTGTTATTAACACAGGAGATGATATATGAGCAAGACATTGATGCTTTCACCAGCAGTGCTACTTACGATAGTCTTATCAGTAGTTCCAGCAGCAGGTGGGTTCGTATGGTGGATGTCAGACCTAAGCACACGTTTAGTGGCTATGGAAGGTAAAGTAGCTGGTAGTGATACAGGTACACTAAATGATAGACTAACTACAACTGAAGAACGAGTGCAGTTTAATAGCGATAATATTGATGATGTCTGGGAAAGTTTAGAGAAACTTGATGTAGAAATGGGAGATATAGAAGATAAATTATCTGCTTGGATGGAAAGAGAGATTGGCAAAGTATACGATATTATTAACGACAACCCATTAGGAAACTAATATGGCAGGAATAGTAGTACCTTTAGATGGATGGGGACGCTCCAGTTGGAACGCTCTTGCTTATGGTGAAGGCTCTGTAAGTGTTAGTTCAACTGGGTCTATAGGAACCACTACAGTTGGTGCTGGTGCTAGTGTATCTGTTACAGGTGTAGCTGGGACTACTACATTAGCTTCTGTTCTTGTTACTGGAGATAAATCAGGTGAAGTTTTAGGAGAAGCAGCTACGGGTGCTGTTGGTACCGTAACCACAGTTGCAAAAGCAAACGCAGCAGTTACGGGAGTAGCAGGCACAAGTGCTTTAGGTTCAGAGGCAGTTGTAGCAGAAGCAAACGCAGCAACTACAGGCGTAGCTGGAACAAGTGCTCTAGGTACAGTAACCACAGTTGCAAAAGCAAACATAACAGTTACAGGCGTAGCTGGAACAAGTGCTTTAGGTACAGTAACTCAAGAAAGTAGCAATACCGTACCTGTAACAGGATTAGTAGCTACTACGGCTATTGGGAGTTCAAGTGCAACAGGAGGAGCTACAGCATCTGTTACAGGTGTTAGTGGCACTTGTGAAACAAACGGATTTACATTAGTATGGGGCTTAGTAGATACATCTCAAACACCAAATTGGAAGGATATAGCAGCATGATAATTGAAGCAAAAAAATTAAATGGTGGTATAATACAATGTAAATATGAAGTACATCTAGAGTGTTCTAATTGTGGAATGAGTGTAGATGCAGAGGAATATAAATCAGGGACTTGCTCAGATTGTGGTGCCACGTGGAATGGAAAGCGACATACCAAAATTCACGTTACAAGTGTTCCATTAGCAGGTAAATCAAGCTAATAGGAGAAAGAAATGGCTAGTTCATATTCAGATTTAAAAGTAGAATTAATTAATACAGGTGAGCAATCAGGTAGTTGGGGTACAACTACTAATACTAATTTAGGTACAGCTTTAGAAGAAGCTATTGTAGGTACTGTGGATGTACCTTTTTCAAGCGGTCAAGTAACTCTTACTTTATCAAACTCAAACGCTACACAATCAGCTCGTCATCTAAGACTTAATTTAACAGGTACATCAGGTGGAGCACAGAACTTAGTTGTTCCAGCAATACAAAAAAATTACTTAGTTCACAACGGTACAGCTGATATTATCACTGTCAAGACTCCTTCTGGTTCAGGAATTGGAGTACCATCAGGTAAAACTATGTGGGTATACAATAACGGCACTAATGTTGTTGATGCAGTTACCGCTGTAACATCTTTAGAATCAAACGGTGGTATAACAGTAGATAATATTACTATTGATGGCACAGAGATTGATTTATCTACAGGTTCATTACTTGTAGATGTAGCAGGAAGTATTACTTTAGATTCTGATAGTGGCTCTATTTTATTTGATGATGCTACTACAGAGATAGGCGAAATTAGTATGGGTAGTAGTAACTTAACTATTAGAGCAGCAGTTAGTGATAAAGATATGATTTTTCAAGGAAATGACGGTGGTTCTAACATAACAGCATTAACATTAGATATGAGTGAAGCAGGAGCGGCTACATTTAATAGTTCAGTAACAGCCACTACGGGAACCTTTAGCGGAGCGGTAACTGCGAATGCTGGTGTAGTCGTAGATAATATAACCATTGATGGTACAGAGATTGACTTAAGTTCAGGTGATTTAACACTTGATGTTGCTGGAGATATTATCTTAGATGCTGATGGTGGTGATGTTTTATTTAAAGATGCTGGCACATTAATTGGAAAAATAGCTAACAACGATAGCTCAAACTTTAGAATGGATGTTTCTGTGCAAGACAAAGATTTTATACTGGGTGGAAATGATGGGGGAAGTATTATTTCAGCTATGGTGCTAGATATGAGTGCTGCTGGAGCAGCAACCTTTAATAATGATGTGACTGCGTTCTCAGATAAAAGACTTAAAGAGAACATAGAAACAATACCAGATGCTTTAGATAAAGTATGTCAAATACGTGGTGTTACTTTTGATAGAATCGATGCTGATGGCGAAAGACAAATGGGTGTGATAGCTCAAGAAGTAGAAAAAGTAGCTCCAGAGGTAGTTAGAGAAGATAAATCAGAAGATAAAATTAAATCAGTTGCGTATGGCAATATGGTCGGACTTCTTATTGAAGCGATAAAAGATTTAAAAGCCGAAGTAGACGAACTTAAAAAGGGAAAATAGATGGCAATACCAAGTTCAGGGTCGTTAGCATTATCAGCCATTCAAACAGAGTTTGGGGGTAGTAACCCTATATCAATGTCTGAATATTATGCTGGTGGTAGTAATGTTGCATCTGGTACAACTGGAGATTCTGGCAATATTCCAAGTAGCGGAACTATTTCTATGTCACAATTTTATGGTTCATCAGCAGTCGTAAATATAGCTTTAACTATTTCATCAACTACACAAAACTATAATATATTTGCTAACAAAGGAGGCTCGTACTCTGCTGGTATATCTAATGTAACACTTACCGTACAAGCTATTGTAGGTTCTGCATCTAGCGGTCAGTATGCACTAGATACAGGTAGCCAATGGGCATCAGGTGATACTGTTAAAATTATTAACAACAGTCAAATCGTAGGTGCTGGTGGAGCTGGTGGAGCTGGTGGAGCTGGTGGAGCATCAAATCAGGCAAATGCTGGAGCAGCAGGAGGAGCTGGTGGTTCAGCACTTAATTTAGGTTTCGCTACTACAATTCAAAACAATGGTGGTTTTATTAGAGGTGCTGGCGGTGGTGGCGGTGGTGGAGGAAATGCATCAATAGCTACATCAGGAAAAGGTACTACTAGCTACCAAACAGCATCTGGTGCTGGTGGCGGAGGTGGTGCTGGTCAAAATGGTGGTGCTGCTGGTTCTGGTGGTACACAAGGTACTGCAAATCAATCAAATGTAACAGGAAATGCTGGACAGGCTGGTAGTGTAAGTGCTGCTGGTGCTGGTGGTGCAAGTACAAATCTTTCGCAGGGTATAGGAGAAAATGCACAAAATGGAGCAGGTGGCAACGGTGGTGGTTTTGGTGCTGCTGGTCAAGCTGGAGCAGCAGGAGGATTTTTAAGTACTTCGAATAAAGCAAGTGCTGGCGGAGCTGGCGGAGCTGGTGGAGCAGCAGGTAAAGCTATTAATTTAGCTGGTAATTCATTAACATGGGAAGATGGTAACAGTAATGTTCAGGGAGCAGTATCATAATGAGTAGTAAACCAACGTTATATAGAATATGGGTAAGAAATAAAAAAGTAGAGCATAGAACTTATTTAGCTGGTACAGATGATGCTGAATCAGTAAAAATAAAAAATGAAATATTAAAAGTATTTCCAGATGAGGTCTATCCATGGTCATTTAATATATGGGGTGTGTCAATGGAAGGCAACAAGTATAGTGTACATAACTGTAGTACAGAGGCTGATAATAAAGATAGTGGAGCTATGCAAAATGATGTTTTATATGAAAGGAATTTTATAAAGTATTTTTATGATTTAGATACAGCTACAAAAAAAATAGAAATAGTTTATAAAAAAGGACAGGTATTACCTGTTGTTACTGTGCCTGATAATCTAAGAGTTGATTATATAACTGACCATGTAGATGCAAACTATGCACTACTTAATACACAAGCTATCTATGTAAGAGGTACAACAGAAGATGCTTATACATGGGCACAATCTTTAAAATCAGATATTGTTATGCCTATATCTAAAACAACAAAAGTAGATATTGATAGGCCAAACGGAGTAGATGACGATTTATTTAAGTTTCAATTTAATGCAAGTAAAGAATTAGTAGAAGTTCTTGGCTGTTTTAAACCAGAACACTATTGTGTATATGGAGATAATCAAGATATCTATACAGAGTATACAGGAGATTATGTAAATGAAATTACAAATGTATCTGATACAGAATTAGTTAAACCACAAACAGATAATCATGGTAATCGTATTGCTGCTGCTGTAAACAAAGCTAACATAAAAGAATATGTTTTAGTTCCTAAATCTGATGGGAGCGGTGGGTTTGATAAGGTTTTGCTTAAAGACTTGTAGGAGACGTAATGGCTAATGGAGTTGAATGGGGTATAGGACCATCTCATGTAATTACAAGAACTAATCATGCAACGTTATTAAGATGGGGATTCTGGTCTCCATACTTTGCTTTCTTTTTTTCTAAGATACTACCAGTTGAACAAGTCATGCATGACCATGAAGGTAACTTTATTGCTTTTCTTTTGTGGGGTAAATATACAGAGTATGTCAGAGTGCCTGGACAAAAAGAATTAGAAGTTAACAAATATCGTTGGGTTAATATTGTTAAATGGGATACATTGCATTTAATAAAATGTGATAAGCCTGTATATACTATACAATTTATGGGTAGAAAAATGCACGAAGTTGTTGTTGAATACAAAGGTAGGCTAATTCCTTTTAAAAGATTATGTAAACGAGATGGTAGGTATAAAAGTAAAACATGAGTGCAATTATAGAATCAGTTAAACAAGATTGGGATGTAAAGATATATAATCAAAAAAAAGAGTGTCCTTATTTGGTTATAGATAACTGGTATACTCAAGATGAATTGTCTGCTGTATGGCATGAATTAAATATGTATTTATCTCAACCTAAATATGAAAAAGCAGACGACAAAGAAAGTCCTGTTGCAAGAGATGATGGAGTAGCAAAATCTAATGCGTTTCGTTTTCATCTTTGGGACTATTATACAGACAAAGGACAACAAATGTCTCCGATTGTAAGAGGACTGTATAAACAAAGAAGTAAAGATTTTCATAATATTATTAAAGAAACTATGCCTTTACACCACAGTAATTTTATTAACACAAATACTGATTCTACATTTATTGGTTATTATGATAAAGACCATTACTATAAACCACACCATGATAGCGTTCAGTTTACTTGTTTAATATGGATGTACAAAGAACCAAAGAAATTTTTTGGAGGCAATACTAAACTTGTACCTATTGATGCGACTATTGAATGTATACCTAACCGCATGTTATTTTTTCCTAGTTATATACAACATGAGGTTACACCGTTAAAAACAAAGAAAAATATACCATATGGTTATGGTAGATTTGGTATTACTCATTTTTATAACTGGCAAGCAAAAAATAGTTAAAAGATGCATTTATGCTAACGTTAAGATAAAATAAGATATAATTAATATAGGAGTATAATGTGATTGGATTAGTTGTTAGTGGTTTAAGTAAAGCGGTTGGAGGATACTTTGAACATAAAAGTAAAGAATCGGTTGCTAAAAGTAATTTAAAAATTGCAGAAATAGATGCTAAAGTAGCAGTGCAAAAGAAAGTAGCAGAAGGTAAAGTCGAGTGGGAAACCGCTATGGCAAAGGCTTCTGACGATTCCTGGAAGGATGAAGCATGGACGCTGACTTTCATTGCTATAATAATTTTTAGCTTTATCCCATACTTTCAACCTCATATTGCTAAAGGTATTGAGTTTTTAGCTACATTTCCTGAGTGGTTACAATGGTCTATAATGGCTAGTATTGGTGCTTCTTTTGGACTTAAGTCAATAGGAAAATTTACTAAGTGATGATAAAAAGAATACACGTTAATCAACATGTTATGAAAAGAAATGCAAAAACAGGAGAAAGAGAGCCTGTTATAACTGTTAAAACTTCAAAGCAAAATATATACGGATATACAGTTGAAATAAAAGGAGCATCAAGAGTTGTATATTCTCCTGATAAACCACTATCTTGTGGTGCAAAAGTTTGGATGGAAACTAATGAAACTTGTATAATAGATAATGGCAAAGAAAGGCTAGAGGTTTAGTGATGTTTAAATTATCTAAGAAATCATTAGCTAAACTAAGTGAAGTAAATCCTGATTTACAGAAGTTAGTTAAGAATGCCATAGGTTTATCAACTATAGACTTTGGTATATCAGAAGGAATGCGTACTAGAGATAGACAACAGATATTATATGACACAGGTAAAAGTCAAACTATGAACTCAAGGCATCTTACAGGACATGCGGTAGATGTGTATGCATGGAAAGATGGTGCAGTATCTTGGGAGTTTGAAGATTATGAAACAATTAATGTTGCTTTTAGTCAAGCAGCAAAACTTACTAATACCCCTTATGTATGGGGTGGTTCGTGGAAATCATTTAAAGATGGACCTCATTTTGAACTAATGCGAGAAAAGTAATATGGCACTAAAAAAGCTTATATTTCAACCAGGAATAAACAGAGACAGAAGTAATTACTCTTCTGAAGGCAGTTGGTATTCTTGCGATAAGATAAGATTTAGACAAGGTTATCCTGAAAAAATAGGTGGTTGGACTCCAATTAATATAACTCCTTTTGTGGGCGATGCTAATAGTATTATACAGTACGGCACAACAGATAGTAATGAATTAGTTAGTATTGCTACTAATGAAAAAAATTATATTCTTAAAGGAACTGCTCTTACTGACATAACTCCTTTGAGAACCACTTTTACAACTTCAACAACTTCTTCTACAGACAACTGTTTTAAAACTACTGATGAGTCAACCACAGTGGTAGTCACCATAACAGGACATGGTGGCTCAGAGGGTGATTATGTTACTTTTAGTGGCTCTGCTGCAGTTGGTGGTGTAACAGCTGCTAACTTAAATACAGAGTTTAAAATAGCTAGTGTTACAAGTAATACTTTTGAGATTACAGTGGCTGCAGCAGCCACATCTACAGTTTCTGCAGGTGGTGGTACAAGCATAGTTGCAGCTTTTCAATACCCTATTGGTTCTTCTACTATAACTTTTGGTTATGGTTGGGGTGCAGGTACATGGAATAGAGGCACATGGGGTTCCAGTGCAACTACTGCTATCGCTATCCCAGCTAGATTAACATTCCAAGACCAATTTAATAATGATGTTATATATAACATACAAGACTCAGATATATTTTTCTTTGAGTATGACGCTAATATCACTAATCGTGCAGTACAACTTAATACTATAGTTGGCTCAAGAGCAGTGCCAGAACAAGTAGGTAAAGTAATGTTTGCAGCAAGTGGACATTTACTAGCTCTTAGTTGTACTTCTTTTGGTCGTAGCACTACAACAGGAATATCTATATCTAGTATTACTAGGTCTGGTACAACTGCAACAGTAACTACAGGTTCAGGACATGGTTTAAGTGTGTATGATTGGGTTCAATTTGATGGTCAAGCACCATCAGCTTATCAAGGTGAATTTCAAGTATTAACTGTACCATCAAGTACTACCTTTACTTATACATTACCCTATGACCCAGGGGGCAGTGCAAGTCCAGTAGGAACTTATGTTAAAGTAGTTTACTCAGGAACTCTCGACCCAATGCTTATTAGGTTTGCTAATGTAGATGCTACTACAGGACCAGAGCCTACAGAGTGGAAACCTGAGCTTACTAACAGTGCAGGGTTTATACGAGTAAAACAAGGCTCTCAAATTATTACTGGATTTAGAACTAGACAAGAGGTTCTTATCTTTACTGATATTGCTCTCTCTACACTACAATTTTTAGGTACAGAAGAAGTATTTGCTATACAAGAAATTAGTGACAATGTAAATATTATTGCTCCTAAAGTAGTGGCTGAGGCAAACAACGTTGTTTACTGGATGGGAGTAGATAAATTCTTCGCCTATGATGGTAGAGTTAGTACTCTGCCGTGTACTTTAAAACAATACGTGTTTGAAGATATGAATAAAGAAAACGGCTTTTTAAACTTTGCAGGTGTCAATAGTGAGTTTAACGAAATAATTTGGTTTTATTGTTCAGGTGGTTCTAACAGTATAGACAGATACGTGATATATAACTATGAAGAAAAGATTTGGTATTATGGCAACTTAACTAGAACTGCATGGGCTAATCCTGGAACTATTAAATTTCCATTGGCTACTTTTAATGGATACGTATATAAACATGAAGATGGTAAAGATAACGTAGTTGCTCCTGGTGATAACCCAACAGCTATTGATTCATTTATTGAATCAGCAGATATGGGCATAGAGGATGGCGATAGTTTTGTGTTAACTAAAAGAGTTATACCTGACGTAAACTTCACTAACTCTGATACTGCAACCGCACAAGGTACAACACTAACACCAGAAGTTCAAGTAACTGTAGGAGTTAGAAACTTCCCAGGAGCTGCAGTAAGCACTTCTAATGTTACAGGTAATACTCTGTCAAGAGATGTAGTAACTACTGCTAGTATTGACCAATATACCAATCAAGTATTTGTTAGAGCCAGAGGCAGACAGATGAACTTTAAGATAGCTAGTGAAGATGTGGGTGTACAATGGCAACTTGGTACTACACGAGTAGACTTTAGACCAGACGGTAGGAGAGGCTAATGGCATCAAACATACCATCAACCAAAGGGCCTAACTTAGCTAACCCACCAGCAGAATATGATGCAGGGCAAGAACTACAGTTAGTAAATCAGTTGCGTTTATACTTTAACTCAATAGATGGTAATAATAATCAAGTAAAAGAAAGTGTAGATGCGTTAAATACATTGAATTGGTTGGGGGACAACTAATGGCATTTCAAAAGATTACACCAATAAGATTAGCCCAAGCAGCAAGCACTACAGCTTTCTTGGCTATCTATACTTGCCCTACTGGGACTCGTACTTATATAAAAGATATTACCGTGTGTAATACTACAGGTAGTGCCGTTACTTTATTTTTAAGTTTAGTGCCTGACCAAGGTACTGCAGGAACAACTAATG
>Ga0181403_1000183_pt1 | contig 14998 bp, 12 predicted proteins | sample 26SPOviralmetaG_FD_130132 | JGI IMG/M metagenome (GOLD analysis project Ga0181403, IMG submission 130132) | Marine viral communities from the oligotrophic San Pedro Time Series (SPOT) site, San Pedro Channel, CA, USA - 26 SPOT_SRF_2011-09-28 | ecosystem: Environmental > Aquatic > Marine > Strait...
AAATGAAAATACTAAGGTCTAAGCACGTATCAGACCAACTTAGAGAAGAATTAGCAAATGATGTATTTGAAATAGAATCAAGTGTTCAAGCTAAAAATAACAAACAAATAAACAGAGTAAATAAAATGACAGAAATAGAAACGTTTGAAAAACAATATCCTGAATTATCTAAGGAGTTCAAGGAGATACAACAAGAAATGTATAAATTATTTGCTAGAAAGCAAATGGATTATGGTTTAAATAATATAGCATTAGGCGGTGATTTAAAAAAGCCAGAGGACAAAAAGTTTGCTTTGACAGGTTTATCGATTAGATTAACTGACAAAATAAGCAGGTTAAAGAACTTAATTAAGAATGGCAAGAATTATGTTCCTGGTGAAGGTCAAGAGGATACGTTTATTGATATAGCTAACTATGGTATAATTGGAATGTTAGTTGGTAGAAACCAGTGGAAATGAAAAATAAAGAGCTTCAGTTAATTAAAGAATTAAACCTTAAATACGATAGAGGTTTAAAACCTACGAAAAATGAATATGAAGCTTACGATGCTTACAACGACATCTCTATAATAGAAATTAAAGTTAGGGATGTTGTTTATGATACCCACTATATACAAGTAGATAAGTTTTATAATTTACTAATGATTGGAGAGGCTTTAGAAAAAAAACCTTTTTACTTAGTAAAAGACTCTTCTGGAATATATATGTACGATTTAAACGAATTAAAGGAAGAAATTATTACCTCTGATATTGTTCCAAAGTTTGCACCCTATAGAACAGAGTTTGAAAATAATAAAAAAATTACTAAGTATTTTTATGAGCTACATAAATATAATTCATTAAATTTATGAAAATGAACTTTAATAGACAAATTGAAATCTTGGTTAAAAAAACTCCAAATGATTCTGATTTAGGCTTAAAAGTTAGAATGTTATATAGTGAAAGAAAGCGCAATACAAGCGAAAAGAATAAAACAACTAGAAGCTGAAGGGTATTATGTCATTAAACTAATTAAGACTAATAAAAATGGGATACCTGACTTGGTTGCAATACGAAAAGACTCTGTTTTATTTTCAGAGATTAAAACAGAAAAAGGAAAGTTGTCTAAACTACAAGAGTATAGATTAAAAGAGTTAAATGACCACGGATTTGAGACAGAAGTATATAGAGGATAGAATATTTGACGTTGATGAAGGTTTTATTGACAAGCTTCAACAGTCTTTCTCTATGGTTCAATCGATGGCTATTGCTAAACTTATTAATAAAAAACTAGATAATTTAAAACCCCATAAAAGCACTACTTATGGTGGTGTAATACACAAGCCAGAAGCTACTTTTTTTTCTGTTGATTGTGTTAGATTAGACAGAAACTTATATTCATTCACTGATGTTAGAGAAATAGATAGTGATGATTACTTAGACTTAATAAACTTAAATTTAAATTTAAATGAAATTTGATAATGTATTGGCAAATGAGTTACTTATGTCTGGATACACCCTTCCAGAGGTAGCTAAAAAATTAAAATTAAATTATCAGCAAGTTGTTTATAATTACAAGCCTATTCCAAATAAAAATAAGTATATTGAAGAAGAAGAAGAAGAGCAGGTGAAAGAAGAAAAAATATATTTTAACGAAACTTATTGTTTAGAATCCTTAAGTCCTAATGACCTAGAGGCTTATGATTATTATGAAAATAAAAACAAAGCTTATTATGAGATATAAATTTGAAGACATAGAAAAGATTTTAGAGTTCAAGACCTGGACTGACAAAGATAAGATAGACAAGTTGTTAGAGATTGATTGCAGTTTGTATGCTCATTTAGGAATTGATTCTACAAGGTCAGAAAAAGACGAAGTAAAGAGAAGAAGTATTGAAATATACAGAACAATTAAAACAATAGATAAAAAACTTGGAGATGAGCTTTTGTACTCAGAAGATTTAAAACAATGAAACACCACGTCACATACGTTAACTTTATAACTAAGATGATCAACGACACTACTGATGAAATTTATGAAAGTTTAATGGATAAAAAACAAGAGGAATTAAATAAGTCTTGCAAGAATCTAATTAAAATTTTAGATGAGTTGGTAGATCAAGAAGGATAATGTTCTTCAACGTGACATCTTGAACAAAGTACTTTACATTTATCTATTTCTTCTTGAAGTTTTTTGATGGCCATTCCTCTGTGTACGCCATTACTCACTTCAAACTTCTTATTGTCTTCATAGTGGTGAAACTCAAGAGCTTGAGTGCAAAATCTAGGATGTGTTTCTTTAGAGTATCCACAGGACTCACAGGCCATTTTTTCTTTTAAATCCTTAAGCCATTGTTTATTGACGTATCTACGATGTCTTTTCTTTTTACCGTAGCATTGAGTACATTGGTGCCTTGAGTATCTCTTGCCGTTTTTTACTCCGGCAGTAGGAAAGTTTGATTCAGGATGTGCTTGATTGCATATATTGCAAATCTTCATCCTTTAATTTATGTATAATAACAATCTGTGGTATTATTGACTAAGAGTTGTTAAAAAAAGTTAAACAGATTATCTACTTGTAGATAGTTTAATTTCTTTTTTTGCTCTTTGCATATCTTTAATATTTCCCTTAACTACTGTAGCAACATCAGAAGGTAAAAGACCCATAGAGTACAAGACGTAAGCTGCAAGATTTATTTTAGCAGCATCTTTATATTTAGGGTCAATCTTTTTAACCTTACCCTCTTCTCCCTTATATTTTTTTTGATACTCTCCCTTAAAAGCCATTCTACCTAAATCATAAACCACTACTGCGTTTTTACCAGTAATACCTAAAACACCTAACTGATCTAAAAACTCTTTTCTGTCTTCTGAAAATAATTGAAAAGGCTCTTTTTTCTTTGGTTGAGCAGTTCTTTTACTGGTAGATAACTGAATTTCTTCTTCTGGTTGTTCGTCAGCAAATTGTCTTAATACATAATTTGCAAATTCAATAGTTGGAACATCTACTAAAGGCAGAGGTGATAAAACATCTTTAACTACATTACCTACCCTTCCTTTTAGTCTGTTTTTTTCTGCTTTTTCTTTATCTTCTTCATCTTCATCTTCTAAAGTAAATTTATCTAACATTTCACTTATAAACAGCCCTAAAGCATTAAAAAGAGCCGTTTCAGCAGCTAACCCACCAATTGATCTTGCTGCTGCTGCTTTATCTTGAGCTGTAGACATTTTACTAGTTAACATAGTAACATCACTAACCATTCTAACTTTTTGATTTAAGACAAAGTTGGCAAAAGGTAACATTATCTTTCTAAATAATTGTGTATAAGGTTTTTTACTATTAAATATATCACCTTGTAAATCTACATCAGATACGTTTTGTTGTCTACCTACCTGTTGCTCTGCAAAATCAGCAGCTTCTTCATTTATTTTGTGAGTATTCCAGTCAATTCCACTAGGATTTATTCCTTGTTTTTGCAAGGACTTAGTGTAATATGAAAGCCAAGAAGCTCTAGCTGCAAGCTTGTCTGGATTAGCTACAAAAGCCTGTAAGTAAGCTTGGTTAACTTTATTTAACTGATTAAAAGCTTTACCAAATGTAGTTCTAGCAGCGTTTTCTATCTTAGAATTATTAGATTCTAAAAAACTTAAAGACTGTAACCCCCTATTAGCAATACCATACCCACTATTATTTAAAAATTTATTAACAGCTGGATTCATTAAAAGAGTCATTCCTCTTGTAGTTGAAATAGGGCCAGAGTTAATTAAGGTATTTACCAAGGGTGTTAACTGTTTTATAAACTGAGTAGGACCACCTAATGCCCTACCAACATTTAAGGAGCCAAACTTGTTTAACCCATTTACAAACTTTGAATATTTCACATAATCAACTCCTCTTTTGGAAGCTATATATTTCTTAAACTTCTCAGTGACCAAATCTCTATCAGATTTATTTGGTATTATTTTAGAGTAAGCATCTGAATTTACAAATCCTTTTAGTTGTTGGATACTTTCAGCAGTGTATATATCAGTTAGTGCTGCTCCTAAATTTCTACTGTTTTGAGAATCAAATCCTAAATTAACTATTCTATTTTCTGGCAGAGCAAAGCTAGGTTTTTTAGGTTTCAAAACTCCTGTTTCTTTATCGTAAATAACTTCGCTTGTACCTTCAAAAATAGGATCACCTATGTTTTGTTCTGAACTAGGTGTTTCAACCAAAGTAAATGAATCTGGAGTATAGTTTATGTCTTTACCTAATATCCTGTTGTATACATTCAAAGATATATCTGCTAACTCATCTCTTCGAGAAGACCACTCATTAGTAACCCAGTCAACTGCTTCTTTATTTAATGGGTCCACTTTAGAATCAATATCATTTATATTATTTGCTCCTTTTAATATTTTATTATATACCTCTTCATAAACCTTGGCTTTCTTTTGGTCGTTAGTTTCTCCTGTCTCTTTTAACTTATCTATACTTTGCCCTATTAAACCTTTTCTTCTTTTAAATTCTTGTTGTTCCTCCTCTAAAGTTCCATCAACGGTTCTTCTCATAAAAGCAAACATACCTCTTTCTACATCATTTTCTACTGTAGAAAAAGCTTGTCCATTTGGTTTAGACTTCTTAAAGAACTTATTGAAATAATTATCAAAAACTTGATTAGCTTCCTTGTCAGCTTTAGCAACTCCTTTTGTTACTCCAGTAAAACCACTAGCCTTTGAAAATCTTTTAGCTTTTTCTTGAGACCTAAACATAAACTCTTGAATAACAGGAAACTGAGCAAAGTTTTTTAAGTATTCTTGAGATAAAGATTTACTAAATAAAAACCTAAGAGATTTAGCTACAAGCCCTTTCTTTTCTTCTGCTATTGCTTCTTTTATTCCTTTATCTTGAAATCTAGTTGCATTCATACCTCCCGTAGTTTGGTTGGTTGCGAAGTTGGTTAAAGCGTCTAGTGCCTTCAATTGTTCAGCAGGACTTAAATTATCTAAGTCAACATTTAAAAAGTTTTGAATAATTTTTTGGTCATTAGCAGATATTTTTACTTGTTCACCAGTAAAAGGATCAATACCTGTCTTTATTTGTTTTTTTATTACCGCACTATAAGTGGAGAAAGCTTTTTTAATTCCCCTTGATATAATGTCTGCTTTTTTCTCAGCTTTTAATTTTATCTCTTTTGGTGTTTTTACACTTTCTTCATCTACACTATTTAATATTTCTCTCATTTCACCCAGAGACAGTTCTTTAGAACTTAACCCTGTTAATTCTTCAAATGCTTTAGCCTCTTGCTCACGAAGTGTTTGTTCTTGAACTTTTAATTCTTTACTACTGTACTCGTCTACTTTTTTAATGTCTACTGATTCAGCTATCTTAACATCTCCTTTAAAAGTCCTGCTTTTTTTAAGCCCTTCTACCATAGATTCAGCTTGAGATATATAAGAGTCAATATCTGAAACTGTTCTTGGGTTAATTCTTAAAAACTGTTTAACAGACTGAGCAACAGTTCCCTCTACATTAGGTGACTTAGATAATTTATTAATTCTCTTTTTAAGAGACTCTGCTTTAGTTGTTTGTTTAGTTGTTTTTTTCTCAACCACCTCAGTAGTGGGAGCCTCTTTAACAGTAGTTTCACTCTTTAATTCTTCTGATTTTTTAGTGGTTTCATATACAGGTAAATCAATAATAATATTTTTCTTTGTTACTCTTGGTTTACTACCAGGAGGTGCAGGAGGAATTTTGGGTCCTTTTCTTTCAACTTCCTCGACTCTTACATTTATATCAGGATTTGCTTCTTTAATTTTAATTATCTCAGCATCTATTTCTTTTTGATTACTTGATTCAAATGGATTGTATGCTCCTGTTCCTTTTTCTGCAACAGACTCTTTTGTAGCACTACTGTATTTAGTAGGGTTAGTTACAACGTTGCCATCACTATCTGTTTTTGGTTTTAAAATTTTAGACTTTTTGTAAGTATTAATTCCTCCTAGAGATATGGATGTAGTTTCAATAACCTCACTTCCTGGAGGGAGTGTAGACTCAGCACTAGTGACCATATTTTTAAATGCATCACCAGTAGATTCCATTTTTGCTGTAAATTTATTAGTAGGTTTACCCCCTTCATAAACTCTTGTAAATCCAACAAAGTTTGTGCTCGTACCACTACTACTTATTATTACATCTAATGTCCCTGTATTAGGATTATTATACTTAGCTGTTTGAACACCTTTATTGTCAGATGGTGTTATGTCATATATTTCAGCTTTCCCATAGGGTAGTTTTGAATCTGTATGAAAGTCTCCAAATATTTTAGGTTTTGAATCAATACGAGATTTTCGATCACTAACTTCTTTTTCTGTTACCTCTTCTTCCGTTTCGATAGAAGGCTCCCGTACTTCTTCTTCCACTTCTTGTACACTTTCGGTTGGTTGAGCATCAAGTATATCTCCTGTTTCTTGCTTTTGAATGGCATCTTTTTCGTTTTTAATAATATCCCTTACGTCTGCGTCATCTTTTTCTTTGATTTGTTTCAGCTGCTTATCAATAGAAGCTATTCTATTGTCAATGTCACCTGCTAGAGAAGGGTCTGTTTGTTCTTTTTCTTTTGTTAATTGTTCTTTTTTTGTTATTAAAGCAGCTGCTTCCAACATATTTTCAGTAATCTTAACAGCTCCTGAAGTTTTAGCTTCTGCATATTCCATTGCTTTAACTTCATTTATAGCTTTAGCAGCCTCATCTTTAGTAAGAAGACCATCATTTACTAGTTCAGTACCTGCTTTTTCTAAGCCCTCTGTGTTTTGTGCTAATTGTCTAACAACATCATTTCTTTGATTATTTGTAATAAGTTTTTTAGAGCCTATTCCAGTAGTTGCCCCTACAGTCAAGAGAGTGGTTTCATATAAATCAGCTCTTTTTAAATCTTCAATACCAGACCTAGCATCTACCCCAGCTGCATAATTTATTACACTATTTATACCTTTTTCAGATAAAAGAACAGGTATTTCTTCTATAAATAATTCTTTTGCGTTTTCCTTAATTAATTCTCTTGCTTTATCTTTAAGTTGTTTTATAGAAAAATCTTTACCCTTTTTCTTAGCTAAGTTAAGCAGCGCATCTTTAACTATCTTTGTGGACCCTAATAGTTTTTCATTACTTCCTGCTAAACCAGAAAAAAGACCATCAAGAGTAGCTATGGCATTACCAAAGACAACAGCTTTATCATTAGCCTCTGTCTCACTTACACCTTGAGCCATAAGGTCATCTTTTACAGAAGCCATATTATCTGCAACAGTACTTGAAAAAGAAGCTAATCCCATTCCTAATTTAGGGTTAATTCCAAGAGCTTTTGACCCCCGTCTACCTGTTTTTATTAAACCATAAAGATTTACCAAGGTACTTCCTATTCCGGACAAGCTAGACCCTAAATCTACATTAGTAACATCATCTTCTATTAAAGCTGCTTTTCTTGCTATTTGTATAACATCGCCTTCTGGAATAATATCATCTACTCTTATATTTGTTTCCGCATCATAAATAACTCCAGTGTCAGAAACAATATATTCTTTTCCGCCGTACATTACTTCTTTTCCTTGTGTAAAAGCAGACCTTTTAACCGGGCCTAAATCTAAATCCCAAGCCTCACCAGCATCTAAAAACATTTCAGATATCCCAGCCAATGCTCCTTTCTTGTCTGCGCCAGCCGATGTTAGTAATGCATCAGCTTCTGCAAAAAGTGCCGCTGCCGTTCCCATTGAATATTGAACTGCAGCATTAGCCCCTGATTTTAACACATCAAGACCTGTTGAAAGTCCTCTAGTTAAAAGACCCCTTTCTTGTCTTTCTAGTAGTTTGCGTCTATCTTCTCTTTCATCTAAAACAAATTCTTTATTGTATGACTTTAAGTTATCTAAAAGAGTTTGAGAATCTTTTTTATTTTGTTCTATTAAAGACTTTCTTGAAAACTCATCTGACTCGTCTATTAATTCAAGATTTTTATTTAGTTTTTGAGCTAAATATGAGGAAACTTGTTTTTGTATTTTCACTTCATCTTCAAACTGTTCCCCTTCATCGGTTAATAATATGTTTTTAAAGAAGTCATAAGCCTTTGATTCTGGCCTTAAATTTTCTTCTTTCCAACTCTTAAACTCTTCAGGATTTATTTGTAATTCACTTAAAACTTTAGATTCTGTGTCTACTGGGTCAGGTATTGCTTCAGGCTCTTCTAATTCAACTACCTCTTCTGAGGAGTCCAATGAAGTATCTGGTGTTTCCACTTCTGTAATAGATTCCGTAACTTCCTCCTGAACAGGTAAATCTGAATCTTTTTTTTTTACATCACCCCAAGCAGACTTAAAAGTTTCCAAATCAGTTTGATTACTAATTACTTTAGAGTCTACCCCTTGTTTATGTAAATTTTCCTTTATAGAATCATCTGCATTTAAAAACTGTTCAAAGGTTGTTTCACTACTAAGCAACCCTTGAGCTATATAACTTTCGTAAAGTGCTTTTAATTCTTCCACTTATTTAATTTATAGGATTTCCAAACGGATCAGTTGCTCCAGACCTGTCTCCTTTTACTTTTTGTGTTTCTGGGGTGTCATATTTTATAACTCCGTTATCCTCGTAAAAGTCATACCCTTCTATGTCTTTTTTGTATTCATCAATTCTTTCTGGAGTCAACCCTTGTAACTCGTTCATAAAGTTTTCAATTTGTGACTTACTTTGAATTGTAACCCCTTGTAGTTTTCCAGTGTTTTTAAGAACAAAGAAATCTGCTTTAGGGTAGGATTTTAATGCTACTGGATCTGTTACTTGACCAACTTTTAAAATTTTCATAGTTGGGTCGTCAAAATTTTGCATTCTATTTATAACAATATTTTTATAGGGTTTTTTAGCCTTCCTATTAGCCTCCATTTGTTCAGCAGCTATTCTGTTAGGTAGAAAAGTTATTTCAAATTGAGCGTCATAAGCCTTCGCTTTATCAGTATCTTTTTTATCTACAGACCTCTCATAAGTTCTATCTAAAGAACCTATTATTTCTTTTCTTAATCCTTTTTTAGCATCGCTAATTACCTTGTCTAAATCAACAGCAATTGGTTGTTTAGTTTTATTGTCAATTTTAACCTGTATTTCATTAGCAGCCGGAGTGCCTAGCACTAACTTCTTTCCTCCTGGACCAGATAGATATTCTAAAGCATCTATACCGTTTGCATCACTAATTGCTGAATTCACAATGCCATCAAGAGAGTTATTAAATTCTTTTCCATCGTAATTAATTGTCTTAGTTCTTACGCCATCTTTAGTAACTGTTGTGCTAAACTTACCCAAACTTAAATTTGCCTTATTAATGATATCCATATTAAACTCCTTGTTGTAGAAGTTCATAACACCTAAGTCATTAGCAACTGGCTGTGTGACTATTTGACCATTTACATTAGTAACAGATTCTAACATCATAGAATCCATATTCCAATCAACAGTTTTATTTGCAAGGTCTCCCAGTGTGGTTTGTATATCAGCCATCAATAAAGAAACATTTCCAGTTCCTTCTTTTAATACGTTTTCACGTAGTTTATCGTAAGAAGATTGATAATTAACTAAATTATTTTTTAATATCTGATATTGGCTAGTTAATGCGTTTGTTGCTATTTTATATTGAGTAGCACTTATTTCACCGTTGTCATACTGGTCCTTTATTTTTTGATTGCCATCACCGACTTTTTGAATGATACCAGCATAATACTTTGTTTGGTCTGGAGTTGCTCCTTTTGGAAGTTTTTGTATTTCAGCACTAACAGCCTGATCTGTTACCGCTACTGCTGCCTTTTGTTTTTCACCTGCAGCAAATGCCCCGCCTAGTGCTGTAGTTAAGCCACCACTAATTGCTCCCCAATCAACGGTGGTCTTTTCAACATCTCTCTTTACGTAACCTAATCCTGGTGCTGCCATCCTTATAATTTTAGTCCTGCTAATATTGGATTTACCTGCTGACCCGTTAAAGAAAGTCCAAATGTATTTAATGGTTGTTGATAGTTAGGATTTAATAATTGACTTTGCGCTCCTAACTGAGAAGTAATCGGTGATACTCCAGCTTGCTGACTACCAGCAAACATTCCTTCAAACCCTTTTTGAATCTGCATTGGAGAAACACCTGCTGTTATCATCCCTGTGTAATCCCCTACTAAAGATGCTGGAGCTTGTAAAGCTTGTTGCCTTCCTTGAGTCATTCTTTGTTGTGCTTCAGCAGCTTGTTGCTGAAAACCTTGTGCTTGAGCTACGTCTAAAGCTTGTATTCTACCTAGTCTAGCTTGTTCACCTTCTGCAATATCTTTTTCTAAGTTTTGAATATCTTTTCTTTTCTGCATCTCCAAAGCTTGTCTTTGTTTTGCAGACTGTTGTGCTAGTCTACTTCCTTGAGCCGCAGCCAATCTTGGGTCTTCACCCGCAGTGACATCTAATACAGTAGATAAGTCTTGGCTTATTTGTTCACTAGCAGTATCATACAAACTAGTATCAATAGCTCTCATTCTTTGAGTGTTTACGTCTGCGCTTTGATATGCTTTGTCTATATATTTTTGAGCTTGATCTGTAGCGGTTTTCAAATCACTTTTAGCTTTAGACGCTTGGTCTAGGCTAAAAAGAGCACTTGCCCCTTTAGTGATTCCGCTTATAATTAACATTGTAGCTGGATCCATATGCAAATATACTAAATTACGGGAAACTTTTCATTGATTCTGAACCAACGGAGAATAATTCTACTTTAGAAGTTGAAGTATTAGTTAGTTCATACTCACAGTAATGTCCCATTACACCGTGAGATTCTGCTACTGTATTCTTAACATATAGTATAAAGTCTCCATTACTAGGTGCGCTTGCACCTGTAATAGTTGTGTCTATAGTAATAACTTGACCACTAACACTTGTTACTACACCACCTAAAGTAGGTGTTGAGCCATAATAAAGCATATCTCCTATACTAATAATACTACCTATATTTACTGAACCAGCAAAAGTCAGTGTAGTTGCAGCGGGAGCAGTGGCATCAACAGTAGCTACATCTGCTATTCCATTAGCATATCTCATTAATAAATTAATATCTGTTTCTAGAAACCTGATAAAAGCAAAATAATTCCCTTCTTTCTTTTCAAAATAAGTATCTAAAATACTACCTACTTGAGGTAAGTCAGTTGCTAAAGTAGCTGACCAAGGATTGTCTGACTCTAAAGTAAGTGTTTTAAATAATTTACTTTCTAATGGTCCTTTATTAAATACACTTTTAATAGTGGTGTTGTATTGAACCCCATAAAAGTTGTTTCTTAAAGCATTGGTATTATGCCTATACAGTTGACCATTGTTAAATGTATATAAATAGTTGTTCATACCTTGAGTGTACTCTGGTATAAATGAATAAAAGGAAGGCCATCCTTTTACTGCTGGGCTATATGATAAGGTTACTTCTGCCATAATTTAACTTGAACATTCACTTACTTGAACAATTCTTCCATTATCTTGTCTTAACCAATAAGTATCAACTACTGTTGGGTTTGGATTAACATATAAATAATAACCATCAGCTGCAGGTACTGTCATTGCAGCATCGTTGTAAACGACTGTCGCTTCCGAAGGAACTGCCGCATCTAAGAAGTAAGGTCCTAAAGTTCCACTACCTCCACAAACTATACTTTCTGTTGATCCAAAAGATAAATTAACTTGAGTTGAACTTCTGTAGTCGTATATTAAATACAAATTAGATACTGGTGTTCCTCCTGTGTTACTGTAATTAAAAGAGCCTTCAAACACACCACTTGAAGTATTAGATATAGTTAAATTAGTACTAGCAGCTAACAAAGAAATAATATCCGATTGAGTATTTGCGTAAGTAGTATTACTTAATAAGTGTAATAATCTGTTTCCGTTATTAGTATTAAAATCAAATGAATCAGAACCTGTTTTAGCTGACCTAACTGTAACAACCGCCTCAGGAGTTGGTGTTGTTCCAATAGCTACTTGAGAAGCATATACTTGATATTGAGCCACTCTTTGTGTCCCAACACCCGTACCTGTTGCTACATTTGTAAAAGTCACAGGTTGGTTTATAAGTGGACTAGACACGGAAGGCGTTAGATTATCAGAAGACCATTCATATTGATTGTGTATGGTTGGAGCTAATCCTGTAAACTCACTATTCAAACATATTTGATATACGTTAATAACAGCTGCATCTGGACATTGAGTAGTGATTGAATAATCTGCAGATACCCCTACTACCGCTACTGTTACAACAGCAGTTTCAATAGAAGGGATGTTTTTGTTAAACTGAAAAGTTCCGCTTCCTGTAACACTACCTGAACTAGTAGTAGCACCATTATATGTAACTGATATATTTATGTTTCCACTAGTTACGTTGTAATCAATATCCGTAGTTCCCATAGAAGCCCCTAACTTAACGGTGTAAGTAAAGCTTTCTGTTTGGTTATTAAACTCTAGTTCTGACCCGCAGTTTACAGTCTGAGGTTCTACTGGTAATGTCCTATTATTACTACTTAGCACATACTCATTCATATAAGGATCATATCCTCCTATTTTTTGAGTATTAAAATCATCTATAAATAAATCCCTAAAGTATGACCTCATACCAGCTTGAGATATAACCTCTAGTGATTCATTAGAATAAGAGCTACCACTTAACTTAATTACTGCACCACGCTTGGCATCCGTAAAATACTTATCATAACCAAACTCTGCATAACTTTCTGGATTATGGCTAATACCATATTCTTCTAAACGAGACACTTGATTTCCTAGTATAGTAGGTGTTGATGTCACGTTAGACAAACCATCTGCTGAAGTAAGTACGTTTTTATTTACCAACACATAAGATATCTTATCTTCTTGCAATACTAATAAATCATTCTGTCTTGCTTTAAGTAATTCTATATTACCAAAGTCTTCGTCTAAATCTTTAAAGTTAAGTATACCTAAATTAAATTCGTTAGTTCTATTTAGTTTAGTTTCATCATTATATATACCACTATAAGTAATAGAAGCGTTTCTTCGTTTCTGTCTAAACTCACCCTCAGATAAAGTAAATACTCTTTCACCAATGTTAAGAGCATCTTCTTTGAATGAGTCTTGAATCCTACAACTTTCCATACCATTACCCCAAGAGTAACAGTTAAAAAAGTTAGTAAGCACAATTGCATCTGCATTAACTGACCCTCCTTCAACAGGAGTTGCGGATCCAAAAGCAACGTCTAACACTATGGTATTAGCGTCTGGTTTTTCTAATACAGTATGAGTGCCATTATACTGAGGGTTAGTTGGAGATAAATTAGTTTGTTGTACGTTTACTATGTCACCTACAGAAAATGGTGCATCATCTCCAGTTCCACCTGTACTAGTGAGTGCTAAATTCCCACCATAAAATTGTGAGGAAGGCAATCCTTGAGAACTTCTATAAGCATTGTTTTGAGCATTGTCATAAAAAGCCCAAGTGTTTTGGTTTTGCAGGTTACCATCGTGTAAGTCACCGTTTATGTCAAACACTTGACTTCCTTCATAATAAAACTCATCTGCAGTATCTTCACCATCTGTTTCTAACACCACTAAACTGTCAGGTCGATTAGTTATAGATACTTTTATTTTTAATCTGGACACCCCAACATCATTAGCATATCGAACTAAGGCTGGAAACCTATCAATAGCACCTATTGTATTAGTTCCTGCAGTATAAAATGAAACAATATGAAAAGCATCTGCTTCTGCAAGAGGTTCATCAGTAAGAGGAAATCTAGTTCCGTCAGTAACTAAAACTGAATTATCTAATTTAAACTTATACTCAAGACCATTATTACCAGCATAATCAGTTTCTGAAACAGCAAAAAATCCATTATCATTAACAAATTGCTCCTGGACCATTTCTTGTAGGTTAGCTTGAAGAGTGGCGTGAGTTCCGTAAATTCTATTAGCTGTTCTAGTAGCTGTTAATTTACTGTATTTTAGTTTTAACTCATCATCTTTAAGAGAAGTTATCCTAAAAGCCTCCCCTGAATTTCTTTCACAAGTTATTTTTAATGTAACTGAAGTTCCTTCTCCTATTGTTTGTGTAGGAAATAAAGGTTTTTGATTGGTAGGCGGGTCTGAATATTCTACTAAACTTAATTCTCCTTCTATTCCGTTTAATGGTACTGATGTTTGATTAGTGCTTACATTTACCTCTTTTGTTATGTTTGGATTATTTAGTTCATAACTCCCTCCAGGAGCAAACTTTGCATAAACACCAGGGCCTGGGTATGAAGGTGCAGCTGTATCTAAATTTGGAGTAGTGCTTTTAGCTAAACAAGTAGCTTCTGTATAGTTTGGCATTGGACCCTCAATATCTTTTTTTACTACATAAGTTTCGCCTTCAGCAACTTTTTGTGCAGTCTCCCCTTCTAGTAAACACCAAAACTCTTCTGAATTGTCTAAGTCTGGTTCTGCCCTCAACAAGAACAAGGTGTCGTAATTTAATTTAGATGGCTTAATAGCAAACTTATAATACTTAGCCCAAGATGGTGCTTTTTGACTAGTAGGTATATTTACCTGTACTTTGTTAAAGTCAATGGAATTAGAAGCAGGAATATTAATACTACTATCTAAACTAACTAAAGCAGTACTTGACCTAGCATATTCATCCATATAAATCATAGCTAAGTCATAATCTCTATTACTGTGTAAGCTTTCTAAAGATTTACCAGTTTCAACATTAAATGAAGCACTTAAAAATTCCAACCCTTCAAAAGACTTAGTGCTACCTACTTTATATACCATCATTAGTGATTGTATATTTATTATTGTAGGATTAGCAATGTCAAAAGATTCTAAAAAACCAGTTTGACCAGTTGGGTAAGTAGCGGGAGGTGTTATTGTAGAATCAGCTGCTGCTGCATTTGGAACAGCTGAATTAATAGCTGTAACATTAGCCCCTCCTACACTATTAGTCGCTGGAGTTTGTATAACAGAATTATTTAAAATATCGGTTGCT
>Ga0181403_1000184_pt1 | contig 14970 bp, 16 predicted proteins | sample 26SPOviralmetaG_FD_130132 | JGI IMG/M metagenome (GOLD analysis project Ga0181403, IMG submission 130132) | Marine viral communities from the oligotrophic San Pedro Time Series (SPOT) site, San Pedro Channel, CA, USA - 26 SPOT_SRF_2011-09-28 | ecosystem: Environmental > Aquatic > Marine > Strait...
ACTAGAAACACAAAAGGAGCATCTAAAGAAGAAAATCAGTGGAGGGGGGCTTTCAGTGAGAAGGATTCAAGAAAGTTCAGAAACATCATCACAGAGGTAGTAGGGGTCTAATCCCTTACTACCTACGCAAATAAGAAAGGGTAAAATTATGAGCGACCTTGATCTAGAATTCATCGGATTGATACTTGCACAAATAGTGCTTTATCTTCCAATCATAAAAAATATATTTGACCTAAATAAACTAAATAAATAAGGATAAAAAAATGGATAATACAAATAATGAATCAACCTCTACTAGTGTAGAGACAAACAATAACGCATGGCAATTAGTCAAACCCTCAAGGGATGATATTGATACCCTCACAAACTTACTAGAGGATTATGATGGGATCGATATTGGGAGCGCTAAAAGTGACTTTGAGAGTGCCTTCTATGATGCTCAAAGTACCTACAATGAGGTGGTCAGAGAGGCTAATGATAAGCTTCTAGAAATCAGGCAATTTATCGAGTCCTCAGATTGGGGCACGTCATTGATCAATTATAAAAATGAGCATGATGGATGCAATCCAACCTTACATAAATTGCTAGATGGACTCACAGGCATTGATGACTTCCTGTCTTATTTTGATCGACATGATGAATGCTTAGAGATTTACGATAATGGAGGCAATGGTAACTCTGATAACCTCGCTTCAGTTATTGAAGACCTAGAGGAACTTGAAAAGTTTGAGGAGGTTGATGAGACTCTTGATCAGGATACTAGTGATTGGGGGGATAATATGAATATCTTTGAGGTACATGAGCAACTTGCATCCCTACCCATTGAGCGAGCAAAGCAACTTATTACTCATGTGATTAGCAAGACAACCTATGATACTCACAAGGATTGGAGATATCTGATCAAAGAGTTGGCTCATCACTTTGGAGTACCTACCGAATTGACGGACAATAACTGCCTATTCAATGAGGTCAAAGTTGTAAACGTGGGGAACTAATAATGACTGAAGAACAGAAAAAACTAGTCGCTGAGCTTGAAGAGTTCTTACTTAAACTTGGTAATGAGCCAATCATCATAGGCACAGGAAGAGATGGTGGTTCCTTTCAGATGTTCCAAGACGAGTTCAGATTCGATATCGATTCCATGACAGGTGCATGGACATGGTGGATACCTAACCATAATTTACAAATCAGGTGTACACTAGGTTGGGATGAAGAGTGGCAACTACCCTTTGAGATTGATAAAGGTGACTTGATTCATACTGATAGGATGATCGTTGGAGATATCAAAACCTTGCCAAGGTTAGTGAACTTCTACTTCAATAGTCTTAATCGGATGTATACTGATTGGCTAAAACAACAATAAGGAAGAAAGGATAATTATAATGAATGACATAAAGATTCAACCATGTCAAAGGTCAGGAACAGGATTATCTTCATGGGAGGTTAAGGATAAAAAAGATAAACTTGTAGGAATATTTGATGCCAAAGACAAGACAACAGATAGGTATGACAAGCTTGTTGCGATTGCTACAATTATGAACCTTGCACATGATCTTTTTGATGTAAGGCAACGCATCAAAGATTTAATACACAAAGACAACGAATGGCAAATATTTGACCGAGCCTTACAAGCTTGTGATCAAACCAAAGATGCGATTGCAGAACTAGATTTGATTATAGATCACCTTAAGAATGAAATATAAAATCCGAGAAGTCACTCGATTGGATGTAACCCCATTTGTGATCGACATCCACTATGCTCATCGTTTCCCATCGGCATCTCATTATTTCGGGATGTTTGATGGGGATGAGTTGATCGGAGTCATTCTATATGGATCACCCCCAAGTCACTCTTTGACCATTGGAGTATGTGGTAAGGAGTACAAGCATCAGGTGATCGAGTTGCAAAGGTTGGTCTTGAAATACAATCGCAAGAATGAGGCAAGCTATTTGATTGGTGGATCTTTCAAATTACTTCCAAGACCCAAGATCATTATTAGCTACGCAGATACTAGTCAGGATCACTTAGGCAAAGTATATCAGGCAACCAATTTCATTTACACAGGATTGAGTGACAAAAGAACGGAGTGGCAGATGGTTGAGGAGACCATCAAATCTGATGATATGTTCATGGATTATGAAACGATCAAATCACCACATTCAAAGACTTTGACTGAGAGATATACCTTGGAATATCGACAAGCAAACCCTGATAAATTCAAGGTTGTAGATCGGCCGCAGAAGCACAGATACATTTATTTTCTTGGTAGTAAAACCGAGAGAAAAAACTACATGAATAAACTAAATTACAAAATACAAGATTACCCAAAGAAAGGATAAAAAATTATGCCATATGTTAGTAGAAGTATAGATAAGAAAACAGTGAATGGAATTGTAAGAGATTTCATGGATAAGCGAATGTCTTATCAACATTTAAGTATTAAATATGAGTTACCAATCAGGGACATTAAGTTCCATTTGAGTACAAAACTAGAAGTACCACAATCTAGTTTGATTGCCACTAGAAGCTTAAAGCACAGGGCAAACAGTATACTAAGTAAACCTCCATCAAAGGTTGTTCGTATGACTATTGATGTATTGGCTCATCGATTGGATCTCTTGGATAGTTCTGAACCATTGGAGAATAAGACCCTTCAACAGATAGGCGACTATCATGGGACAAGTAAGCAAAGGATTGAACAGATTGAACAACAGGTAAAGAAGTATTTGCTCATTAAAGAATTAGAAAGGACTGATGACCAATGAGTATTATAACATACTTCACTATACTAATTATATTCATAATATTGATTAGCCTTTTATATTCTGACTGATGAGTAAACAAAGTGATAATGATGACCTGTTACCAAAAATACTACTTAGCCTATCATTCTTTTTTCTAATTAGGATAGCAAAATGGATGTTTAACAAAGGTTGGTTTAATAGATTTTTATAAACAGATGAATAATGAAGATGAAGTATTTCCTTGGAGTTCACAAACAACTGATACAATCGAGAATTTACACGCTCAACTAAAAGCGAATGATAATAATATATCTTTACAGAAGTTACGAGAAATACAATTAAAGATTATCGAATCGACAAATGGTATTAAAAAAGAAGATCTCCTAAAAATTCTCACAGAAAAGGAATAATAGAACACCAACCCCGTACCCCCTCTTAAAAGCGTCTTATTTCGCAACATGAGTCTTTACCCTCGTGAGCGATTAAGACGCTTTTTTGATGCCTTCTTGGGCTTAATTCAGCCTGTTGGGAAGGTTAACGCTGAACAATCCGTGAGCCTTATCAAAGTCCAACAATTCATCCAACCCATTTTGTCCACCTCTGTTCTTGGCAATGTGGCACTTGATCACCTCAGTTGGTTCATCAAGGGATTCCTCTTCATCCTCTTTGTGAACGGAGAGAAGCATTGCTGTATCACAATCCTGTTCGATTGCCCCTGACTCACGAAGATCGGATAACATGGGATCTCGGTTTGCCGTGTCCAAGTTTCTGTTCAATTGGCTCAAGGCTAAGATGGGAACATCAAGTTCCATTGCCAATTGCTTTAATGACCTCGATATAAAATCGACCTCTTGAGTCCGTGACTTGAATCCGTGTGCTGAGAGAAGTTGAAGGTAATCGATCACTGCGAGTCCCAAGTCACCCTTTGCTCTCTCTTGGAAGAGAAATGCTCGGAAGGAATCCAATGTCGCTTTGTTGTCATCCTTGAAGGTCAAGGGAAGACTACTCATACGATTAACACTTTCCTGAATCTTTTGTCGTTTGGATTCAGTCAGGTCACCTTTCTTTCTTGGACGATAGACCATTGAGTCACGGACAAGCATCCGACCTGCGCACTCAGTTGCCGACATCTCTAGGGAAGCATAGGCGACCCTGTAGCCTTTGGAAGCAACCTGATGGGAAAACTGAATGGCAAGTGCTGACTTACCAATCCCCGGCCTTGCCCCCAATGCATACAACCTACCTCTTTGGAAACCACCACCAAATGCATAGTCTAAAGTTTTAAATCCTGTGGATACTGCTGTTGAGTTACCATCATCAATGGCAAAGAACTCATCCCTAGCTTTCTTCACTGCACTACTCACCTTGCTTTGCCCACTGCCTGACGATAGTGCCTTGGCTACCTTGCTATTGAATTGACCTGCAATATTCTCAACTGAAGTCCCTTGCTTAAGGGCATCCATTGCTTCCTTGAGAGCCAAGTCAGTTATCCTCTGATTCCTTGAGGAAACCAATTGCTCAACATAACGGTCAACCTTTCCCCCACCATAGCGCTCACCAAGAGCTAAAGCCTCTTCAGAGCATTCAGGTAGTTCGATGGCAACATCGACCTCATTGATATCATGCTTCTGATTGATGAGGTTAAATATTTTCTGATGAGCCTCTGATGAGAAATCAGCTTCAGTGAGTAACTCGCAAGCCTTGGCACTTGCTAGACCACTCTCATCTCGTAAGCAAGCCGCTAGGACTGCCTGTTCCGATATCTCGTAATCCATCAGTCTAAGGAAATACGATTAACCTTTGTGGATTTGCTAGGTGGAGGGATCTTACCCTGTAACCAAGTTCTGCAAGCATTGATGTAGCATTTATTCCAATCGACATACTTCTTGTCACTCTGTTCAGCCCAATTGCGAAAAAACTCAACTGCTCTCTTGTGATCAATGTTAGCATCGCTTGCGATGGTTACCGGGGGATTGAAGTCTTTAGGGATAGAACAAGCACGTTTTTTGGGAGTTACCTTTTTTTTCTTTTTTTCTATATAATTATTAGTAACTTCCGAAGGAAGTGTCGCGCGTACGTGAGGGATATGTCCCAAAATGTCCGCATTTTGTCCGCATTTTGTCCGCAAAATGTCCGCAAAAAGGGAGCGAATTGCAGAGGTAAATGTAGAGTATCTATCCCTATTATTATTATAATACTCCTGTAATTTATCATGTAATTCATTATCAATTCTTATCCTAATCTCTTTTTTCATATCATTTTTTCCAACTCATTTCGTTTAATAGTTTAATAAAATCATCCAATTTACAGGTAAAAAGTATGTCTGCATGATTCTTTTTATGTATTACACAAGGTGCTTTTTCACCTGCATCTTTGATCGATTGTAGCATGGCATTATCCAAGTTTAACTTCTCTACTGCCTTGCATTCTATGTGAAAAGGAAAGTCGCTACTGACCACATCAGGTGAGTCAGGACTCCCTGCGAATTGCTGTCCACGCCTCGCAGGGAATCCATTGTCACTCAGTTTGTGTGCAACTTTACGCTCAAACGCTTTTCCTTTTCGATTTGCGTTTATTTTTTTTGCCATTCTTTATTGCGTTAGCTACCTCGTTTAGGTCATACAGACTTTCTCTTCCTACTATCTGTCTCTCTAATCCTGAGATATATTTTGTTATTGTATTCCTCGATAGTTGGAAGTGCTTTGCCAATTTTGAAATCGACATCTTTCCATTAGAGATCTTGTTATTCATGTCAAGAATCTGTACACCATCGGGGTAACCTTCCCACACTCCTGTCTCCACACATTTTGCCCATTTAGTACAGGCTTGCTCAACCATAGGTATGTGTTTCTCAACATCATAGTTAGCAATCTCATATATTGCCGTTGCATATGGTTCAGTCTTTTCAACCGCAAAGAATAGGAATCTCTTTGGTTTCTCACCACATAACTTTAATCCATGCAGATACCAAGCGGCCTGAAAAGCATATCCATATTTGTGTACACTTTTCTTAAAGTCCTTGGGACTAGCATTAGTTGTGGATTTAAGATCAATGATTGTTCCATCTGATGGGGAATAATAGTCAGGTCTGACCTTGCAGTTTGCACCCATTAGCTCAAAGAATCCTGTACCTTCAATTATTTTATCAGGCTCGGATAAGTAGCTATCTAGGAAAGGATGCTCTTTGGCAACCTCTGACATTTCTATTACTTTATCCCAATCAGATGGAGTTAACCATCGCTTATGTGGATTTGATTGCTCAATCAACTCGAACGCTTCCTTGTAGTGTTTTGTCCGAGATGACTGACCATCAATTTCGCTTGGCTTTACGGCATACTCTTCATCGAGCTTATGTGGCTCAAGTGTAGCAGTATGAAACGCTCCACCAATAACGAAATGAGGGGCATCAGCTTTTGTTGTTTGTTGTTTGTGTCGCACAAGCTTTGGGCAAGAAGTAAGCATATCAAATGCTGTACTCCTACCCAATTCAGGTCTTGCGTGATACTCGCTGTTGCTTATATCAACCTGTAGCATTGTCCTTGATCTGTTTCAGGGTTACATCAAAACTAGACCTTTGTATCTCCTCTTTCTGAGGTGATAAAGCCCTTGTAGATACATTGCTCTTACCAACCCTCTTGAGGTCTGTAATCTTCGCATGAGCAATCCTCGGATCATGTCCGTCCAATAGATACCTGTGTAGTGTATCCATTATGTCAATAGCTTCTGCTACTGAACCTTCGAACTCAAACCTAGATGGACTACTATGTACCTCAATAGTAAACTTTCCACTCATGCTTCAGGCAGTGGGTCACCACCATCAAACAATGCTTTTGTGTCGATAGTTGTTGATGCAAGCTTTTGCTTAACCTCATCGGTTAATTCCTTCTCCTTGCACGGAGTAACCTCATATTTAGTAAGCATCTGCTCACCTTCCTTCTTTACCTTGATATCATAGTTACGAGGATCGCCCCACTCAGGATCATTTGCCAACTCACGAATCTTTGTCCGTATAGTTGCCTGAGTAATATTCCAAATCTGAATTGCTTCCACTTGGTAATTCCAAACAGGAACTGCCATGAACACTTTTGGATCATCATTAAAATCCAATTTAGGTGCTTCTGATTTAAGATCCCAACGATGAACTTTCTTACTATCATCTCCACCTGTCCATCCTTCTTTACCAAAGATGAGTAATCCATCATCACCTCCACCAAGTAAACGAAGACGATTGTCACCATCTTGTAATCTTACATACTTACCTGACTTAACAGGCTCTTCACTAATGTTGTCTAAGAATCCCATAATATTATTTTTGTTTTATGTTTTAGTTATGTCCTAATGGACGAGAGGTTTGAACATAAACAGGTATTGCACAAATATGTCAACACATAAAAAAGCTACCCCCTCTCAGAGGTAGCTACATAATAAGGATAATATTATGATAATGAATGTAAATTTACTCTACTTATAATGGGAAACGTGTCAAGGGTTACCTTGCCTGAAGTTTTTCTTGTAACCTTTGTTGAGGACTTCGCTTTTTAACAACCCTACCCGGTATAGACATTCTGATTTCTGTCCTTTCTTTATCATCTACATCGAGAATAGCTTGCACCTGATCTAATGTAAACTCACCTATATTATCTTTTCCTGTACGAGCAACAGTCTCATAGGCTTGCATGATTTTTTGCTTAGAAACTCCTTTTTGCAAATGTTTCTTAATTTGATTTTGTAATGCTATGTTATTATTTGCACTATAAAGAGAGTCCTCGATATCATATCTTTCACGCTCAGTGAGCATTTTCTTGGAAACCATAACATTCAGTAAAAATTGATCTCTCTTCCTAACATCTTTAGGAGTAGGTGCTGACTCAAGGAGTCTTTTCATTAATACAGGATCACGAGTTGATTCTATTAATAAATTCTTCAATTTATCATTGGGAAGTCTAGACATTAAGTCCTTACCGGCCTTAGAGAATATAGATGAAATAACCAACTCATGTCCGATACCACTAATCATTGGGCTTGCCTGTGCAACAAACACACCACCAAGTCTACCCATAATATCCATGAGAGCATCACCTTTAGGAATCAATTCCTCAGCCTCACTTGGTGCAATTCCCTCTCTCACTAAAAGATTCTTCTCTAATTCAATAGCTTTGTCTGCCATTGATTTAATAGAGTTAATTTGCTCCTTAGTGAATATTTTAGAATCCAATAAATCTTGCTCAAGTGTTGTTTTACCTTGTTTCTTCTGAAGCAGATCCTTAATATTTTTACCACTAATTAAGTTTATATCAGGTATCTCTTCTCCGTAAGGTGTGTACTTTCTTTCGATAAAAGATTTATTAATTAAATTTTGAAGTACAGAATATTGTACACCTTCATAAGCTTGTACAGGATCTTGTTTGTGAAATTGCTTTCTTTTAATTAAATCTGACAACTTCAACAACTCTTTCCTTCTGTTAGAACTGCTGAATAAAGTATTATTGATATAGCTATTACTATCATTCGATTTTACGATCCGCTCAAGAACCTGTTGCGTTGGTGCTTTACTGATGCCTTTATGATACTCTTGCAGTTTCTTAACAAATAAAGCCTGATTACGTGGCTCGCTTAAAGTATCATACATACCTAGAGTCTTTAAACCCTGTTGATTTCTAATAAGGAATTTACTCAGTTTATTAGCATCAACTATGCCTTGTGGGTTTATAGCTTCATTGGCCGCAGCTAGGTAAAACTTACCTAATGGATTTGCATCTTCTTTTGAAAGAATTGCTCCTCTTGTTGCAGTGAGCAAATCATTGAATGTATTATAACTTAATTGCTGTCCACCTAGTAGGTTTTTCTCTAATACCAAGTCAGGTTTAGGTAAATTACCCTGATCAGTGCGTTTAGTTAATTGTTTAACAACATCAATATCATAGAATTTATATCTATTCATAGTAGCATTATTTGCTACCCTTAATTGTGCCCCAAACTTTTTACCTACATTATCTAAGTCATTATAAACAGCACTTTGAAGTATAGATAATTGTCTAGCTTTGGCGAAATCTTCAGCCCTGTTTGCTTCTCTTATTCTCGTAGATAATTCCTTTTTAGCATCTATTAAGTCACCTGAGCTTACGCCTCTATCCTTAATTGGATCGATAGTCTCACCAATGTCTCTTACCGATCTTAGCTTACTTAATGACTTTGGTATTAATTGCTCAGGCAAAACTCCTTCATCTATTAAATCAGAGATTGCTCTCTGCGTATCATTTGTTTGTGCTGTTAAAGTTCTATCGAGCTTGTCCCATTGAAGATTCTCATAAGCCTGTAAGTCATCAGCGGTTTTTTCAATGATATTTCTTACTTCTCTAGCAGTGCGAGCTTTTTGCGTTGGTACATCTTTAACCTGTAAACCTGTCTGTTTTTGTAACTCCTTTAGTTTAGTTATCTCGTTACTTACCTTAGTGCTAAATAATGCATTTATTTGAGCAATTCTAGCGTCAGCAACTTCTCTAACTAACTCAGGATTAGCATCTTCAATTTTAAGTAAATTATTAAAGGCATTATTTAAATCTACAACTGAGTTTTTCGCTTCTTTAGCAGCCTCTTTTCTAATATTAGGAATGTTATTTATAATTGCAGATTCAATGGCAAGTAAGTTTTTATCACCTGTTAATAGACCAACGGAAGTACCGGGTAACTTGCCTTCTTTAAGACCTTTTTTACTGATTACATCACTCAAGGAACTTATTACCTCTGATGGATTAATATCCACCTGAGTTAAATATTTATTTAATTCTTTAGTGAGTTCAGCCTCAATTGCCTTGTCACCTTGCAGTTGCATCCTTGCTACTTTAGTGAGTCCTTTTACTCCTCTTGGTATAAATTCTTTGGTTACAGAGTTTATAAAAGATATTGGAGCAACAGCAGTTGCAGTTGCAAGTGGAGCAAATGCCATTGTGCCAAGCATCCTACTAGTTGGGTCACCGGGGTCTATTTGCTCTGCCAATCCTGCACCCATTGCCTGTAATGTAGCTACACCTGTTTCCACACCTGAATAAGCTAATGGGTTTCTAGCATAAGCTTGTACTTGATCATCAACTGCTCTTCTGAAAGCGGCACCCTTACCTACCTCCATTGCCACAGGTATTGGAGCAATACTTTTGTACCTAGCTGCTATTGCCTGTGGAGCAAAAAAACTAGCACTTGTAAACATCTCTTCTCCGGCCACAGCATATGGACGAAGTTTTGATGGCATATCACCAAGTGTAGCAGGCTCAGTAGTTTCCGTTGGTAAACGCTCGGAAGTATAATAACCACCACCTATGGCTTGTAAGTTTCTACTGAGGTTCTTCGAACCAAAAGGACTTTCACCTTCATCCATACCCAAAGTGTTAGCTATATTCTGAGCAACATCAGGTAGTAATCCTAATGTGCTTGCCATTTCCTCATTAAATCCACGACCGAAAGCATCAACCTTTTGTACCATTGTTGGATCAGGCTGAGTTTCTTGAAACTTAATAGCAATTCTTTTGGCTCTCTCTGCATTTAAAAGATCAAACTCTGCTCTTGCCTGAGAGTAGCCTGTCTCGCCCTGTAAACCAATATTTTCAGTAAGATAATTTAGATACTTCTTGTGGTAATTCGTAACATTGTCATCACTAAATGTAGTTGGATCAAACCTTGGTGTGGTGTTTTGTTGCTCGTCCATGACTATTGGCTAAGTATATCGGTTACATCAAGATCTGCTCTTGATCTATTTGTGTCCTTTGGAAGACTTTCTAGCAATGCATCTACATTTGGAGATTGACCCATAGTACCCATACCACTTGTAGGAATGTTACCATAGTATCGATTAACTATTTCCTCTATGATTGGTAGGTTAGCCTCGATTCCTTTCTTGGTACTCATAGCTTCTGCAAAAGCTTCTGTCTTGGGATTAAGAGTTCCTATAGCATCATTTGCTCTATTAAGTTGATCCCTTAATAAACCTACAGTTTCTGTCATCTTTGCCATACCTTCTTCAGGATCATCGGATGATAAAGGTATGCTCTGTTCGATTCGTTTAATCTGATAATCCGTCATCTTACCACCAAACGTCTTCATTAAAAGTGGTTCTAATGTTCTACCAATAGTAGTTATTCTCTGTGATGCAGTTAATTTTTCCTTACCACCTTCCAAGATAGTATCAGGGAGTGTTCCAATGCCCACATATCTTGCGGCACTTTGTATAGCGTCTTCAATTTGGCGACCTATCGTACCCCTAAAACCTCTTTCAGGATCGACCATTTTAATAGTAGGTGTAGCGATTGGTGTTCGGTCAACATCCACCACATTCTCAATTGCTGTACCAAGTCTAGCAACACGACCTGTATCATCTTGCTGAAGTAATTGATTACCTATGCGTAGCAAATTGGGCATAGGTCTACCACTTGCATCAAATACAGGTTGTACTTCTTGAGATGCCTTAGCCTCTGTTATTTGCTTTTCAGCTAGTTTCTGTTCCCCCTCCATTTCGGGAGTATACACTTTTCGCATTGCTATGTCTTCGTCCCTCTTTCTCTTGTCCTCCATCAGGTCGAATATCTCTTTCGTAAAACCTAATCGATCAGAAGCTAGTTTGAAATCCGCTAAACGTTTATCTGATGCAAATTTAGCTGCCGCTAATTGTTCAGCTTGTGCAGTACTGCGTAGCTTTTCTGCCATATCGATATTTTGCAAAAACCTGATGCCACCGGCTACTCTTTGTGATAATGGATTATCAGCATCTTCAAGAAATTGAATTTGTGCATTAATGTCATCACTCATGTCAGGTCTAAATTTACCAACCATTCTTAATGCGTCAGTAATACCTTTACGCTCTCCCTCTAGTTCTTTATTACGCTTCTTAGTATCCACGTAAGTACCAACCAAGCCACTCACAGTCTGCCCCATTGTTTCACCGACTCTCGCCTGTGCCTCACCTGCTCTTAATATTGCCGAGGGATCAATCCTCATCAATCCCGCCTGTACTGTGTCTCCTATTGCCATGATATTAAAATAGTTTGTAGCCTCCTGAAATCATAGTGTTACCACCACCACCTCGATATGTGCTAATTCCTTGTCCAAAGTTTTGATTTTGTTGTACTCCTTGTCCTAGCTAACCGCCTCCTGTCATGGCTGCAGCCCCGATACTACCTACAGCTTTCATAAGACCACTCGCCATTCCTGCGGCCGCTTGCTCGCGAGCCGCATAGGTAGTAGCATTGTAATTAGCCCGATTAGCCAACTCTTGCATACCAATATTCACACCCGCATCAGGATTGATCCGAGTCACCTGTTCCTGTGGCATTCCAAACAAAGCCGCCCTTGCTCCATATCCCTGTTGGGTAAAATTACCTCCACCTCTTGCCAACATCAATGGATCTACTGAAGTTGCGCGATTCATTGCACTTGCCATACCTCCTAAGCCTTGTGCCTGTTGTAAAGCTTCATTACGAAGTTCTCTAAGATAATCCTCACGACTCATTGCTTCAGCAACAAGTCCAATATTATCGAAATCTCTACCACGTGCCACAAGTCCTTCCCTTGCGGATTGAGTTGCTCGTCTACGCATCTCAGGTGATAAGTCTTGTATCTGCGCCCTTTCAGCGGCTTGCTGTGCTAATAAATTTATATCTTGTAATCTTTGCTGTTGTAACGGATCAGAAGCACGAAATGCTTCCGTCATGTCAGCACCAAAGCGATTTATTAAGGATATATCAGTACCTGCCTGACGCTCTGCCATTTTACCGCCAAACTCCTGTGCGCGCATAGCTTCTTGTTCCGCAAGCTGTGCCATCGGATCAGCAGCTCTTTGTGCAAGGCTTAACTGCAAGTCCTGATATTGCGGATCGTATGTTTGACGAGTCTGTAAGAGTTGACCCTGAAGAGTGGGGTCTGCCATAGCGGATACATAATCGCGAGCAGATTTTCCGACATCTAGTTTAGGCAAGGGAGGTGGTTTCTTTCCTCCTCCAAAAAGTTTCTGTAAAAAATACGATGGAACGCCCGAACTGTTTACAGGTTCTCCTGCTCCACCGGCATCTTTGAGCATCTTTGCTTCTGCTGAATTAATGTAGGCGAGTGACTCACCTTCGGGAGCATTCTCATTTAAAAGCCGAGCGGCCTGTGCCAATGGATCTTTTGTTTTATTTTTCATCATGGCGATTAAGTTTTAATTATGTAATTTAAAATAATTGTTGGTTGGACATTGTTGTGTGCAGAAGATGCGTTTTGAGCCGCAACATCATTTGTCTCATTAGTTGACTCCGTCACTCCATCCCCTTCATCTCCATACGCCCAACTACCTACTGTAGTACCTACATTATTGCTATCATCAACAGTATGTTTGTGAGCAGGCATTCCCGATTCGGCAGAAGTTAAGAGGTGTTCTTCTTCACCTAATGTTCCACCCAACTGATCTGCCTGTGCATTAGTTAAAGTGTTAGCAGATGTCCCTCCCATGTCATCCTGACCTGCAATTACTCGACCTCTTAGATCAGGAACTCTAAAGTGAGAAGCAGTTTCACTACCTGTATTATATGTGCTTTGTATTACACTAAATAAATTAGAATATGTGCCTGTTTCGCTATATTCACTGCCATCACAGAATAACCAATCACTATTAGGGAGAGCAGTACCTGCAAATGGCATGACTGTACCTGTGGGCATGAGTGACGATATCGCTGAGGGAGCAAGCTTCGCAGATGTCACTGCCTGATCCTTTATGTGATTTGTAGTGACTGCACGATTGGCATCGTTGGTCGCATCCTGAAGTAGTTCGTTACTACCGATACCATTCGCCTTAACTTTCAGCTTACCATCCCCACCATTCACACCATAGGTGGCGTTATTTGCGATAATAGTTGCACCATCAGCCGGGTCACTGAATGTCGCCAAGTCAGCGATATCCATTAGCTTTTGAGAGGTGACCTGATCACCCGATGAAAAAGTTTGTCCTGTTTGTAAGATTGCCATTGTTATTTCTCCTATTGCACGGAAGTGGTTGATCGATCTGAAAGCCTAGCATCTACCCGTGTTGAACGAACATAGGGTCTACCATTGGTTGGCTGAAAGTCTGCCTGTATACCAAAGCCTCTTTTATTAACTCGTAGTCGAACAGATGTATCTTCTGCCGTATCTAATTCATTACCGAGTAGTGATGATAAAGTGTTTGTTTCGCTTACCGAGTCAGGGTCTTCTGCGATAAACTGTATGTTTCCATCCGATGGATTTACATCGCTTGATTTTAACTGTAATTCTGCCCGACTAAATGTCTTACGATCTAGGGAGTCGGCATCGTATTGGCGTGTAGTCAGTTGGCTAATCACTTTATGACCCGGCTCGTTGGAAAGTTCCTGACCGACTTGCTCTAAGATAAAATCATTACCCTCAATCGCATCCACCTTATGGACACCACCTTCCTCAGTAGTTAAATAAAGAGCATTCTGTGAACCTTCCCGAGCTACTAATAAATCGCGTATTGCGAAATCTTCAGAGTCTACAGTGTCAATACTTTCAAAGCCTTGGTTGATGAAGTTATAAACCAAAATAGTATTCAGCTTATTACCATCACCTATGCCAACGCTTGAGTCTAGTGGAAGTGCCAACCAATAGCGGTTGTTAAAATAAACGCCAACAGACAGGTGGGCAAAGTCCTGATTGATGCGATCAATAAAAGGCTGAATCGTTTCTGAGATCGGTGTGCCTGTACCTCGCAAGTTATACTCATCGATAAAGTCCACACTGTATATTCCTTGGTCAGATAGAAATAAAATCTGATTAGCCACCTGAACAATAGATTTACGGGCAGATGCTCCGACCTCGTCTGTGACCATTGTAGTTTTTACATCAGCCAAAGATCCACTCACACCTGTCATCAGATGAATGGATTTACGATTGAATACGACTACCGAATCCTGTGTGAAACCTTTAATCCCAACTATAAAATCGCTCTTACCTGATGATATACGAAATTGGTTTCCGATCTCGTCAAATGTATCAGAGTCTAAGATATCCGAGGCCACTAGCTCGTCCCTGATTCCTCTATCCGTTGGGGCGGTTGCTGATGTATATTGATACGGAACCCATAGCCTACGCTGATGAAATTCACCAAACGGAGCCGCAGGCTGATGAATAAATCCTTTGCCTAAAGCGAGTGGCCTACTGACTGTTAAAGAATGATTTGAATCATCTTTAACTCCAATATTAAAAGTA
>Ga0181403_1000185_pt1 | contig 14937 bp, 13 predicted proteins | sample 26SPOviralmetaG_FD_130132 | JGI IMG/M metagenome (GOLD analysis project Ga0181403, IMG submission 130132) | Marine viral communities from the oligotrophic San Pedro Time Series (SPOT) site, San Pedro Channel, CA, USA - 26 SPOT_SRF_2011-09-28 | ecosystem: Environmental > Aquatic > Marine > Strait...
AAAAATTTAAACTACTACAACGGGCAAAGATTTTTTAAAGTCTCGCGCGATTTGTATCCACAATACACACGCGGTTGGTTGTTTGGTTATTCAATTGATCCTGACTATTACAAAAATATACTTTATGAAAATGAAAGCGAAGATTGACACCTTTGTGTTTTCTGGTGTGCATTCATATTTTGTCTACACACATATGAATGGCATTTTTTACATTCTATTTTTTCTAAATAGAACTCACGCTTTCTGTAGTACTGTGTGATGCTTGCAATTCGTCGAGAATGTACAAGGCGGTCTTTTTGTGCGGGTGTACATCGTGATAAAAACTTATTAAATTTTTTTGTGTTTTCGTTTTGCATTTATAACTATATAATATATTTTTTAATCAGAACTGTAACCGAGTATATAGGCGAGATGTGTCGCACTGTAAAACGCGAAGCAATCGCGCTGTATTTGCTGGTCAACTTGAAAATTGCGCATTTCGTCTAATTGTTCAAAATACAGCATTAATTCCTCCATTACAATTTGGTACACATTACGGTAAGTTAGGTCGAATTGGTAGACCTCCATTATAAGTTCGTTTGGGAGTTGGTTTAGTTGGTTCTGGTTGTGTTGTGACATTTTCGAGCTGGTTTTCTATATCTGATGTTTCGATATTATCCTGTATGGTTCGATCGCATTTAATACAACAGCATTCAATATGTGAGCATTTACTCTTTTGTGTGGCTACAATCAATCCGGCAACTGCTGCTGATACAGATCCAACAAATAGTGATAAGTTCGCCCAGTCTGGCATGGTGTTTTACTGTTTAATAAATATTTTATTTGAGATAGTGTGAGCGTATGGATCTTGGTTGTCAATCGTGGTTGTTTCACCACGAGTAGCGCGCGTCTTTGCTTCTTTGCTTAGGTAACCACTCGCACCTCTTGTGCCGCCTTGATACTTGCCAGTATCATAACTATTTTCACCAACATACATAGAATCACCGAGTGGATCAAATGCTAACCCCTGTACAGCGTCTTCGTATTCATCCACTTGTTTTTTACCTGCGAGGTTGTGCTTTTGTTGCAGGAACTCACCGCGTTCTACATCTTCTTGTTTGAACGTTTCAACATCGCTTGTACTCATGGTTTTGAATACAGATTTACCGAACATAGGTTCGTGTAGCATCTCAGGTGGTGGCATAAATTTTTTTGGATTTTTTCCATATTTTAAACCACTGAATCCGCCAAATTGTGAGCGTTTCGCAATATTTTCAATTGACATGAAAGCAGACATATTTTATTGTTTATAGTATGATTAGAAAAATATTTTATAAATTGTGTTTTCTCTTGTATGCTTTCACATTCTGGTTTAGACTGCGTGAGTATCCCCACAGAAGTTCCATGGATAAACTCGCAGGTGTTGTTGGGTCTTTTAGTGCTTGTGCTTCTCGTTTCATTGCTCGGTGTCTCTTGCGGTAGTTGTCGCGATCTGTATCGGTTTTGTCTTTGTTTAATACATAGTTTGATTTTGTGCCAAATCGTCGAATAAACTTTTTGCCATCCTTTTCAAATGTTGCTACAAACTCTTTTTTTTCGCTTGGTGTTCGCACAACTGAAATTAATTTCATTTTTATATTACAATAGAAAATAAAATGCCAAAATTAAAAATACGATTTCGTGAATGGATCGGAGTCTATGTGACATGTTTCAAACAAGTATTTACTTTCGGGTGTGCTATAGCTGATTTTAAAGAGCCTCGGGCATATTGAGTTGTCGACGCTCTTCGGTGTTGGTTTCACTGTCGATTGTGTACTCGAACAATTGAATACCGCCAGCAGATGGTAGCACGTTGTTAAATGGTTTGTGTGTGTCGTTGCTTTCGCTCGCTCTGTTGCTCTTTGGTTCAGGACGAACTAAAGAACCTTCCACGCTTACATCGGGTTTGTGTGTTGTGTGCCACTTCTCAAATTCTTTACCACGTGAATTCCATGCATAACCTCCTCTGCCATTATCGCCGAAATAATCGCCTTTAGGTTGCTGTGCTGTTTGGTACTTGCGACTGTTACTGTTGTGGTTTTTGTCTTTGTTTGTGTGTTGGGGCATTGTAAAAACACTATAAAATATATATTGTATTATGTATAGACATTTTATTTATGGATTCTAACAATTACAACGAAAAACTAACCGGGCAAAAATTGCCATTGAAAACGATTCCTGAAGATAAACCCAATACACACCAGTCTGGAACTTTTGCACCAGCTTTGGCAGATGCACTGCCAAAGATTGATGATTTTCAAACCTTCGACCCTGACACATTACCAAAAGATTTTTTCGGTGTTATAGCTTGCCCAAGACGTCACGGCAAGACTACGGCACTGTGTCACATGCTCAGACATTGGCACAAATCAAAACGATTTACACATATTTTGGTGTGGTCAAAAACACTGAGCGGATATGAGGAGTATGTGCCAGCTAGTTATCAATTTGATGACCTAGGCAACATGCGTGAAGTGCTAAAGCGTCAACAAGATGTAGGCGAGTACAACTCACAACAACAAAAGAAAGAGGATCACGTACATAGTTCTATTTTACTTGTGCTTGATGATATGGCAGCAGATCAAAAGGGGTTAAGATCTGGTGATACAGGGAAGATTTTACTATCACTTGCAACAAATGGTAGACACGTAACACGTAGAGATACATGCGAAACGAATGAGTGCTCAGTAATCATTCTAACACAAAGGTTGACACTGTTGCCAGCACCTGTGAGATGCAATAGCGATTTTATACTCACATCACGACTTGCCAATCGTGCAGAGCGTGAGAGAGTTTCCATGGAGAATCTAACGCTACACAGTGGTAGATTCGGTATGCGTGAAGCGTATCATGTACTCGATGAAATCACACTATCAAAACCTTACCGTATGTGTGTTGTTTGTATGTACAAAGCAGAGCGTCAACATCACAGAGATTATGTATTTTATTTTGATGCAGACAATAACGCAAAACCAATACGACTGTTTGGATCTGAGATGGATTGGTCCATGAAATTAAAACGTATATCATTCTGATGAGTAAGTGCTTTTAGATGGTTAAAAGATACTCCTTAAGGAAATGTGTACTAAACATTAGAGATTACGACTGACGGTGAGTAAGTGAGTAAGTATTTGTATATTTTGAAAACCTACCTCAAAAAAAAATAAAAAAAATTTTTGATGTATAGAGTTTTTTTTAAAATAGTTACTACTTACTCACCACATTAGAGGTTTGCGTACTATTGATACGTAAACCTCTAAGTGAGTAAGTTTTCGCACTTCGTTTATAACAGTGTTTTTAACACGATTTATAAAGAGTATAAAGAGAACGTGTAACATATATATTATAACAAAAGCAAACATTACAAAATATGCCTGACTTTTCAAAAGGGAAAATTTACATGATTTACAACACAAGCGCCCCAGTGTTTAAAGTATATTATGGAAGTACTGTTCAAACGCTTAATGATCGTATGAGCGTACATAAATCATCGAAAAATTGTGAATCTAAATCTATTATTGCATCTGGGACTTATGCTTATCCATTGTTAGAAGATTATCCATGTAATACTAAAAAAGAGCTCCAATATCGTGAAGCAGAATATATTATTTCTAATTGGGATAGTTGTCTTAATAAAACTATCCCAGGTGCAATTGATCGCGCGGGCGGAATTTTGCAATACGATCGTTTACGCAATAAAACCGCAAAGCGCAAAGAATACAAGAAAAAACACAATAAAGAATACCGTAAAAAAAACGCTGAAAAAATCGCTGCACAAAGTAAAGAATACAAGAAACAAAAAGTTACTTGTAATCTGTGTGGTTCGATGCGCACTAAAAATAGCATTGCACGACACAAAAAAACAAAGACATGTCGAGCGTTTGTACAATCTGAAGTAAAAAATGTGCTCGATGATATGCTCAACCAACTCTGTTAAGTTGGAATTTTTAACCCTGGAACCATGCCGCGTGGTCTACGGTTAGCGTAGAATCGTATCTGATCACGTGGCATATTAGGGTAGCTTGGTTTCTCAACTGGTCTCATAAATTTAGGTTGGTCAAACACAGTGCGCGCCTCATAACCTGCGACGCCTTTTGTTCTGTCAATTCCACTGTTTCTGTAATGGTTCGCTACCATATACGTATGTCCGAAAGAATCATGCCCATGACGATCTTTTAAAACGTCTCCGGGGTGTGGCTTGCCTGGTGCTGTGTTGTCCTCTGGGGGTCTTGTGCCTGGTGGGTCGTAGATTGTACCCACTGGATCATCGAGCGAATGCTCGTGTTTGTGTTCTTCATCATCATGTTTACATCCACAATCACCATCTTTACCCATTGTGCCCATCAGTGCTCGCAAGTAGTCTTGCGCAGGAATCACAACGCCCACAGTCAATCCACCAAGCGGTCCGGCGAAATACTCACGAATGAGTTTCAACATCTCAAGCAAGTGACTTTTTGCCTCATCAGCATTTTTTGTTTTCATTGCTCGCTCTTTGTTCTTTTTGTGTTGGTCAGTCGTTAAAGATGGTATCAATCCATCGTAAGCATCATGTAGCGCTTTAATACGTGCTTTCACTTCTTTAATAGTCATAGTTGCTACTCTCTGCTGTTCTGCGTCTGTTGCTTGTACAGCGCTACCCATTGCGCCCATTGCTTGTGGCATGCCTGCTTGTGTTCCTGGTTGCGTTCTGGATAGGTCACGATTGATTATTTCAGGTGCCCCTGTTTTGGGTTGTGTAGTTGCTGGCACAATAGGTGGTGGTGGTAGTGGAGGCATGTCCTCTGAACTCATCTGAGCACGCTCAGCGCCCATCCGTGCACTCTCAGCGCTCATCTGAGCACTCTCAGCAATACTACCAAGTGTACCCACTGCACCACTTACCGCAGCTGCTGCAAAATCTTCAGCAAGTTCTTTTGCTTCTGCTTTTTCACGTTCGCTAAAAGTTGCCCCTCCCTCTCTCAAAGCTTCTTCTTCCTCTTTTTTTGCTTTTTCTTTTTCTTCTTCACTTGTTGCGCTGTAGTTGTCATCGTCTTCAACAACTCCCATTGAATCAAGCTGTTCATCTGTTAGACGTTGAATAACTCGATTTTGAAAATATTCGTTAAGTGTTTGGCTCACATGTTCCTTTAATTTTTGGTGATTTGGTTGTTTCAATTCTAGATTTAGAAGCACATCTACACTCGGTATCAATATATCAGGGTATTCTTTTCTCGCAAAAATTCCGAGTCTATCTGTAATGTTTTTAAGGTATTGAGCACTCTCTCTCATTGATTCAGTAACACTTGGGGCTAAATTTGTAATTTCTCCAAGATCGCCAACACGATTTAGTATATAGCTGTGATAATTTGGATCAGCTTGTTCTAAAGCAAATCCGAGCGCCTGCTCTGTAGTTACAGTTGGTGTACTCTCAGTTTCTTCAGTCTTAGTTGCTTCAGTCTCAGTTGGTTTTTCTTCTTCTTTTTCATCTTCGCTCTCAGTTTTACCCCCAGTTTCTTTACCCTCAGCTTTTGCTGCTTTTTTTTTTTGTGGGCGTTTCTCTTTTAATGGCTGCATCTCTGCTTCGCCTTCTAAAAAAGAAATGGCTTGAGTATCTTTTTTTACTGCGTCATATTTTGTTTTATTGTATCCTGACTTTACATATTGCTTAATAGACGAATCAATATTTTCAAATTTTCTTTTATCGTTTGGGTTTAATTTGTCTTTTTTATCACGAAATTGACGCAGTTTGTCAAGTTTAATCTTTTCATTTTTTCTAAAATTTCCCCATGTGTTCTCCCACTTGTCTTTATCAGTAAATGAATCATCTTTCAACTGAAAGATTAGCTGCTCTGCTTTTTTTTGTTGATTTTCGGCAAGTGTCACAAAATCAGATACGGTCTTAATATTGGTTTTTTGAACTACGTCCATAATAAAAAATGTTTAATGCTTTTTTTAAAAATACATATCATATTATTTTCTGTGTTTCAATTACAAACACATACATGCCATTTCGTTTACAAGATCAAACACTCCTTTTTATGCCCGAAGTGGACGAGCGAGACAATGCATGCCACATCAAAACACTGACAGGGCAACGTTTACATATTGACGCAGATACCACTCAAGTTACTAACAAACTAGAGGCAGGTGTAGTATCTCTTTTTAAAATCAATGATAGGAGCGATAATGAACTGGTTTCAATTCCAACCGGAACAACAAACCGATTTGAATTCAACAATTCAGCGACTGTAGATTTTAACGGGTGTACAGTTGAGGGTTTTGCCGGCGGTAGCGTTGGACAACTCGAAGCCAATCAGATAAACTCATCAAATACTGGATACACAACCGTTGATAATGAACTGGATGATTTACAAGTCAGATGCACAGCAAACACGAACCGTACTACTGGACTAACACCAAACAGGATGCTTGAATCATCTGCGGCGGGAATCATTCGCGCAAGTGGTATTATATCGTCTAATGTTGCGAACAAAGGCAGTAGCACAACACAAACATTTATATCAACCGTTGCCAGTGATACGTCTATGTTTGCAGGCACTGCATCACCGGCGAGCGGTGATGGCACGTATAAAAATGTAAATATTGATGGTACAATATCTGCCATCGAGTTAACAAACTATGTGAAATCTTCTGGTGTAGATACGCCAACATCTTGTGTCATTAAATTAAATGATGACATACACGGGTTGAGAATTCAAGACAACTCAAGCGGAGATTTAGAGATAGTTGCAAGTAATACAAAAGGGTCGCTCAATCTAGCAGCAGGTGGTGCTGTGTACAAAATCGGTGGTGTACAGATTAGCACAGCAGATCTTAGCGATGGTGCAAATATTGTCATTGATGATTTCACAGGTGTACAGACACTCGATTGTTCTGTATTGCAACTGAACGGCGCGCAGGGTTTGCAATTTGGTTCATCTTCGCCGTATCACATCAAAAGCGATTACACGAACAACCGTTTACTGTATTCATCCAACTTCGACCATGTATTCCAAGCTGGTTCAAATGGTTCAGTCACTGCGTGCCAGATTGCCGATGACGGTATGAATATTATTGATTTATCCGATGCAAACATCGGATACACTGCCCCCGCAACCATCACACGTGTTGCTACTCGTGCGTATGTGGGTGCTCTGCTTCAATCGTCTACTACACAAGCAGCGATTATAAATACTATTGAATACAACAATATTGTTTTTAGAGAGTTTGATGCAACACCTACCGCTCTATCGCTAACCATCAATAGACCTACAACAATAACCAAAAATGTAAACATGACCAGCGGAGACATGACTATCAGCAACGCACTGAGTTGCAATGATTTAACCGTGGTGAATTCAGTGCTTGATGATTTGACATTCGCAACTGATAAAACACTCGACTTTTCAAATACTGCCTCTTTTACTGCTGGTCATGTGTTAGCACTTGATACGAACAAGAAACTAACAGCACGTGCGGTTAGTGGTGCAGACGATAACGTATGCATGTTGTCTGGTGCTCAAACACTTACGAATCTGAAAACATTCACTGATGGTTTACGCTCAAACGATAATGTATATATTGAAGGCACAAAAAATTTAAAACACATTACGGAAACAAACAATGGTGGTATTATAACTGTTACCGAAACGGAATATGTTGCGTCGAAGTTGGGACAGTTTGCTGTTAACAGTCTCACCAACATGACTGCGGCAGCACCTGCGAATACACAAAAAACTATCGCGTATTTAGAGAATACAGGGCAAACTATTTTTGAGAGTTCAGTCGGCACTAATAACAGTGCAGACACTTCACGCTATGCAATCCTTCACGAGGACGGATACCTTACGATGCAAAACGAAGGACAATCCAAAATTGAATTTGATATCGGCGGCGCTGGTTTGACAATGCAAAACAGTGGGGGTACATTAAATATTGATACACACGTTAATCTGAGCGAATTCTCTGTGTACAAAATCAACGGGTCACAGATTGGTACAGGTGACTTATCAGATGGTGCGAATGTTGCAAAGACAAATGCTATACAAACGTTCACTGCTGCACAAACATTTAATGATTTGAATGTGTCTACTGGTAGAGATATCACACGTAATAGTATCACAGATTATTTAGACCGCATCGATAGACTCTATACAGATTATCGGCGGAATATTGTCAGTACTGAGTTATTCGGTGCTGATTGGATCACACCCACACTGTACAAAGAGTACCAGAGTAACGGTACAGAGTACACAGGCACAGGCACAGCACCAACGTATGCTGAAATTACTGTGTTGAAGTGGGCACGCTCTATTGCTTCTAGTGATCCGAGCGACTCATCCAAATATACACAGTTTACACACAACGTAAACCAAAACACGGCATGGTCTTTAGCGTATTCGACTGTTGCTGAGGGACTATTAAAATCTGGTGTATTCACATGTCAACTGACGATGAACGGCAACAACCGAGGAGCAAGTACAAATCGATTCAGCGACTACGCATTCGTTGGAAATACGTGGGTGAGTAATGCATCGTGTAGAGTAGATATACACAATAATATACATGGTGTGAATGATGCCACTCCAGACTATACACCGCTTAGTACATCGTGTGCATTTCATGCGAATGCTTCGACATCAACGGATGAATTCAGCACAGCAGACCAACCTGTATTTTTGTTAAAAAACGTGGGAGCATCACCCTTTGAGTTGGTCTTTCGCTTCCCAATCTCAACGACTGGATATACACCATCTTACGCATACTTCACATCAGCGTCTAACGCTGGAGCATTTTTACAGAAAAAGAATGTGAATGTACAAGTGAAGTTTAAACAAGTTGATGACTGGAATCACTTCCCAGTTGATTTTACTGCATATGATTATACAAGTTAAGATGAGTAAGTCTTTTTAGATGGTTAAAAGATACTCCTTAAGGAAATGTGTACTAAACATTAGAGATTACGACTAAAGGTGAGTAAGTGAGTAAGTATTTGTATATTTTGAAAACCTACCTCTAAAAAAAATAAAAAAAATTTTTGATCTATTGAGTTTTTTTTGAAAAAGTTACTACTTACTCACCACATTAGAGGTTTACGTATGATTAGTACGTAAACGTCTAAGTGAGTAAGTTTTTGCACTTCGTTTAAAACTTACAATGAATAAGTTTTCGCACTTCGTTTAAACATTCAAAAACAAATAAAATTAATATGTTTGCGAAACAATAAACAACATGGTACTTCTTCATATTGCACTTGACGCGACAGCAACATCTACAAACAAAGTAAAAGTTTCTCTTCCTCACGAGATTCAAAACCAAACACTAACATTGAAAAAATCTATTGTGTTTCAGAAGCATTCGGCAGGCGGTGGCAATCACAGTGTAATTTATTTAAAACTTGGTAAGATCATTTCTAATTATGAAATCACTTCAAACAGTGGTGAAAATTACCTACCCATTTCTATGGATCCTGACGTAAACCGCACTGAGTCAGACTATCACATATCATTTCACGCAGAGAAAATTCCAAGAGAGTTTTACGTAGAAGTGTTTAGCGATGTGAACGGAACAGCGCTGGATTTTGAAACTGATGCAAATCATAAACTACAACATATTTCTTTGTTCTTTGAATATCAAAGCAACCACCAAATTTAATGTTGACACAGCAGCAAATAGACGAAAGACGCAAAAATAAAATTGAAGCATTTGCTCAAGACAACAGAGAGACAGGATGGAAACAAGCAGCAGATTTTTACAATCGTACAAGTGGCATGCAAGTTGATGCATACGGTCGTGTATTGGTTGAGATTAAAAACAATGATGGCAACGCGTTTGTTGTTGCTGAGTATTCTCATAAAGATGGATGGACACCACGACGTTTTACACATGGTGAAGGCACAGATGCGTATGAGCAATTTTTACCATCAATACCACGCCACCAAGTACGCACAATGAAAATGAATTATTTCAGACCAAATTGTACCGGACAAACAACACGTGCAGAACCCGCATGTTTAGATGCTGATTATATCGAACCGTCAAGATCAAAAATAAATGAAGATGGATCACGCACGATTACAAATGGTGTTGGTATGCGTGTGTTAGGTTTCCCGAATGCGGTTAAACCTGTATTGTATTTGGATGAGCGAGAGTGGGAGATGCAAGCAGAAACAAAAATAATCCGCAATGGTCGAGGCATTGAATGGCAGGCAAAATCTACCAAAGGTTATGATCAATTCAGTGATGACAGAGGCACACGTACACCAGTTGGACTACCTGAAAATGATGAAGTGAGTACAGCACGTACTGGATTTAGCCCTTTAACATTTCAATCAATTGGTATGACTCCACCAAAAGACAGTAACGGCAACATGGTTGATCCGTGGAATCCTATCGATGGATACGGTGGTACTGGTCAATTCTACACACGCACCACGGGATTTGATGCAAACGGAAAAACAGAAAAAGTTGTACTCGCTGGAAAAGAAAATGAAAAAGGCAGTGAAGCATGGCAAAAGGGGGACTTGTCATATACAGGAAGTGAAAAAGCAAAACTTGTATTTACTGGTATATGGCGTACGTTTGTTGATCCGTTGGGTAGTGTAATTGATTTGGCACGTGGTGACTATCAAAAGCGTACTCTTGGGTATGGTCTTGAAGATTTTGTACTCGATGCTGGACTCGATCTAATGTTTCCGGGTGGAGTTATCAAAGGTGGTATAACATTCAGCGGTAAACAGTTTGCAAAAGTGCTTGAAAGATTCGGGGCAAAAAGTGCTGCTGAATTGGTTGAAGAAGGCGCTCAACGTTCTATAAAACTAATTGAACAATATGATAAAGTCATTGCTAAAGTAGATGAACAAATCGGTGAAACGGGTTTAAAAATTGGTACAGAAGAAACAGAGGAAGCACTCGCAAAAAAGGCACTAACTGCTGCACGTAATGAAGAGTTGAAAGGCACAGTTGAAGCACTCGACAGTGTCGAGGCATACACAAACATGCCGGCACTTCAAACCAATGAGGAAAAAGTCGCTGGTTTCGTCTCTAAAAATGTATATAGTGATTTAGAGAAGCGACCTGATAAAATCGGAGATTTTATTCTGCGCGGTGACCTATCAACCGCTGAAACATCTGTATATGTGAATGACAAAACAAAAGAATTATTTTTCGGTATGCGTGGCAGTAAGACTGCTCGCGATTGGTACCAAACAGACGTAGCCATTTCACTCAATCTTCAACAATTTGAAACACGTTTTAACAGAACAGAAAAAGAGTTTTTACGTGTACATGAGATTTACCCAGAGTACAAGATGAACACCACGGGGCATAGTTTGGCGGGTGGTTTAAATTATTATCTCGCGGGCAAATATGCAAAAGAACCATGGTTCGGCAAAGCAATTGGTTTTAATGCTGCAAGTTCTCCACTTGGTGAAACTGTCGAAGCGCTATGGGGTCAGGCGGGTTTAGTGTCCAAAGAAGCAGAAGAAGCAATGAATAAAAAGATTGTCAATATTCGCCAAGGCATGGATATTGTGAGTGTATCAGGGTTTAAATATGGAGAAACAAAAACGTTCATATCTCCGACCGGATTTAATCCGGGCACAGCGCATCCAATGAATGTGTTTTATGATCAAAACTATTTACAAGTGAAGAACCCGAAAAGATTTTCACAACTCATGAAAATACGCTTTGTTAAAGAAGGTTGGAAAATCACTGCAGGTGAAACAGGGCAGGCAAGTGTTGAGGGTGCACTCGATGATGACGACGGCGGAGCGTTTGACGATTTTCAAATTACTAATTCAAGCGGTGAAACTGTTGAGGCGAGTTTTGATTTTCAATATAATACAGATGGTGAACCAATTGATTTTACTGTTAATGGAATTGGTAACGATGGCACAGATTACAGCACACAAACTATTGAATTGGGCGGCGATATGTGCCCTATTGTTCTTGGTGGTGATTCTTTCGTATTCGATTCTAATCCGTACCAATCACAAGCACAAAGACGTTTGCGGGTTGAATCAGATGCAAGTGTAGAAATAAACAATAAAATACCACATGAGAGTGTTGCGTCTGGTTCCGTCATTGCTCATAATTATAATGGACACAATATGATATGTAAATACTCATCACCGGCACAATGTACTCTGGGTCACACAATACAACAGAAAGGATGTGACGATATCCCAACCACAGATGAGGTTTTGGATGGTTTGATACCACCAACAATAGATACAACAATAGATACAACAACAGACACAACAACAGACGCAACAACACAACAACAAATGAGCGCTAAAATGTCGGAACAAACACAACGTAATACATTATTTGAAAACTTGAAACAAAACAACGCACGTATTTGCGGATATATCCTGTACACAGAAAACCAAAAACAAAAAATAGAATATAATTTTATCGTGTATTAGTTACTAAATAGTATTTTATAAATCATGAATCCTATCCTTGCATCCGCTGAGTCTTCCGCCGTTATTTCTACCATTCGCGAGAGCAAACAGGTCAACCCCTGGGTATACAATGAGGCAGAGCGTCTCACCACGCCGCACTCGCTTCAACTTCTTAACGTTCCAGTTTCTTCTGGATCTGTTGCTGTAAATCGTACTTTTACAATTGAACTGCCGAAAAATGGACAACTTCAACAGGTTTGGTTGAAATTCAGCATGCCTGCTTTTGCTCTTGCGGCAAATGATGATACCGCAATCTCTGAGACTGCAGCAAACCCCCCTGCCGCTGCTAACACTGAGGGATTCGGGCGTCTTGGACTTCTTGCTATGATTGATGAGGTTAAGCTTGAATCTTCAGGGCGTGTGCATGAACAGCTTTCTACTTTTCAGATTTTGCAACGTCTGAGCGATCTCCCGCTCGCACAGCGTACCGCTGCACAGAAGTCATATCGCATGGGTGGTGATCCAGAAAGGGCAGCATACACAGCATCTCTCCTCCTTCCTTTCTTTTGGTACAAAGACGGACCACGCTATGGCGTCGATACGGACTTCCAAGAACCCATGCGTATTGTTGTGAAACTTAACGCGTGCACAACCCTTTATGATATTGCACCTGGTGCAGATTATGTGGCACACGTCCCCAATGAATGCGAAGCAATCTGTGAGTATCGTCAGTGGGATGATGCGACCAAGCAGCAGGTTATCTCTTCCAACTATGGCGGTGGCATGCTCTCGCGTGTGGTTCGTCTTAGTGCTGAAGAAGCGCTTAACACTCACACCCCGGGTGCTGCTGCTAGTGGTATTGCTACAACTACTATCGACCTTAAAGAGTCTGATGTCGTCACTGGTTTTTACGTAGTAGTTGAGTGTCCCGCACTCACTGATGTTAGCGATTACGCAAAAGCAATTGAACAGGGGTCACCTCTTGAATGCACTAATTTTGAGCTTAAATTTGCTGGTCAGTCTATTCTTAATGTTCCCGGTGAGTTCCTCCAATACTACGGCAGAGATTATGGGCGCCCATCTGCACATGGTTCTTCTGATAATGGTATCGTCGATCGTGACAATAACAGCAATATGCAATATGTGTATAAGATCTCTTTCGATGCCATGGGCACTGCTCTGGGCAACGCTGTTGCCCTTCGCGAGATTTCCCGCGCTCAACTCATTGTAAGTTACAAGTATGCAGAAGCGGCAGCGGTTCACAACGTCCACATTGGATACGAAAAAGTGAGTTTCCTCACTGTTGCTAGTTCTACTGGTCGCACTAATCTCAGCATTAGTTCTTAATGCGTCTATTTCAGATTTTTAAAAAAAATGTTAGTACAGTATTATAATATGTCTGATACATACTACTCTAAAAATAAAACATCAGTGTTACAAAAGCAGAGAGCGAAACGAAACACACCTGAGGCAAAAGCCAAAACGAGAGAGTACAGCAGGCAATATTATCAAAAAAACAGGGATGAAATCATCGCTAAGATCCAAGAAAGGAAACAAAAAAAAATGTTTGATTTCACAATAGAACACGGTACATACATCATAAATTTTGATTGATGCCTACAATTAAATACAAAGGTATAGAGAAGAAAGTGCCCCAACAATACATACCACAGAGTCTTACAGCAACAGAAAAAAAGAAACAAGTGAAGAGCATCATTGAAAAGACAACTCGCCCGAAGATTGAAAGCGTCAAGAGCAAACGCTCAACACATGTTGAGAAGTTCGAGAAAAAATATGGGTACAAAATTACGAATGTATCACGAATTGATAAAGAGATTATTTCAAAGACTGGAATTAATAAAATACTTGCAAAAGGAAAAGCTGCGTATTTTACCGGATCTAGACCTAATCAAACGCCGAGCAGTTGGGCATATGCACGACTTGCGAGTGTTATCATGAACGGTCCTGCGCGCAAAGTTGATCGTGCAGAATGGGAAAAATACAAAAGGTAGTAAGTATTGGTTCAGTCGTCGATATATTGATGGTTTTCATGTTGGTGAGTAAGTCTAAAATATGGTAAAATACTTACTCATCAAAGAAATACGTACTAAACATTAGAGATTACGACTGATGGTGAGTAAGTGAGTAACTATTTGTAAAATCAGAAAAGGTAGGATGAAAAAAAATGAAAAAAAAAAATGGTAGATTATAAAATGTTTGTTTTACATGCTACTTACTCATCTTTGGTCGCAAATGCGACCAACGAGTACGTAAACGTCGAATGAGTAAGTTTCCGCACACCGTTTACACCGTTTACACACACACACAACATGCGCGCCTTTTTTCAACGGACAAATTCTAAAAATAGATCTTCTTTTTAGGGTATAAAGAGAACGTGCGCCATATATATATATGTGAGCGTAAAGACATATTACAATGTCTGCCTTCTACGCGGAAATAGTAAACACATAAATGTGAGAGTAAACCAGCATTCACGAAGGTGCTTGACACACACTGATGGTACATGCAAAAT
>Ga0181403_1000187_pt1 | contig 14896 bp, 27 predicted proteins | sample 26SPOviralmetaG_FD_130132 | JGI IMG/M metagenome (GOLD analysis project Ga0181403, IMG submission 130132) | Marine viral communities from the oligotrophic San Pedro Time Series (SPOT) site, San Pedro Channel, CA, USA - 26 SPOT_SRF_2011-09-28 | ecosystem: Environmental > Aquatic > Marine > Strait...
ACTATGAACATTACAGGTAGTATCAACCAATTAGACGAAGTATTAGCAAAAGAAATAACAATAGACCTCAGTAGCGGTAACTTCTATAAGGAAGTGGATGACGAAACGCTTAAGATGGCTCTAACAGCCATGTATGAGAACATAGATGGATGGAACCAGAGGGGTGTGATAATTGGGACCACGTAGGGCATTAAGTCGTGAAGGGGTAAAAAGTTTTTTTGTGGGCCACCGCTCTAACCTGTTCTCGTATCGAGGTCAAAATTTATGTCTATAGAAATGATATATCAAATACTACCCAAATGGGTAGGAAGCCTTCACCCTCTATGTGAAGCCGAAATCTTTTGGGCGTCTACACCCACTCAGTTACAAATACTATTACTAATCTATTACTTAACACTTATACAATGGGAGAAATCAAATGGCAGATATAAAAGAAATCATTCAGGCTCTTGAGAGCATTGAAGAACAGTTAAACAATGATGAAACCGTTGATGCACAGATTGACCTACATCTACTTCTTGTATCGTTGTTGGATGAGGCTCAGATAAATGCGTAGTATATTTCTGAAGTTGATAGAGAATAGGTTGAATGCCAGGTATGGTGTCATCCTTTTCCTAATACTTGTCGGTGTATTAATCCTTTGGATTTCAGTATGACTTGGTATATGTGGGTGTTAGCATTTATTACAGCTTGGTGTTGGTTGGCTGGTGTATACTATATAGTGAAGGGAGATTAAGGTGATTAGGAAAGAAGATATGAATACTCTGAAACCATATAAACATATATTCACGGCTTTACAAAATAATGAGAGGGATGGACTTGCTGGCATACGGGAAGAACTTGATGATATATTAGATTTAGCGAACGGGCAATCTGGCGGAAGTAGGATTAATGCGATTAAGCTTTTGCGTAGATTCTTTGGTGAGAAAAGATTTAAGTTACGGGAGTATAGTGAGGTGGTGTCAAGGTATTGTAAGCTAATGGATTATATGAATCGGTTAAGATGGCTACACAATGAGGTAGAGTTAAAGGAAAAGAAATTTAGCTACGACAAGGGTATTAAGATGAATCGGATTAGATTAACAAAGTTAATCAAACGACATGAGAATAATTTAAAATGGTTTCCATCACACATAGATTTAAAATTCATGAACCATCTATGTCAAAAATACAATCTACATACATTTGGTTATAAAAAAAATAAAATAAGAGGTTATCATGTTTGATAAAATAATAACGACTAACACAACTGAGAATAAGGAAGTGGATTCTAATATAGTAGAGCTCTTGGAAGAGATACTAATTAGGTTGGATGAGTTAGAAGCAAAGATAAAAGTAAATCATAACGCAAACGGAAAAGGACGTAGAGATGTTTGAAGTAAATGTAATATTCATAGAAGAGATAGCAACCAAGAATGGTGTTAAGGAGAAAAAGATTAGACGTAACTATTTGGTGATGAACTGTGACACCGTATCGGTAGCAGAAGCCAAGATATACGAGCATCTTAAAGATTCCGCATATCCATTTGAGGTTAAGTTAGCTAAAGAAAGTAAGATAGTAGGGGTTGTATCGTAATGTTTGAAGAAGCTGGAGCTTGGTTTTGGACACACGTTGTAGCCGCTCTCCTAATTATATGGGGTGATAGTAACGGAACGTTAGAACCTGCTGTAGATAGGTTTGAGAATATGTTAGGTATACAAACCGAACTACCACCTGAAGAAGAAGAAACACCATATCCATTTGAGGAAGAACCTATCGATTCCACTTGGATACTACCATCCTACCCAAGCGATACATTAAGGACAGATAACAATGAGTAAAGAATACGATCCACTTGGTTGGTATAAGGATACCATCATAGCCATGAGTTGGGATGAGATACTTGAGATTATGGATGAACGGATTAAGAACGGTTCGTGGAAGAAGTATTGTGAGAGCTTGGGTAAACCACCTCACGTAATTAAACACGATGCTGAAATGGAGAGAATGAAATGAGAGCCATATTAAATAACAACAATGAGATAGACCTGCATAGTTTGACGCATGGGGAAGTTGAGGATAAGCTAGAGAACTGGTTGATACTACAATACAACCTCGGTAATTTCCCTATACACGTCATAACTGGCAACTCATCTCGTATGAAACAACTTGTAGAACTGTCTGCCAAAAGGAGAGGGTTCAAAACAAGCGAACCAATCATGTATAATTCCGGCGTTATTCTTGTTAGTTGAGCGAACCATTCTTTTACTTAGCCGAATTTCTTTTAGGGTTGGGTTGTTTATTTATTGTCGTTTTCATTTAGGACCCCATCTTGATAGAAATCAATTTGGTAAACGGGCACCACTATGAACGACAAACTAATGATAGAAAGATTACAAACAGATAACTTAGGTATAACCTTATCACCGAGGATTGCTTCTACCAATCTTAAAGAGTTCTTTATTAAAAGAGGTAGACCACTCTTACATAAGATGAGACATGGTTCAGCTCTTAGGGTGGGAGAGAAAGGTGATTTTTCTAATAAGATGCCTAAACACCTTATAGTTCTTACAAGGTCAGAAAGACGTAGATGGTGTAGTGGTGTTCTTCAAGAGATACCAGCATATAGTATTTCAAATAACTATGAACGTGATTATTTTGGTGCATCTTTAGAATCCATATTAGATAGTGAAGCTGATAATATAGGTAGTAAGGGTTGTATATTCCATAACATATATTCTCATTTAGGTGACGGTGGTTATCAGAGACATTTAGTACATCTATTAGAAAGAAAGAATACATTGTTCTGTGATATATCAAAACTATCTGAAGATGTTTTTTGGGAATATATATGTGAGTTAGATCCTACTTGGCCTAAGATGAGTGAATGGATAAAATCTTGGTTGTTAATTTCGAATGGTATATATGGACCAGACATAGCTGAAAATAATATACACGCTAAACGTACACAGTTTGTAAATGTGATAGAAGATATGTTACGTAATGATGAGAGACTTTCTTTCATTAAAAATATATTGGATAACAGCGAACGTAATCTTATTGAAATAAGAAAAACTGATAGATGGTTAGATGTTGAAGAAGACAAGATAGTGTTTGCACAATATATAAAGTATGTTGGGAAGAGTGGTTAATATTTATTAGTATGAATAAGTTAAACAAAGATAGCAAACTAAAAACAGGATATAAGTATGGGTTTACTACCGATATAGAATCCGACCAAATACCTAAAGGTATCAACGCTGATACTGTGCGTCTTATATCATCTATAAAGAAAGAACCTAAGTGGGTAACGGATTTCAGACTCAAAGGATATCGAAGTTGGATACGACAGAAACATCCCGAATGGGCTAAGTTAGATATACCACCGATTGACTTCCAAGATATAGTATACTATTCAGCACCGAAAGGAACTGAAGACGTAAAGACACTTGAAGATATACCACAAGAAATATTAGACACCTATAAGAAGTTAGGTATACCATTACAAGAAGTAAAACAATTAGAAGGTATTGCAGTTGATGTGGTATTTGATTCTGTTTCTGTAGGACAAGCTGTAAATGAAACCTTAGATAAAGCTGGTGTTATATTCTGTCCTATATCTGAAGCAGTAGAGAAGTATCCTGATTTAGTTAAGAAGTATTTAGGTTCGGTAGTTCCTGCGAATGACAATTACTACGCTGCATTGAATACGGCAGCCTTTAGTGATGGTAGCTTTGTTTACGTACCACCTAACACAAGATGTCCATTGGAGCTATCTACATACTTTAGATTGAACGAAGCCAATACAGGTCAGTTTGAGAGAACATTGATTATAGCAGACAAGGGTAGTTATGTAAGTTACCTTGAGGGATGTTCTGCACCTATGAGAAAGAACAATCAATTACATAGTGCTATAGTTGAGATTATAGTATTAGATGATGCTGAAGTCAAATACTCCACCGTTCAGAATTGGTGGCCTGGTGATGAGGAAACAGGTGAGGGTGGTGTATTAAATTTTGTAACTAAACGTGGTATATGTCATAGAGGAGCAAAACTATCTTGGACACAAGTAGAAACAGGTTCAGCTATTACTTGGAAGTATCCAAGTTGTATACTAAAAGGTGATAATAGTGTTGGAGAGTTTTATTCTGTAGCTGTAACTAAGGGTAGACAACAAGCAGATACGGGAACTAAGATGATACATATCGGGAAGAATACCAAGTCTACTATAGTTAGTAAAGGTATCTCAGCAGGTAAAGGACAACAGACATATAGGGGTGGAGTTAAAGTATTAAAGGGTGCTGAGAATGGTAGGAACTATACCCAATGTGATTCACTACTTATAGGAAATGAAAGTGGTGCTCATACATTCCCATATATAGAAGTTAAGAATCCAACGTTCACACAAGAACACGAAGCGTCTACTTCTAACGTGAGTGATGAACAACTATTCTATTGTCAGCAAAGAGGATTAAAAACAGAAGAAGCCGTAACATTGATTGTTGGTGGATTCTGTAATGATGTATTTAATAAACTACCAATGGAGTTTGCAGTTGAAGCAAATGCATTGTTGGCTGTAAGTTTGGAAGGAACAGTAGGATGATTAGAGAAATAATCAGACCAATATTACAAGAGGTTTATCAAGATGACGGTTGGAAGATGTTAACGTGTTGTATGTTACTAAACCTAACCAATAGAAAACAGGTGGATACAGTTAGGGATGAGTTATTTAGTAGGTATCCTACACCACAAGTTATGATGAACGCCAATCAATCAGAACTAGCCGAACTACTAAAACCGTTAGGGTTATACAATAGACGAGCTAAGTCATTGATAAAGATGAGTAAGTGTTATGTAAAAGGATTTAAGAATGTTAGTGAGTTGTATGGGATAGGACAATACGCTAATGATTCGTGGGAGATATTTCAAAACAACAATAGAAAAGTAAATCCAACAGATAAAGTTTTATTAGAATATTTAAGGGTAACAACATGATTAATTATTTTTTATTAGGTATACTTGCACCTCTATCTTTAAACTTAATACACCTGTTAATTGGTATGTATGTTGTAATAAAACAAGGTAGTATGGTGAGTTTAGGGTTTACTGGTATTAGCTTCGTAACCAAGAGTATGGCTATGATGTTCTTTCTTTGGTTGGGTATTATTCACTTAGGATTAAACTTTAAGATATTTGTGCCAATACTAACTTTTGTATGGTTCTTTACTCATGTGATAGAAGCGTTTGTTATACAACACTATATAAGAGAAAACGAAAGTGATGTGATACGGAGTGTACAAAGATGAAGTTTTTACTATTACAACTACACTCAATGAATAGAAGTCATCCAATGGTTAAAGTAGATGATTCAGATGAATGGGTACAATGGAAGTCTTGTAACTTAGAGGGACTACCACCAGAGAGAGAACCTGGCTCTATGACTAATCATGGTAAGATACCAAGAGGACAACGTGATAATTTACCTGAGGTATTTGAGGATATGAATGGAGTGGAACATCGTATTGAAGATATACATGAGTTAAAACCAAGCTGATGATTAAGAAGTTATCTAAACGATGGAGAGATTTGACTATAACTCTAGCACTACCAATCTTAATAATCAATAGTGTTATGGATTATTATTATGGTTGGGAAGCCAGACAACAAGTGACTCAAGAAGATTACAAGTTAAGGTGGTTTATATTAGCACATGAACATGATGAAGATGGAGAAGTTGATTGGGGTGACCTTAGAGAGAAAGGATATGGAGATATGATTCCAAGTCCAACAGATAGTTTTACACCAGAAGCAAAGGTAGATAGTTACTTGTCAAAGATATTTCAACCAATCAAAAACCAAGTAGATAGATTTAGTAATTGGTGGAGAGATTTATTCAAAGAAGAAATGATAAAGGATATAAGAGGGTGAAAATAAAAGAATATAAAAGTTATACTGAATTATGTAAAGAAGTCTTTGACTTTATAAAGGAAGATTCAAAAGAAAAATCACATTATGTATTAGGGTTAGCAACTGGCTCTACACCACTTGGTGTATATAAATGTATGTCTAATGATACTTGGGATTCTAAAAAGGTTATGACGTTTAATCTTGATGAGTATGCTGACTTACCATTCAATCATCCACAATCATATGAATACTTTATGGAAGAAAATCTATTTACATATAAACAATTTAAAAGAAGTTATTTTCCAAGTGAAGCTAACTACAGAAACTATGATGTTATGATACAGAGATTTAACATTGATGTGCAGATACTTGGTATAGGAACTAATGGACATATAGCATTCAATGAACCAGGCTCACCAAGAGATTCCCTTACAAGGAAAGTAGAGTTAACTGAAAATACAATAAAGGATAACAGTAGGTTCTTTGATTCTATGGATGAAGTTCCAACTCATGCATATAGTATGGGAATAGAAAGTATTATGAGAGCCAAACAAATATATCTATTAGCAAATGGTAAACACAAGAAAGATATATTAGAGAAAGCGTGTTATGGTGATATCACTTCAGACATACCTGCTTCTTATTTACAAGAACATGAAAATGTAGAAGTGTTGTATTGTGATTAATAAAATTGTTTCTTGTGGTTGTAGTTGGATGTATGGCTCTGGATGTCATAAGAACCTTGACCATAGAGTGAGTGCTTTATTTGCAAAAAAATATAATGCAGAAGATATAAATATGGCTAAAGATGGGGGAAATAATGATAGAAGTGTGAGAAAGATAGTAGATTGGGTGGTACAAAATAAAGATAAATTAGATGAAACTATTTTTCTATTAGGATTAAGTAATCCAGAAAGATATGACCTTTGGGATGAAGTGAGGGGTTGTTATGCTGGTGGTTGTTATGAAGAAAATAGACCTGATGATTTGAGTATAAGTAATGAGGGTTGGCGAAATGGCTGGACATTAGACATGGGTAATGATCATCATATGATGATATCGGGTAGAACTGAAAGACTTATGGGAAAATATCATTGGAATACTCTACGAGATTATGATAGAACTTTTCGTAATGTTATATATATAATGGGAGTTTTAGATTCTTTAAATTGTAAATATTTAATATTTGATTGCTTAGGTTGGACACGCTCAAATTTACCAAGTAGGGAAGACTATGTAGGAGAAGATATGAGTTGGGAGTATGAAGATTATATAAAACTACTTAGGTATGTAATAGATAATCCATTATATCAAGAGATACTAACTCATAAAAATTTTTATAGTAAACAATGTTGGATGGAATTTTGTTTACCAAGAGGTAAGGGAATGTTTGCAGCGGAAGCTGAACAAAATCCAGATGAACAAACTCCATACCCTGCAGACGGTAACTTAGATTGGGGACACCCAAGTTCAAAATCAAATAAATTGTGGTTTGAGGTTTTGGTAAATTATGTTGAGGAAAATAAACTATGGTGAATAAATGATAGATAAAATAATGATTGTAGCTCATCCTGATGATGAAGCATTATTTGGTGGGGCAGAATTACTATCCCATCCAGATGAATATAAGGTTGTAGTCTTAGATGAATACCACAATGATATTAGAAGAAGAGAGTTCTTAGATAGCATGAGGTTTATTGGTATCCACGAATACGAACATTGGACTGGATACAAAGGTAGGGAAGATTATTTTAGAGAGAAACTCATATATGAATTACTCAGAGTTCTACGTGAAAGAAAATACACTAAGATTGTAACTCACAATACTAATGGTGAGTATGGTCATCCACGACATAGAGCTTGTCATGATGTTCTTGCACATTTAAGACCTGAGAAGTTGTGGTGTTTTGGTAGGGGTGATTTATTAGACGATGATTTAATAGAGAAAAAAAGAGAGTTATTAAAAGTATATAAAAGCCAAGATGATGTCTTAGATTGGTTTAATTGGGAACATGAAACGATAAGGAAGTTTAGATGAAGAAATTGTTAATACTACTATTTAGCATAGGAGTTATAGTATCACAAACTTATAATCATACTTTACCAAATATAATAGGATATAGAATTGTACAAAGTACAGAGTTAGGTTGTTGGAGTGAGTTGGATATCTTTTGGGATATGGAGTTTATATCTGAAGATGAGAGGGAGTTGATTAAAAAGAAGATTATAGAATACGAATTGCATAGAGATGATGGTTATCCACCTCTCGTGTCAATCAAACAAAAGGATGGTAGTCGTCTTAACTACCATATAGTTAAACTACCAAGCAATACATTTTGGAGAGACTAAATGAACATAGCAATCTTTGGTGATAGTTTTGCAAACGGTGAAAGTGACATGACACATCATCTTTCTCATCTTGGATTAACACAATATCTAATGGATGATGGTCATTTTGTGATAAATTTTTCACGACAAGGAAATTCAAATGATGGAATGATACAGGATTTCGGTTTTAATATAAGACAGAATGAACATATAAAATGGGATATGGCTATAGTGTTTCGAACAGAACCAATTAGAGAAAATGAGAGTTGGATTGATTGCTTACGTATTGTGGGTATTAGAAAAGTAGAGAGTGCTATGGCTCGTAGATTATATTCTCAGTTAAAAGAAACAGTAAGACCATTTAGTATTCCAATTTATTTGGTTGGTGGAACTGTAGATATACCAGAACCAAAAGAGGTTGAGAAATTTGGATTCAAATGTGCTTGTCAAAGTTTAGTAAATTTATGTGTGAATGGAAAACACACAATTGAAGAACCAGTAACTAACTTTGTATTTCCTATTGGAACTGGATGGAGATTCGATGACGCACCTAATTCTTTTTTTAATAAAGCAAATAAAATTATAAAGGGAACGAATGATAAAGAACATTTTTTAAAATTAATTGAAATGGGTGAAGATAGATATAAGTTAATGGAAGATAATCCAGAATATTTTGCTCCTAAAGAAAATTTAGAGGGTAAGGATCATCCCTCTGTTCATGGTCCTCCAGATAATCCAGTTGACCATCCAAATAGATATGCTTATAAGAAATTGTTTAATCATTTGAAATCGGAAGGAATAGTATGAAAATAGACGTATTAGATAAAGGTTATATAGAAGTTGTAGATAAGTTAGGTGATGACTTAACACCAGTTAATGCTGCTAGAGTTTCGTTTGGAACTAAGAGTGATACGTTTGAAGAGAAAGATAGAAAGTTGTCTAAGTTCTTAATCAAACATAAACACTTCAGTCCATTCAGACATCAACACGTTATGATGATAATCAAAGCACCTGAGTTTGTAATGAGACAATGGTATAAGCACGTTGTTGGTATTGAGACAACATCCTCATCAGTTACTAAAGACCATGCATGGAATGAGATTAGTGGTAGGTATATTCCTGTTCAAGAGTATTATTATCCTGAAGTGTGGAGACGACAATCAGAAGATAATAAACAAGCATCTGAGGGTGAGTTGGATAAACTACAACAAAAACGAATGACGCAAATATATGGTGAGTATATGAGACAAGTTGAGATGACTTATGAAAGAATGGTTGAGGCTGGTATGGCTAAAGAACAAGCTCGCATCGTATTACCATTATCACAATACACCTTAGTATATTGGACAGCATCGTTTCAATCTATAATGAACTTTATAGAACTTAGAGATGAACCTACAGCCCAATGGGAAATACAACAATATGCAAAAGTATTAAAAGAAATTATGTTTGATGTATATCCTGAGACTACTAAGCTTTGGGGAGAAACCTATTGGAAATGAATGGTTGGATACTATATAAAAACCCTATAGAAGAATCTTGGGAAACACAGAAACTTAAAGAAGAGTTTGAGAAACGAGACGTTAAGATACGTGTGGTTAATCCAAACGATGTAGATATTTATGTCGATAGAGATGATAGGAAGTCTATTATAGTTGGTGGTAAACCAAGATGGTTACCTGATTTTGTAATACCAAGAACAGGTAGTGGAACTACTTACTTTATTAAAGCTATCATACGACACTTAGAAAGATTAGGTGTTACATTAATTAATGGAAGTCATGCTATTGATACTGTTAAAGATAAGTTGTATACACAACAGATATTAGCTGAATCAAATTTACCTGTTCCAAAGACTTTATTAGTTAAACATCCTATTAACTTAGAATGGGTAAAGGAAAATCTAAACTTTCCTGTTATTATAAAAACATTAAGTGGTTCATTTGGTGCTGGTGTGTTTATGGCGGAAGATAAAAAACAATTAGCACAACTAATGAAGATGGCAGAGATAACTAATGAGGGTTATGATATCATACTTCAAGAATTTGTAAAAGATTCATATGGTAAAGACTTGAGAGTGTTAGTTGTTAATGGTAAAGTAGTAGGTTGTATGATGAGACAATCAGTAGATGATGATTTTAGAGCAAACATTACAAGAGGTGGTGAGGGAATACCTTATCAGATTACGGAAGATATAGATTGGTTGGGTGGTGAATCAGCAAGACTATTAGGGTTGGATATAGCAGGTGTTGATTTGTTGTTTGATAATGGTGGGTATAAGATATGTGAGGTTAACTCTTCACCTGGCTTTGAGGGTATGGATAGATATACCAAGACAAATATAGCAGAGGATATAGTTAACTTTGTAAAATATAAGATAGGTTATAATGAAAATTAAACTATTTAATAATATGGGGCTGAAACGGTATCGACAGATGTTGTTTGGTAAAATAGTGCAACGGAGATTGAGTAGGTCTCAAAACAAAAGACTCACAAAACCAAAATGGCGATGTATCGCTACAAGGGTTGGAAATTGATTGGCACTTAGCCAATGCAGAAAATATGTTTGACAATTTTGTTGAAACTGTTTCTAATTACCAACCAACTTACGCTTACGCATAAGTTACTGAGTTGTTTAACACTCGGTCATAAAATAAGTTAAGCACGATCGTCATTACAGAGAGACATTAAACTCTGTCAGTTAAACCTATCTGTGTAAATAGGGATATGGTGGTTTGTTAGTTACTACCGATTTGAAACTAACTAAGTTGTGAATGACTATTTATTGAAAGCAGACTGGACGTGGGTTCGAATCCCACCAGCTCCACTAAACTAAGGAGAATAATATGAGAGGTAGAACCGATCTAATAGACGCATTAACAAAATACTTTGAAGGTCATATTGCTAAACACAAGGTTAACATTAGTAACTTGTTAGACAATCATGTGGCTATAGCAGAACATCCTGACATTGTTGAAACTCTTGATAAAGAGTTAGATTTAATGTCAAGTTATGAAGATAAGTTAAGTGTTTTAAAAAAATATTTTGTTGATAAAGAAACAAATACAAAAGAATTATTAAGGGATTAATATGAAACACATTATTGCAAAAAGAGTTCCACCAGGTGATAGGTGGTCTATAGAAAAAGATGAGGTAGTACACCCATCCCTTACAGATTGTCTCAACGCTATCTATATGGTAAATGGTGCTACACGATTTGATATTGATGCACAAGCAGGTGAAATATTTACAGACGATGGTGTAGTTAAGCCTGAACCAATAAAGAAGTATAGTCTATATGGTGAAGAAATGTAATGGGTATGAAAGAGAATATAGTATACAACCAATATGATAATGCTGTTTATGTAAAAACCGATGGTGATAAGATATCTATTATTTGTAATGAAGAAGACCAAATACAAAAAGTTATAAAAAATATGACTAAGCCAGGTCATTGTGTATTTGAGGGTTATGAAGAATGGGATGAAAAAGAAGATATGAAATGGATATTAACATTTAGGGTTTTAGAAGACTATGAAAAATCACCAGACCTCAACTGATGAAATAGAATTCTTTCAAAAATTTTATAGAGAAGAACCACATATGTGGATTGACCCATTATCTATTTCTATATTTGACTGGCCTCCACCTCAAGATTGGTTAGAAGAATCACCACACCTACAACACAAAGTAAAAGAAAAAAGAGGTGCTGTATGTCTTTGTGTTTGGGAGAAGTTCGAACAAGCAACCAATCGTGCACTCATAGATTATTTCAAACTGATAATCCCCCAAGTTCACTTACCACTAGACTTAGACGTAGATATGAATATCATAGATGGTAGACATAGACTGATAGCATATAAAGAATTAGGTATAAGGTGTCCAGTTTATATAGGTAGAACAAGAGTTATGTTCGGATATTGTTGGAGACATGGTGTTGTTTATAATGATGGAACAATTGATATGGCTGTAAAAAATAGAAGAGGGTATTATGCTCTTCTCAAATAAACATAAATTCTTTTTTATGCACATACCTAAGACGGGTGGAACTTCAATAAGGAATGCATTAAATCAATTAATCGAATCACCACAACCATATACTGAAAAAGATATGGAAAGAAAACATATGAGCGCTTTCCTATTAAGAGATAAGGTGTTTGATTGGGATAATCTATGGAAGTTTACATTCATAAGAAATCCTTACGATCGTATGGTATCATATTACACATTTTATAGAATGCCAAGACAGTTTCCATATGAACATAAAACAAGAAAAGCTGCATTACAAATGTCTTTTCCTGAATGGGTTAGTTGGTTAAAGAAGAAAGAATATGTAAGATTGGGAGACCATCCACCAAGAAAGATTCCTATGTGGAGAAGACCACAAGTTGATTTCATATATAATGATGGAATAAAGTTAGTAGATTATATAGGTAGATTCGAGACCTTACAAGATGATTATCATTACATAGCAAATAGATTAGAATTAGATAAAGATTTTTCAATATGGAAACATACTAGAGAGTTAAGGCATGATAACAGATCTAATAGGTTAGAAGACTTCAGATTATACTATGATGATGAGAGTAGATCTATAGTTAAATGGTGGTTTATGAGGGATATAAAAGAGTTTAATTATACATTTTTTTAAAGATTGACGCCTGGTCTTTGATTACTCTCCCAAAGGGTACTTATACCAATAATATATATAAAAAACATTTAAAAAAAAGTAATTTATTTTAATTATTTTCAATAAAAAAAAAGCTTGACTTATATACCATTTTAGTTGTATATTCAGAATATGAATGAGTGTATTAAATGTGGTGTTGAGTTAAATAAACGTAGAGCATATCTTGGTTATACGGAGTGTTTAGATTGTTCTGAAATAGAGCATTATTCAGCTCATACGGTTTATCCTCATAAGACAGGTGGTTATGTTCAGCCTGTATCAAAGTCGTCTTCAAACCACTTAAAATCAATCGACAGACGTAGTACTGGCAATACACGTAGAGCAAAAGGTATTGTAGCAGATAACTCTTGGGATAGATGGTTAGAACAATACTACCATAATCTATACAATCCTAAACCTAAAAAGACTTATGTTCCGACACCAAGTACTATAGAGCATATGGATTACGACACCTTATATAATAAGACAATATTATACTACAAAGATAATGGTTATACCAATACAGTAAACTATCTAAAAGAGTTATATAGTAATGATGAAATCAGTATGACTAACAAATCTAAAGTAATCAACGAATTAAATAATTTAGAAGTAATGCCTAAAAGAGTACGTAAATGGGTACAAAAAATAAATTGAAAAAAGGCTTGACTTATGTGGTCCTTTATGCGTATATTTATATAGTTAAATGAGAGAAAAAATGACAAAAATCAAACACTTTAATCCGATGGCTCTTCGTGAGAAGTATGGTATCGGTGCTAAATCTAACGGTTCTAATTCTTCTTTTTGGATGGATGAGAACTATGGTAGAAAAACTTCTATATTTGATAGTTGGGATGAAACTGAAGAGGTTAAGAAACCTAAAGTAGATACAATAGCATTAGCAGCTTATCGTAGGTCGATTGCTAACTTTGTTAATATTGTTACTGGTAGGAATGATATTCCTGTTACTTTCAATGATGGTAATGATTCTTATACCGATGGTAAGAAAGTTGTCATCTCTTCTAATATTAAAGAAAAGAATTTTGATTCAACAGTTGGTTTGGCTCTTCATGAGGGTTCACACATTAAACTTTCTGACTTTGACTTCTTAAAAGAATTAGCTGATGGATATATCGTCAATGAAGAAGTTAAGATAAAAGGTCATAAAAAAGGTTATAGTGAGAATGAAGTATTAGCTCATCTAAAAAATCTTCTTAACTATGTTGAGGATAGACGTATTGATTATTTTATATTTAAAAACTCTCCTGGTTATAAGGGTTACTACCATTCGATGTATAAAACTTATTTCCATTCTAATATCATCGACAAAGCAATAAAGTCTGATGAATACACTTCTAATGATTGGGATTCATACTTATTTAGATTAATTAACTTGACTAATGAAAATCGTATGTTGGATGTTCTTCCTGATTTAGATAAGATTTACAATATTACATTTGTAGAAAATCACCCATCAACTCTTAAAGATACAAAAGATGCATTCAAAGTAGCACTTGAAGTTTACAATGTTATTCTTGACAACTTGGATGATGGTATTGAAGAAGAAAATAGTTATGGTGAAATGGAACGTAAACCTGCTTCTGAGGGTGACGGAGAATCTTCTGAGAGTGGTGATGGTAGTGGTGGTGATGGTGAACCAAAGACACTTTCTGATGAAGAGTTTGAAGGATTGAAAGAAGCTATGTCAAGTGGTGATGTCAAGAGAGGTCATTCTAATGGTAGTGATGTTCAACTTACAGAAGCTCAGAAGAAACAATTAGACAGAGCATTTGAGAAGCAAAAAGATTTTGTTGATGGTAAGACTAAGAAAACTAAGTTGGCTAAGAAATACGCTGGTGAGTTAAAGTCAATTGAAGATAGTGGTATGAGACTTACTGAGGTTGGTGATAAAACACTTACTGAGTATGATTATTACTCAAATTCAAATAATGGTGGTAAAACTACTTGTATTGTCATTGATAGGATTACTGATAGTTTGATTGAGAATAATA
>Ga0181403_1000190_pt1 | contig 14644 bp, 13 predicted proteins | sample 26SPOviralmetaG_FD_130132 | JGI IMG/M metagenome (GOLD analysis project Ga0181403, IMG submission 130132) | Marine viral communities from the oligotrophic San Pedro Time Series (SPOT) site, San Pedro Channel, CA, USA - 26 SPOT_SRF_2011-09-28 | ecosystem: Environmental > Aquatic > Marine > Strait...
GATTTCTTTAATGAGACAACTATAATCTCAACTACAATTAATAACGACCAGACGTCACGTTTTATTAAACAGGCGTTCAATACTTATGATTATTATTCAGACGATTTAATTAAAGATATAGTTAGGCGTCAGTCTCAATATGATAAAGCGGACATGCCCTCCATGTGTTTAGTATGTGACGATTGTTTAGGTGAGAAGACTACGGCGCTTAATAATCTCGCGTCTCGTTATCGTCATTACAATATAGATTTATTTATAGTCAGTAGTCAACTACTAAAAAAAGTTAGTCCCACTATCCGCGCTAATGCGAACTGGGTACTGGTGGGACGCCTCACTAATGAGGCGGAAGTGGAGAAACTGAGTGAGGAGTGGTCGGGTATGTTCGGAGGAGATAAAAATTTTAGAGAAATGTATAAGAAAGCGACTAAGAAAAAATATGATTTCATGACTTTAAAGTTAACAGAGAACCCTGCTGAAATATGGGTTAATTTTAATGAGAAGATTTATCCTGAGGGACCGAGTGAGGAAGATAGTTCAAGTGAAGAGGAATAAATTAAAGTTAAAAATTCTTTAAATAAAAATTATATATATTTAATATTATAAAAATATGGAATTCATGAGTGCCGACCGAACGCGAGACGCGGAATATAGTACTCAGTTAAGAAATTATAATCAACAGGTACAATTATATAATCAACAACTAACGAAACAACGAGGAGAAATTAAAGATACTGGTGAAGGTTTAAAAGAGGAAGCGGGTTCTGACGCTAACACGAACGCTATTAAACAGGCGGGACAACACGCCAACTCTGTAAAACAGGGTTTAGAAACTGCTAAAAACATAAATGCGATAGGTAAACCTATTAAAGCGACTGAGAGAATAGTTAAGACAGGAGAAGACGGCGCCAGAATTCTAATCAAGAAAGGAGATATCGTAGGTAAGACAACCGCTCAGACATTAGGTAAATCAGCGGGTAAACTCGCTACTGGTTTAGGTATTGTAGGTGACGTAGGTTCTATCGGTTTAGATATCGCTGAGGATATGAATAACTGGGATAAAATGTCTACTATGGATAAAATCTCTAATATCGCCGATATCGGTGGTGCTGGGTTTGATATGATAGGTACAGGATTAATGACTTTCGGAGGTCCAGTCGGCGCCATGGTCGGATTAGGAATGAAAGGAATAGGTGACTTAGTTCAAGTAGGAGCGGGAGCGGAACAGACTATCTCGGGATATGAGGACGCTTCTGATAAACAGGACGCTATTCAGGGAGATACAGATAAACAAGTAAAAGATTTAGGCGCCGATAAAACTGAGAATACTGGCGCTCCAAGTCTCGCTGGTGCTGGTCGTCTGGCGGTAGGTAGAACCGCTCAATAAATTAATTTAAGTTTCGTAATTTTTTTTTTATTAATATTATTTTATAAAGTATATTATAAAATAAAATGTCAGTATCATTCTGGAAAGCGGAAAACTCTATCCCAATAGAACAGACCTCTAAGTCTGTACCAGTTTTAAATGGTTTAAATTTCTCGGCGGGTCAGGAGGTAAGAATTAATGTCCCTCCTTCAACTAAATTTATTAAACCTGACGAATGTTATCTCCAAGGTGATTTTAAAATTTCTCTACCTACATTAGACGCCTCCACTCACGCCACTCGCCTTCAACTGGACCCACGTCTCGGAGGTCAGTCGCTTATTAAAGATATACGGATATATTCTTCACCAGAATTCGGAAATGTACTTTTAGAAGAAATTCAGGACTATAATTCTCTGGTCTCTATTATGAGAGATTATGATACGAATGATAGTGAAAAGAAAAAGCGCGCCATGACGGAGGGCGCTACTATCTGGGTACCTGAAACCAGAGGAACACTCGGGACCACTCGGTCAGAGAGTTCAGATACATTCACCAACCCGTACTCTTCTGAGACTTTCGTAGGTGACGCTAAACAGACCCCATTTACGGACGCTGATTTTCTTACCTGTAAATTATGTCTACCATTAGAAACAGGTATTTTCAGGTCACCGAAAATCTGGGCGAATATGTATACGGGTCTATCTATCGTCATTACCTTAGAAACTGCTGACCGCTGTCTTACTCAGTTAGACTGCGTTTCTCGTCATAAGAGACAACGTCTCCTCCCTCAATTTCATTCTCTTAATGGTTCTATCGCTGGTCCTAATGACTGGGCGGATAACGCCTCTGCTACTGAGTTTTATATCTCGGGAGACGTTAATTCTCAGATTACTCCGAAGTCCTGTGGTTTCGTTGTAGGTGAAAGAATTAATTTCGTATCACCCGATAACGCCTCGGTCTCTACTCTTACAGGAGCGGTCGCCGAAGTCCTTAAAATTGAAAGTGGAACAGGCGCCACTTCTGGACTATTAAAGGTAACCTTGAAGAGTGAGGTTAAGAATGAGACGGGTGGCGATATTGTTAAAAAGTCGTGGTTCGTATATTCGGATAGTGTTCTATCTGCTCCTAATGATAGTTATGGCGCTTCTTATTCGTTTTCTAACGTAGAGTTAGTAGTACAGGAGGTAGATATGGGAAGTAATTACGTAAATGATTTACTCGCTACCATGAAAGAAAGTGGTTCAATTAATAATGATATTTTATCAGTTACCAATTATAAATATTCACAGAGTAAAGACGACGTAGTCGCTAATATTCGTCTACCTCTAAATCAAGCGAGAGCGAAGGCGATTTTATCTCAACCGACCGACGCCTCCGCTTACGGAAGTAAAGACAGGATAGGCGCCAAGGGTACTTATGATATAGGCGCTACTGCGACAGAAGACGGACAACTTCTCGCGGGAGACCAGTTCAGAGGTATCTCTGATAATCTTACTAATTATCAGTTCGTATATGACGGACGCCTTCAACCTTCTCGCCCTGTTGATTGTACTAAAACCTCCTCTAAGACCAGTATCTCCGCTCAACCGATTATTGAATTACAGAAGGCGCTGGTCCAGTCAGGGATTAATGTTAAGTCTTTATCTGATTTTAATAGAAATTTCGTAATCGGTCGCGCTCTTAGTATGTCGGTCATGGGTGTTGAAGGTGTATACGATACAAGAGGTAAAGATTTTAATATTCAGGTAAATTATCAAGGCGCTCAACCGACTAAAAATCACCTCTGGAATAATTTCGTCTATCATTTAAGAAGGATTGTAATTAGAGGTGATAGTATTTCGGTGGTTGTTTAAGATAAAAATAAAGTTTTTTTAGTTATATTTTTAAGAATTATTTTATATAAATTATAGTATAAAATAATGAGTAACCGATATTTACAGATTTTACCTCAGAACTCTAACGCCAGTCATTCGTACAGAGACGGACGTCCCGTTATTGATTTTCAGATTTCAGAACAAGAAGCGACACTATTACCTCGCTCTATTAGATTATGTGGACGTTTTCACGCTTACGAGGACAGCGCCCGAACCATGACGACTGGGACCCGTCTCGCTATGGATAGTCGTATAGGTATTTTCTCAGTTATAGACCAAGTCACCATATCAAGCGCTACCAGTATGGCGACGATAGAAACACTAAAACACGCTAACAGATTTTACTCTACATACATGGGAGTTAGTAATGACGAGAAATCATTAATTAATTTAATGGGTGAGACTGGTCTCACCATGCCCTCATTAGATACTCAACAATACTCTATCGTACAAGAGGGAGACGGAGCGAACTCTAATGAGTTCTGTATCCATATCCCAACAGGTCTCCTAATGGGTACTGCTGGTATACCGCTTAGTCGTGAGAATGGGGTAGGTGGATTACGTATTTCTATAACCCTCGCTCCTGATAGTATGGTTCTATTTGACGTTAATGGGGACGCTTCGGCGGGTGGTTTAGACGGAGCGTTTTATGAACTAACCGACCTTAAAATGGTATGTGAAGTCAGTAGTCAGGTCCCGTCTTCTCCTGTGCCTCTTGAATATAATTCTATTACAGGTTACTATACGACTATTAACTCAACGAACGCTAATCTCAACTTCTCTCTCGGTCTTAACCGCGTGTCTTCTACCATGTTAAATTTTATCCCCGCTAATTACCTAAATAATCTTAATCAGAACTCTTTACAGACGATTAATCCTCTAACTAAGGACGGGTCTATCGCGGACGTGAAACAGGTTGTATTTACTAAGGGAGGAATGAGATATCCACTTGATTATAATATTGATACCAGTTTTAAGACTAATAGTAATAAGAAACAAGTTGACCCTCAGGTTGTAAGAAATTTTATGAATTCAGTCCTACCATTTAGGAAGATTAGTCATACTCTCGTAAGTCCATGTACTTCTAATAAGGATTACGTGACGAATGATAATAACGTTATAGACGGAGGCGCTCTCTATGGTGTAGGTGTCGCTTATGACGTATTAGGGTCTGACGGCGCTGATTTCAGTAATCAGGCGTGGGGTCTATCCATGGATATCGGATTAGACGATAATAATCCTAATAGTGCTTTCGTCTTCGTACACCATAAGAACACTCTATTATATAAAGGCGGTCAGGTTCAGGTTCTTTCGTAATGGATATAAAGAATTAATCTCTATTATTAAATATAAGATATAATGAGTGAAAAAAAATATACTATTCAATTAACAGCGGAAGAACTTTACTGGGTTAAAGCGTGTATCTCAGATAAATCAGAACATTATTACTATGACAGGGTTGAAGGTACAGAAGGAGAAGAAAGAGAAGAAGAAGAAAATAATCATAAAGTATTGAAAAATTTAAAATCCAGACTTGAAAAGAAATGGAATAAACTTAATAATTAAAAATCGCGAAAATTAAATTAATAATAATTAATATCTATAATTAATTATAAAATCATTTAAAAGAATGTTATACAATAATATTAAAATAAACATGAACCATTTACCTCAGGATTTAATGTCTCTCATTCTGAGTATTAGAACCGAAGAAATGAAAAAAGATTTAGATAAACAGATAGAAGAATGGAAAGAAGATAGTGAAGAGTGTTATATATATCTGACTAATGAGATAGACCAGTATTTTATTGACGAATTACCTACGTACGACCACCTTACTCTGGTGGAAGACGCTAAATTATTTAGTCCTTTTCAAGTTTTACAAGAATTAAGAGAAGAAAAACAGGAAAGATTAAACGCGGAGATAGAGGAGGATTTCGGTAATTATTATAATTAATAAATATCTATACTTTTTTTTTCAACTTTTTTTAATAATATTTTTATATTCTTTAAGTTATAAAAATGTCTCAATTTACTAAACCTGATTTCTTAAAAGCGGGTCCAGTCATGACTGACCCTACTTCTCGTATTGATACGGATATTCTTGAACCTGTTATCCAGTCGGAGAGTTTCATGAGATTTCAATTTCAGAACAAGGGTATTTTAAACGCTGGTTCACGTATTACTTTCTCAATTAATAAACCTGATACTGAAAGTTATTATCCCCTCGGTGTAGGTATCGGCGCTCTTATTGAACGTACAACTTTTAAAGTAGGTGGTAAAACTATCTGTGAAGTTCAGGACTGGGGTCACTACCACGCTTACGATAGTGTATTTATGGACCAGTCGGTTATTAAAGAAAGAGAACAATTTCTCAGCGGTCGTGCCTTATGTATGGGAGTAAATTATTCAGACGGACAATCCGTAGAAAGTAATAGAATTTTCTTAGATAATGGTAAAGAGTTAGTAGTTAATACTGCGACCGCGACTAATACTCAGTTGAATAACTGGGACTTTATGAAATTAAACTCTGAACCTGTATTTAGTATCCGATTAGACGACCTCGTACCCTGTCTAAAAGGTCAAGAACTACCACTTTTCAATATCTCGGAGGACGTACAACTTGAAATCACTCTCGCCCCTGCCTCTAAGCGTGTATGTATCGCTTCGGGTGGAGACGATACTAAGGCGTTCTCTATTAATACAACGGAGACACGTCTTATCGCTGATTATACTTTTCTGGACGGAGAAGAAATGGAGGCGTATCGTAAGAGAGAACTGGGTTACTCGTATTCTTTCTTAGAACCTCGTCTCACTAAAACTACTCTCGCTGACGCTACGGCGTGGGGTAATCAGATTAGGAATGTAGGTGGTGCTGGTCGTAATGTAGTCCGCGCCCTTGTAAGTGTGACCTCTGATAAGGTAAGCGCCTCAGGTCCCATTAAGACTGCTCTCGGTGATTTCAGGTCTATCGCCCCTGAGAGTAGCGCTAAGGGAATTTATGGAAAACTAACCTCTAATTTTAAGAAAAACGATATATTTTTATATCCAATAGATAGGTCTAACTCTGCCCTTCATTATCACGGACTTCTGGACGCGGAAGGAGGTCCACCTCATATCGCTCGCCCCATGTACGCTCGTCAGGGGTGGTCTATCGCTGATAAGAAATATGAGGGTCACGTAGTAGGAGGTGCTAACCAGACTGAACTATCAGGTCAGGAGTTCTATACTGCTTACCGATTTAATGACGGAGAAAGAGTTGATAGTCGTGGTCTTGAACTTCATTCTAAATTAGATACTATGACAGGCGCTCTCGCTCCATTCGTGTCTCGGTGCTGGATTTTAGAGGAGAAGGTTATGACTATCGTAGACGGAAAAGTAGACGTCATGTTTACATAAATAATTATATTTTATAATGTCCTCAATTTTAAATAATGTCCTCAAAGTCCTCAAAAATATTAAAATAAATATAAATTCAAAAATGAAAAATATGAAGAGATTTAATTATTCATATTAAATAAAACTTTTATAAATTTTATATTTCAGGACTTTCAGGACATTCAGTTTCTTTAAGTATATGAAATCACTTAAAAGAATAAATCTCTATACTTATTATAATAGAGAATGGATAACAATAATGAAAAAATCTGCTATTTTAAATTTCTTACTGAGGATAAATCCCGTGAAATAAGTGGATTAATGAAGAGTATTGAAACTAAATCAGAACTAAATGATATGTACTTAGGAATGAGTAATTTAATGAAAAATTTTAACGAGGAGTATATGGAAAAATTAAGTCAACTTGAACTAAAAGATAGTATGGAACTGGATAAACTTAGGAAGATTAAAGAACTTCTTGATAACTAATTTTTAATAATTTTTAACTTTTTATTTAACCATAATTTTTTATTTTTTTTAACTTTTTTATTTTAATCTTATTATATACTAAAATATATAATGAGTGATAAAGATAATCTAATGGAAATCTTAAAGAAATCCAGACCTAACGCGAAAGAGAGTACTATTAAAATGTATACTGCTAACCTAATGAAGTTAAGTAAACTCATGGATACAGATAATTTTAAATTCTTGAAAAAGTCTGATAATGTTAAAGAAGAAATCTCTGAATTACATTTTACAACTCAGAGGAATTATTATAACGCTATTATAGTTTATTTAATGGCGGTTTCAGATAATAAAAAGGAGGACCCTTTAATAGACGAATACGTAGAGTTAAGAGATACATTAAATAAAAAATATGAAGACGAACAAGCGACAGGAGTTATTAGTGATAAACAAAAGAATAATTTCGTACCTATTGAAGAAGTGAATAAAATGATTAATGAAATGGGAGAAGAAATAAAGAATAAAAAAATAAAGAAAAAGGAGGATTTAACTCCGAAAGATAAATCATTACTTCAATCATATATTTTATTTAATATATATACAAGGTTACCCATGAGAAATGACCTCGCTGGAATGGAAGCGATAAATAAAAGAGCGTACAATAAACTATCAGAAGAAGATAAAAAAGAGAAAAATTATTTAGTAATTAATAAAAATAAAATGTTTATGGTTCTTAATAATTATAAAACCTCAGCGAAATATAAAGAGTTAGATATTGATATCCCGAAAGATTTAGAGAAATTATTAAGGTTATATATTCGTATTAATGGTATGGGAGTATTATTCAAGTCTTCAACAGGTAAACCATTAAGTAGAAACGCTTTATCTCAATTACTTTTAAAAGAAACTAAAAAGAGAATGAATAAGTCAATCAGTACCACCATGTTAAGAAAAATTTATTTAAGTTCTAAGTATGGTAAGGTAAAGGAAGAAATGGAGAAAGACGCTAAGGTAATGGGACATAGTACGGAGGTCGCTCAGAATGTATACATTAAAAAAGAACAAGAAGAAGAATAAAAATCTATCCGTAAGTTTAAAACTATTTAAAAAAAATATATACTTATATTAAAAATGGGATACGAATTGATTAAAGATTTAAAAAACGGGAAAAAGAATGAGAAATTAGTTGTATATTTTCTAAATAAGAACGTGTATCCTGACGATATGTTTAGTTTATATAGAAATAATAAAAAAGAAGTTGATTTTAGAAATAGTGAAATAGTGGCGGAAAGTAAAGGTAGGTTCTGTAAATATACTGATTATGAAGAGACTTTTTTCGGATATAATAAATTAGAGTATTTAATAAAAAAGAAAGAACCTCGTAAATGGAAATTCTTCTTTTTATTTACTAATGGATTATATGTATGGAATTACAGGGAAGGAGAGTACAGCGTTAGAGATTTCTATCATAGAGAACATGGTAGAATAGAGAAATACGTCTATGTTAATATTAAATATTTAGAAAAGATAACCGCTACTATAAATAGTCACACATTTTTACCACAAGATATCAACGATTATCTGGGTAATATTCAAGATAGAGACCCTTAATCAAAAGTGATTAAAAATTCTCCTTCTTTACTTATTAATCCATAATATTTTTTAACTTTCTTTTTTTTCTTTAATTCTATTTTCTTTTTCATTTTATTAGAGATAATAGGTTCTATTACCTCTGATAACTTAGGGTCATTATTTAATAATCTTATCGCTCTTCTTACTGAGGGGATATCACCATGAATAGCGATATCCCTTGTAGGTATATGTATCTCTTCAATACTATTAAAAATACTACAATCTATATTATATCCGTTAGTACAATACACTATCACCTCTTTACAGAAATTCATTAGTTTAGTCTTTTCTTTAACTGATAAAATTTTATCTGGGTTCTGAGTAGATAAATAATTAATTAATTCTTCTTTATTTTCAATTAAATAAATATCTCTATCTGGTTCAATTTCTTTAAGATTATGAATATAAGACCATAGAGTAATACTTAACTTAATCTTATCCATGTTATTACAATTAGGAATATCCAGATTAAATTGACGTATAATATCTAACATATCTCCCTTACTAAAACTTTTATTTATCATTATACTATTAAAAATATTTTATTTTTAATATTATAAACCTATGGCGCCTAAAAATAAAGTACCCGCGGGAGAAATGACTGGACCTGAATTAAGGAAACTAATACGCGCTCACAATATATTAAGTAAGATTGTAATACCGAAAGGTACAGATAGACAGGGATTAATCAAGTTGATAGAAGGTAAGAATTACAAGGTAGACCATGTAAAGAAAGTGATAAGACCTAAACAACAGAGGGGGAAACAGATTACCTTAAAGAAGGCAGAAGAACTTACTAAACCTAAACCCGTATCTGAGGAGGTTAAGAAGAAGAGAGCAGAGAAGAAGAAAGAACAGGAAGAACTTAAAAAGAAAGATATTAAAATAGCGAAAAAAGAAGCAGTTCAAGAATTTAAATCTAAACAAAAAGAAGCAAAAAAGAAAAATAAAAAAGCGGAAAAATTAAACGAAAAAAAGGATTTAAAAATAAAATCTACAAGTAATAATAAAAAGGATATGGGAGAAACACAATTTATTAAAAATCAGAAGAAATTACAATTACAGAAACAGAAAGAGACGCGTCGCGCTCTGTTAAAACAAAAAGTACCTGTTGATAAATCAACTCGTAGGGGTAAACCTGTAAAGAAGAAAGAGGAAGAATTATCTACCGAAGAAATGAAGAAGAAGATTAAAGAGATAGAGGGAAAAGTAAAAAAGAAAGAGGAAGCATTAAAAAAAAAATCTGAAAAAAAAGAAATCTTAAAGTCTGAAAAGAAACCAGTTAAGAAAAAGGGAGGTGACCCGATTAATAAATTAACAGGACCAGAAGCGGAGGAACTCGCTGATAAAATAGAGAAGTTAATGAAGTATAGAACTACACCTAATAGAATTTATTTAAGTAAAACATATACTTACAATCTGAAAGAAAGAAAAGATTTATTTAAAATACTATTATCAGGTAAGTACATGGGTCCTAAAAATATAACCAAGGACCAATATGAAAAATTAACCCGCACCGAAGGTCATTTTTATACTCCTCTGATAACAGGAATAAAGAAAGAGGATAATAATCAGGTTTACTTTAAAACTACTTATGAAAATTACATGTTATTACCTCAGTTATATATGACTGGTAAATTATTCGGAGAAACAATACCGCTCTGGAATATGGATAAGATAGTAGAAACCATAGAGGATTATCTAAAAGGTGATATAGGAACTAAGAAAAAAGAAAAGAAAAAATTAGAGGTTAAAGATTTTAATATTCTTTTAATGGGTAAGAATTACAATAAGGAGGAATTCTTGAAATGGGTTGATAAAGAAGGATATAAATTATCTAAGGGTCAATTAGAAAAATTAAACGATTTAGTAGTTATTTATAAATTACAATCTTTCAGAAAATATTTCAATAGTAACGGAGTATTAGTATTAGTACCGACATTAAAGTTTAACGCGTATGATAGAAACGAGAAGATAAATATAGGTGAAGTATTCTCTGAACTGGCGGGAGAGCGTGGAGGTTCTATATTAAAATTAGAATTAAAACCTAAGGAGAAGATTGAATTAACTCCTGAAAAGATTAAGGGTTACGACATGACCCGACTGAAATTTACACAAGACGAATTACCTTCATTAAGAAAAGGGTTCAAGGAAAATGTAGAAAAACTTGAACCATTCGTTAAAGAATATGAAGAAATAAAGAAAAAGACTAATCGTGATAAAAATGAATATACTCCTTATAATTTCTTATCTCAAAGGGGTTCGTTCGGGATAAGAGATTTACAGGTAGCGAAAGGTAAAGACTGGTTAACTAAAATAGATAAGAACTGGGATAATGAAAATAAAAAATATATAGAGACTAAATTATACGCGCCACAAGAATTAAGAGAATGGTTTAATAAAAATAATCTAACTATACAGAAATTTAATTTAATATCTGAAAATATGGATAGTACTATTACCAGTTATGAAAATATGGAGAAAAAAATAAAAAAGAAATATGATTTATAATTTCTTTTTCTTAAAACACATATAACCATTTAATTCGTCATTATCAATAATTTTTAATCTCATGAGAGCAGTTAGACAATTTAAAAAATAAATATGGTCTGAGCGTCTTATGGGTAATTTCTTTTTCTTACGAGAATATATCTCATTACAAAAATGGAGATACGTTTTTATCTGTACCTTAATAGGTATACCTTTACTTTTATAAATTAATTCTTCACCTTGATTTAAATATCCTTGAAGAGTTTTCTTTTTAGTTAATCCATAACTACTCATTAATAATCCTTTATAATAAAAACAGATTGAACCATGAGAACCATTATATATCATATTTATACTTAATTATATTAAATAATACTTCTTTAAACTTAAATAATGATAATAATATAGTCTTTAAACTTAAAATATACCTGTTTTTAGGGTATTTAAAGAATAAATTACGTAATTTATGTTTCTTTAAGTGGTAAAATAGGCATAATATTAGATTAAAAGGGTATTTTAATGATATAATAGGTAAAATATAAGATTAAATAGGTTATTTATCATGATAAAGAACAAAAACCATTAAGGGAGGGATTAACTTCAATAAGTTCTTGTACTAAATCATTATTACCCTCCTCTTCACTATCAGAATATTCTGAATACTCTTCACTATCAGACGAAAGATTATAATCTGGGTCTATTGATTTCTCTATCTCCTCCTGTATCGCTCTTAGAATAGATAGAGTTTCTATATCTCCTCTCCTCGCGTAAAAACTAATAATTTCTTCTAACTCCATATTTTCAACAATACTCATTTATATATAATTAATATATTTTATTTTTTTTAATTTAAACTTATTTTTTTCGTTGTTTCTCTAAATTTTTTAAATAAGTAGAAACTAAACTCTCGTCATTTCTTACGTTCTTCATGACTTTATATATTACCGCGCTATCAGGGTCTACACTCGCGAAGGATTGATTAGGGTCTGTTATAGCAGTAGTGATTGAAGTTATAACTTTCTTCTTAGTAATTGTAAATGTAAACTGATTATCAGCACCAAATATGAAATCGTTTCCTGAGTATTGTTTATCACATATAGCGACTACTGGTAATATTGATTTACTATTCTCTCCACCTATATAATGATTATCGTCTATGATATCACTCCTTATAGTATAATAAGGTTTTAACATACTTCGGGGTAAATCCCTACCTACTATTTCTATACTATTAGTACCCTGAGTTATAGCGGGGTCTACTTGAATAATCTTCATACCTCCTCCCTCCGCTACTATGGTATCATATTCAATTATAGAAGAACTCGGTATCTGAGTGGTAAAATATACAGCGCCGAACTGATTAACTATATAATCTCTTGTATCTGTTGATACGATAGTACTATTAGTCGTAATTAAACTCTGACTTTTTCTATCAGGGGTTACCCTTACTAATCTATTATTTTCAGCGGTAATAGGACTAAATAAATCGTCATAACTAAATCCTAAGATACCCCATAATCCACGAGAGAAATCTTCTTTATCATAACCTAAATCTGAAATAAAAACTCCACATACACTATCAAAAACACACCACGATTTTATATTTCTATTCTTGATAGATATTGTCCTCTCCTTTTCAGGTTCAGAAGAGGGATATTTATATTTACCTTTTACCGATACGTCATAAGGTCTCATGTTAGGAGTATACGTATATCTATTAACACGTTTATTTATTTTATAAACCTCCGCCCCTCCGTCTTTCGTATTATCTGGTGGTATAGGGTCCTGTCCCATGTCTCCCGCTTGTATCTCAGACTGACCCGCTAACTCTGGTGTATGTAATTGACTGAAAAAAAATCGTGACTGGTTCGTATCATATCTAAAAATAGGATTAGTCGCGCCTACGTAATTATATCTTAATAATCCAGAGGTAGGATTTTTCTCCGCTATCCCCGACGCTGAGGCATTAATAATCCCCCACTCGTTTATCTGGGCGTAATCCTTATCACAACGATTATTTAAACCACAGGCACATACACTCCCATAAGCGTTAAAAGACCAATCAAAACCTATCTGGGAGTTAGAATGGATACGACTTTCAGGTGGGTCACTATCAGGTACAGGGACGTAAGCATTAGGATTTACACCTCCTATCGCCTTGACTTCTAACTCTATGTAGTCAGTTGTACCTAAGGTATATTTTAGAGCGAAACCATAACTTAAATTATTAACGTCCTGTCCTTCTGTATATGTATCTTCTTTATCACTATCATAATATATAAATAAAGGTAAACTCTGACGTGACGTATCGGTAGAGGTTGTAGCGCTGAAATTATCACCTCCTAAATACTTCTCGTCCAGAGACGGGTAATATTTAGGGTTTATATGTAAAAATCTTACATTTTCTACCGAATTGTTTTTCCCATAAATATTCTTTCTCCCTTGAATTTTAAAAAAATTCTCATTATTAAATAATTCAGGATAAAGTTTTTCCGCCTTAAATAAATCTCTCAGTTTTTCTAAATTATCGTTGTTCCATAATAAAGAGGTTATTATATTCTGGTTCGGTCTCTGAGTTAAGACCAATTGTTCCAGATTATTAAATCCTTCATAACTATTAACTTTCTGTCCCGCTTCTCTTATCTCAGGTCTTAAACAATAAATATTATAATAATTACTATTATAATCCAGCGCCTTCTGTCTATCTCCACTATCTTTATATTCTTCAAAAGCGCTCTTACTAAACGTATCAGTTGAACCACATAAAAAGGGTTTATAATTATTAGTATTAAATGTAAGGGTTATATCTCTCTCTAATCCTTTTTTATCTACAATAGTAAATTTATCTCCCGCGTCAGCGTTTTTTAATTGTTTAGTCACTTCTTCTCCTATGTTTTCAGGTGTATTAAATCCCTCCGTAACTGATACCTTATAAAAATCTTTATAAATAGCGTACGTGTCTCTACATGGTTCACGATTTAGAGGATATGGGGACGCTAACTGACTTCCGTCCTCCTCTAATATTGTCTCTCTTAAATCTGTATAGCGAATACCCGCGTCTAATCTTCTCATAAGAGTTAATCTTCTATTATCATGACTTAATTTAAAAGCGTTCTTAGTTTCATTATAATTCGTATTATTGTCCCCACCGAATATTAATGAATAATCACAAGACGCGAAATTTAATGGTGTCTGAGGTAAACCCATACCAGTATCAAAGTCGTCCATTTTATCCCATAAATCTTTATCTAATGTATCGGGATATACGAAACGACGTGGTAAAAATACATATCCACTCTCTCCATTACTATTTAGATAATATTGATTAGTTATGTAAGTCTCATTATCTTTTAAATCATAGGTAAAAGTATCTTCACTACTCTTAATCCTCTGGTATCCATTAATAAGGGGAGTTAATAAAGTATCGTCTATCTGGTCC
>Ga0181403_1000191_pt1 | contig 14622 bp, 26 predicted proteins | sample 26SPOviralmetaG_FD_130132 | JGI IMG/M metagenome (GOLD analysis project Ga0181403, IMG submission 130132) | Marine viral communities from the oligotrophic San Pedro Time Series (SPOT) site, San Pedro Channel, CA, USA - 26 SPOT_SRF_2011-09-28 | ecosystem: Environmental > Aquatic > Marine > Strait...
AATAGGTAGTGTAGTTGGTCTAGCTACAAGTGTAATCGACAGTAAGACACAGATCAAACTAACTGAGGCTGAGATTAAGAAGAAACAGCTTACAGGTGAGATAGACTGGGACTTAGCTGCTATACAGGCTACACAGAATAGCTGGAAAGATGAGTGGATAACCCTACTGTTCAGTATTCCCCTGATACTAGCCTTTTGTGGCGATTGGGGTAATGCTATAGTACAGGCTGGTTTTGCAGCACTTGAGACTATGCCAACATGGTATCAGTATTCCCTTGGTGGGATCGTATCAGCCTCTATAGGCATCAGATCAGTATCTAAATTCTTCGGTAAGTAGTTCACAAAAACCACCTTAGCTGGTGTATACAATAAAGAAGCCCCTGTATCCTTAGTTGGACGCAGGGGCTTTTTTCATTGTGTCATTGCTTTAAAGGTGCTGGTTAAAGACTTTAGTAGGCTACTCAGTGTAAAGTAAGCATAGTCTACCTCTTGTTGTAGTTTATGTACCTTCCAGACCAAGTAGAGTGTAATACCTAAGTGTACTAAGTCTACTGACTGATTTAGGCTTATCATTTCTTACTCTCCACCTGTATGAGCTTAGATAAGTACCATTCAGCTTTCTTAAGATCCTCTAAGCCATTCTTGTAGCGCCACCTATGAAGATACTTAGCTATGTTCCCTCGCAGGTAGCCCACAAACTCATCCTTGCTTAGGAAGTCCTCAATGTATTTGATACACTCAATAGTGCCTTGTCCGTAGTGTGGTGGACTGTTTACATTATCAGATTCCATCTTACTTAAGTCCCACTTAGCCATTATAGCCCCCTATGTTAAGTCTACGAGTTCACAAGTATCACCACTACAAGCCATTGTTTGGCTGCCAGCAGTGTTATCTTCATTCTCATACTCTGAAAGTTCAGACCAGTCAATAGCCCTTGGCATAATAGCTAGCAATTCTTCGTAGTCCTCTTTAGTACAGTCCTGATAAGGTGCTTGCTGATAAGTATGATCTGAGTGAGGTAAGAACGACACACCTGACATCTCATCAAAGTGCTTGTAGACAAATGCACCCACTTCCATCCACTCCTCATCACGTACTGAGATCGTCACGCTTGGCTTATGCTCACACCATGAGCGTTGATACGTCAGCCACATTTCTAGTTGCTCTACGGCTGTCATATCGTTTCTAGTGACTGCTCCTGATGGAGACTTGATAGGGAAACTAAAGACTGTAGTTGTGTCTCCTTTCATCACACATGGCTCATTAGGTACACCCTTATCAATCATAAACTTCGTCAGCGGGTCCTTGTTATCTCCACGCACAGTACGAACATAGTAAGGGCTGTGACGAGCATGAATGCCACTAGCAGAATCAACAAGTTGGGAGACAGTACCACTTGGTTTAACGCAACTGATAGCAGTAGAAGCAGGGATGTTAAGGCGTTCAGCCCACTCAGCATTCGTAGATATTGCAACATCTTTTAACCTTTCTAATGTTTTATCAAGACCAGCATTCTGACTGGTAGTTAGTCTATTATCCATAATGCCTGTTAAAGACACACCTAGTAGTCTCTCCTCTTCTGTGTTCTTATTCCAGATCTTTCGTAGATAAGGGAACTTAGTCATAGACGATTGGATAGTACCTAGTATTGTAGCTAGGCGTACCTTACGCTCTAAGTCATCAATAGTATCTGTGGCTCGTACTACAACCTCTGTCAGGTTACAGAATTGGTTTGGTCGTAAGATAATTTCGCTACAGGGGTTAGTTCCGAACTCATAGTTAGGATCTCTACGTCCATTCTTAGCTGCCTGTACTTTACTAGCCTGACGGTTAAAGACACCACGTTCACCTGACTTACTTTCCACTAGGGCTTGCCACTCCCGCATGAATGTCTCCATGTCAGGTTTCTCTGTGTAGCTCACACTGTTGTTAGCCAATGCACGATGGGCTGCTGTTTCCCACCACTGTCCTGATTTAGCATGACGCATACGATCATCAGATAGGTTAGACAAGCTAATCATAGCACTACGACGAACACCACCAACTACGACAATTTGACCTATAAAACACATAAGGTCATGGCACTCAATACTAGACAGCCTACGTCCTTGTGCAGCCTTGAATGTGGTTACTGCAAAGTTAAATAACTCAACTAAAGGTGCAGGGCCAGATGCTCTACCACCAAAGGTCTTAAGTCTAGCACCAGCAGGACGTACAGCAGATACATCCCACTTAGGTATCTCACCAGCCCAGAGAAGCGCAAGGACTTGCCTAAAGGCTTTAGCCCACCCTTCCTTACTATCTTTAACTACAACTACTGTGTCGCTCTCAAATAGCTCAGGAACCTCTGGTAACTTCTGGATGAACTGACGCTCTACTGAGAAGCCTACACCTGTGCCACACAACAAGATAAACATGGCCTCATCAAATGCTTTGGGGTCATCTACAGCCAAGTAACTGCAGTTGTACCCAGCAGTATTGTCACGGGCCAGTGCAGGGCCAGCAGTCATCATAGCTCGCATAGAGGGCATTACTTCTAGGTTTAAGATGGCATCCCGTAGTTGATTCACATAAGAATCGTTACCAGCTTTAGGGCGTACCACATTATCCATGTAGCGTTCTACTGTATCGCCCCAATCCTCACGGCCCTCACCGTCGATATACTTAGCGTAGCGAGACTTAGCAATAAAAGTCTGGTAGTCAGTTGGTAGGTAATTATTCATCTTCAGTCTTTCCTCTCGCTCTCATAGTCTTATCTTCTTCTAACCAAACTAGACGGTCAATATCAGTCCTAGAGATACCTATGTCATTTAATTCTTTATCTGTTAGTTGGTTAAGCTGCTTAATTGTTATTCTGTGGGTTCGCCATGTCGCAAGGTAGTTCATGTAACGCCAGAACCATGACATGCCCGACTGTTTTTTACTCATTTTTTATTACTCTCACTAATTATAATCCATATAAAACCTAATATAAGAAACGACAATATGCTTGCCGCTGGTAATAGGTCACTCACCGGTTGTCACCTGATCCTTGTAGTGTACCGTTCTTAACACGAGCGTTTAGCTTCTCCATGTTCAATTCAATGATCTTAACTAAGCTGCCACCAAAGATGTTAGACAGAGCTACAGTGTAGAATAGTACGTCACCTAACTCTTTCAAGACTGCATCATCATCAATCCTGTTGTCACGAAACAGTTTCTTAATCTTCTCTGATACCTCACCAGCTTCACCAGTCAAGCCTAGAGCGTTCTCAATCAGTCGCTCTCGACCTTTAGTAATCATCTTGTCCTCTACAAACTGAGAATACATATCAATCATGTCTTTCATATCTTTCGCTGTAATCATTACATCAACCTTCCATAAAATTCTGTGTGTGCGTTTCTATCGTCTTTATCGAACAAGTACCAAGCGCAGTTGTCTTTACCTGTCATCTTGCTACCCTCAATCCATTTAACTCTACCTATACTTACGATCTTTGTACAATAAGTCATAAGTGCAGCAGACTGTTTAGTGTGCGCCCAATCAGCATCAAACAACAGCCAAGTTGGGCATATCTCCGTCCAGTGATCTATGAAAGCGTGTAAGAACTTCCTTTCCCACGGTGGGTTAGTAATGCAGAGATCAAGAACCTTATATTGACTACCAAAACTTATCTCCAGAGCATTCATTTGCTTGATGTCTGGGTGTCTAGGTTCTATGTCACAAGCATATAAACATTTCCCTAGACCATCTGTTAATTCGTGTATGTGGTGTATCAATCTTCCGTCACCAGCACAAGGCTCTACATAGTCAAACTTCTCATATGGTAGATGGGCTATAAGAGGTTCGACAGCTTCTATTGGTGTAGGATAATAATCCCTTGGTACCCTCTCAAAGTCACTACGCTTACCCATACATTTCCTTTAACCTCTTAAGTGATACAAACTCAGGCTCATAGATACCATTACTAATCTCTCTCTTGATTACACAACCTTTCCACCAGTCTCTATTTGCCTGTCCAGCCCACGTTTCTTCTGAGCCTTTGTAGCAACCCGCAACCAAACCGATAATCCCGTTAGGGTGTGCGCCATCTTTAAACTTAAGATCACGTTTATGGCTATGCCCACAAGTAGAACTGTGATTACGATTGGCGAGTAAGCTATTAGCGTGATGTAAACCAGACATAGCTGTACCATAATTACCACTACTAAAGAAGTGAGCGTAAGAAACGCCATCATAGTCAGCGATAGCGGGGGCGCTATTAGTGTATTCGTGGTATTCGTCGAACCATTGGTCTGTTTGAAGATGGCTGAAGGAAATCCCGTACTTGTCTCCCTGTAGTCTTGGGTCGTGTGCGATAGCCTTTTTGATTCTATTCTCATGGTTCCCCTCAAAGCCAATCCAATATGGGCGCTTATACTTTCTATCACTAGGTTTCTTCCGTAGACGATCCATTGCCTCATTATAGCAGTTGATGTCCTGTTCGTAGTTCTGACTTACGATAGCCTCTGGGTAACGTGTGTCAAAGGTGTTTAAAGAGCGCATGTCAGCACCATCACCTAAGTCAATTATGTAGGTAGGGTTTACCTCATAGATTAATTCCCCTAGCCAGTCGAAACGTTCATTTCCTGTTGATGGGTCTGAGTGAGCGCATGAGAATACTACTGCTGTCTTAGCTGTCATATCGGGTATCCATTTCAAATTCTATTAGTATGGGTTCGATTGATCTGTAGAAGTGGTTCTGAAACTCATAGGCTGCATCAAAGGAGACAAACGGGATCTCTTCATCAAACATAACTTTATTTGGGTTTCTTTCTTGGGGATCTTCTACTCTACAGTTTAACCAGTAATTACCGTCTTCGTCTTCATATGGGCCATCAAGAACACGATGTACCTTAATCAGGATTGTACTAGCCATTCGTCGGGTATCCTTTTATCTGCGTACAAGAACCCATGCTTATTGCACCAATCCCCATATGTACTCTTTGCACCTTTGTATAACTTAGACCTAGAGTTAGAAAAGACAAACCTTATGTCGAGAAAGGGATGTTGATCTTGTATAATCAAGTGCTTCTTACGATCAGCTTGGACAAACCTACCCTTAGATTCTATGATGATACCATTGGGCAGTTTAAAGTCAGGGGTGTAAGTCTTGTTCTCAAGAAGTTGCCATTGTACCTTTAGCTTCTCATATTCAAAGTTTACGCCCCTGTCCTTAAGATCCTTAGCTATGTCATCCTCTAAACCAGATCTGTAGCCATTCTTTATTGCGTGTCTTCTACGTTCACTGGTGGTTGCCATATCTCGCCCTCTGTACGTCTAAGCCATAGAAGCCTAGCATTCTCTATTACCCTATCTACATCACCATCATAGGCTTTAACACAGGCTTCCCACAAGTCCTTTTCAGTCTTAGCCTCACTTAACATCTTTGTAGCTTTAACTGGGCCTACACGATATAAACCAACTATGTTGTCTGCCCTATCGCCTGTTAAGATCTGGTTGTAGAAGAACTGTAATCCTGACCATTCATCTACTGTTTTCCACTCGTTCTTACCAAAGTTAAAGTGGTGACAAGGTATCTGCAACATGTCTTTGTCTATTGAGGCAACGACAGTATCAGGTCCAAGTCTAGTTGCTTCTATTGCTATAAGGTCATCAGCTTCTTCTCCTTCACTTATTATAGCATCAAACTTATCTACCATGTACTGTCGGATGTGATACAGGTGTATAGGTTTCTCTACTGACTTACGGTTACCTTTATACTCATGTGACTTTGCTATTTGATGTCGGAAGTTCCCTGACCCCGTAAGATATACTTCATATTGATCTGGGGTAGGGAACTCCAGTGTTTCCTCTAAGATGTAGTCAAGAAGGATTTCAGCTTTCTCTTCCGCATCCTTTGGGAACAAATCCTGAGTAGCAAAGGCTGACCGATAGGCCACAATGTCACCGTCGATCAGAACCTTACGCTTACCCATCAGAAGTCCCCAAACACCATCTTACCATCATCCTTCTCAAACGCTACAGCTTCAACATAACTAAAACCTGCAACCCTTGTAGCTTCCGCATACACATGAGCTAATGTATATAAGTCCTCTACACCATAACGCTCAACAGTCGTTCTACCATCAAACCCGTCCTCTTCACTATCGTTCTCAAAGATGATTGTAACTTTCATATCAGAACACTGCCTCTTCTCCAGCTTCAAAGGCTACATGTTCAGTAACACACACCTTTTCTAGCGTAGTAATCTTACCGTCCCACACATCAAACTTAACAGTAGCTTTAGTACCATTACCGATAAGACCATCTTCCCCCCAATCCCAAGGTAGGTACTCTCCTTCTACCATCTTGAGCATAACTGGTGGCCCCATTTCAACACCTTGTTCACCTGTGTCTTGGTTCTTGAACTTAGGATTAAAGTGGGGTCGAGTAGCTTTATAGAATTGCTTACCCTCTTTGTTAGTCTTGAAGAGTTGAGCCTGTAACCCTTTGTTTGGGATACCATCAGCAACCATCTTAGATTTAGTGTCTTCGTCAATGATACAGTTTACAACATAGATACCCTTCTTAGCGTCAAAGTTCTTAGCCATATCTGACCCATCATTTGGACCCATGTCACGGTCTTCTGGACGTAACTTTGTCCACTCTAACTCACAATCTACATAAACTTTCTTACCCATATCGAGTTCCTTTCATTAAGGCTGGTAATTATTAATAGGGATACAAAACGGTAAAAGTCAACACGGAAGTATAAATATTTTCACTAATGTATGTCAGCATATGTATTTCCGAATTGAGCGTCGATCCCTAAGTCTATGTTTAGATTCAGTTGTTTGTTTAAATCTTGTATAGAGTACTCCATATTTATTTTTGTCTCCATTTCATCGCCCTCTTTAACTAAGGCTATGATCTCGTCGTGGAACTGACCAACAGTCTTGATACCCTTCTCACGACACCCCTTAACCCAGTTGTCAAAGCAGTAGACACCCGTACTTTGGTTCAATGTACTGAAGCGGTCTTTCTCACTCCGTAGGCTGTACCAGAACTTAGACACTGGATTCTGAACCCACATGCTACCAAATAATTCTCTGGTGCGTAAGCTATCAGCTACCTTAGTTACTGACCAGTTACGTGACCAGAATGCTTCCAGAAGGGTCTTAGCCTCTTTGACACTCATACCTGTCTCACGGGCCAGCTTAGGCGCTCCTACGCCATATGTAGCACTATAGTTCACCACCTTGTAGTTCTTGCGTAGTGACTTCAAGCTACGCTCCCCTGAGTTATGTTTGTCGATGTCATCTTGTGTGATAACACCAGCATGTTTAGCCAAGTCTAAGTGTGGATCAAAGCCCTCTTTACTCATTTCAGCTACATAATCAGGATCTAGGGGTTTCATGTAGTGACGCTTTGTTGTGTCCTCTAGGCTAGTCATGTCATCCCCACATAAACTGTAACCATCAGGTGCAGTCAGACACCCACGTATCTCAGCACCATAAGGCTTTTCCACTGAGGGTAGATTGACTAAAGGTTTCGCATGACGGAAGCGCATTGTGTTGGTAAATCCTGCGATTGTTGCTTGCACGTATCCGTCACGCTCTGAATCAACCATGCCTTTAAGAACAGAAATACGATGGCTGAGAACAGAAAGCCCATCAAGGATGACCACAGCAGGGTCGGCAGAGGCCAATCTTCTGACTGACGGGCATAGTTCTCCATCCTTTCGTACCTGCGGTATTTGCTTCTCTTCGCCATCACTGCCCCTTTCAAACTTAAAGGTACTTGGGTTCCATCCGATAGAATACAGCCAGTCCTTTACTTGAGGGGGTGAATTGGGGTTAGCACGTTCTTCACCCGTCTTAACGACAAAAGACTGTACACCCTCTGGCTGCTTATATTCTTTGCGTAGTTCCTCAAACCTTTCGCCATGTGACGATAGCTCACCATCCTTCTTGTACATTACCTTTGGTCTTTGTTGTACCTTAGTAAGGACACGCTTAGGCATAGCATCAGCTAACTGCTCTATCTTATCAGCCTTCATAGCTTCCCATTCCGCTAGATGCCCCTTAGCTTTGGTTACATCTAATTTCCACTGTAGGGCCTCTTGTTCTGCTGCACATTGTAGCTTGAACGTAAGGTAATCAGTGAAACGCCACTTCTCATCCTCATCAGGATACAGCTTCTTAAGTTTGATGTCTAAGTCACGCCATAGTCTAGCATTGATCTTAACGTCCTCATTACACCTGTGAGCATATTCTTCTGGTGTTAAGCCTACCCAATCCTCTACTTTAGGCTTAGGTACACCATACTCCTCACCATAGGATGCTAAGTTGTGGTCACCTAAGCTGCGACTATGGTTTAGATACCAAGACAGAGCTAACGTATCCACTAGCTTTGCACTTATCTTAACGCCTAGCACCTTTTCCACTGCGGGGATGTCAAACCTTACAATGTTGTGTCCTATCAGGATTGGTGCTTCCTCAAGAAAGATACGCATAGCTACATAGTCATGTGTGTGTTGCACGTTCCCTTGGTCATCCATCCAAGAGATAACATGGATCTTAGTGCTATCTAGTCCATCTGTTTCTATATCAAATACTGGCAATTATATAACCTCTCGTAGTGTAAATGTTTCTGAGTTAAACCGCATCATACCAGCCCTACCTTCTTCTGAGCATGGACGGTTCTTCTGTACTGTTATGTGCGTTGTATTACGTTCCTGTAAGTCTTCTGCCTCTTTGTCACGGGAGAGGTCTAGGATTACTGATGCACGTTGTCCAATCATCTTACAGTACTTAGGGTCACCATTGTCGTTAGTGTGAGCAATAGTAACTATACCTACGTTTAGCTCCGCTGATAATTTAGACAACCTGACCGATAAGTCAGCTAACATCTGTTCCTTACTCTCTTCTGACTGACCAGATACTACATCTTGAATAGGCTCAAAGAATACAAACTTACAGCCACAGGCTTGACTAAAGTATCTAATCTGGTCGCATAGCTCATCAGAACCTTGACCATCACTTAGATAGAACTGGTAGAATAGCTCATCCTTAGTTAGCTCTTTGATAGCACGTATAACATCATCCTCTGCTTGCTTCTCCTCTATGAGATCCCTGCGAGTCAAGTTATCTTTTAACTGGTACGACACAAGACCAAGTAAAGACCTTAGCTTAGTCTCTTCCAAGTGCCATGCAGCAAAGGGTATGTTATGTTGTAACATATTGTACTCTAGGTAACGCATGATCTCAGTCTTACCAATACCTGTAGGAGCTTTGATAACTGTGAAGTGACCTTGCATAAGACCTAAGATTTTATCGTCTAAAGCTATGATACCAGTTGGCACATACTGATGCTCAGGTGTGTCAGTATACAAGCTAATGAAGTCATCAGTACTGTTAAGAACATTCTCAGGTGTATACTTCTTAGCATTCCACCAAGCACTCTTAAACTCCGCTGCTGCATTATTGGTCAGGAACTCGTTAGCATCCTTGAACTTGTCATGTGGTACACGGTAGACCTTATTAGGGAACAGTTTAGCCATACGATCAGCTACAGCATTACCAGCTTCGTCGTTATCTACAGACAGGACAATCTTCTCAAAGCTATTGAGCCACTCTGTACACTTCTCCCAGAGCTTCTTAGATGGTGTAGCAGAGGGTAAAGATACTACAGGGTTGGTGAACTGGCTCTTAAGCATTTGGGCTACTGAGAGGGCGTCTAATTCACCCTCAGTAACTGTTACCATCTTAGAGCTACCAGCAGTAAACAGGTTCATACCGAACAGTTCATCACCCTTAAAGCCATCTTTAGTGTAGAATACCTTCTCGTCTAGTTTGCGTACTTTAATTCCCCCGCTGGGGTATATATATTCCTGACGATCAGAGTAAGTCTGTACGCCAAAGTCTTCCATAGTCTTAGCTGTTATACCTCGCATACCTACATAATTTCCACTGGCGGGGTCTTCTATGCGTTTGGGCGTGTAATCTATAACTGTACTCATACTATTATTATCTCTTTCCACTACTGGGTATTTGTCTTTAGCCCAATCAAACATCTGGCTCTTCGATGGGTAACCTCTTTCACATGCATGGCATCTTCCGTACCCATTGCTATTGTAGCTAAAGGCATCGGAAGAGCCACACGACACATATGGACAAGGCTGGTGCGCTGTCTCAGTCATGCGGCTCTCTCCTTATTTATTTACTACCGAACAATTTTTCGTTGGCATAATCTTGTAAATTATCCATACGATAAACTTGACCACGGCCACGGTTTCTACAACCTGCGATATGTTCCATAAAGTAGCTTGGGTCATTGTCTAGCATCCAATCCACTGTACGTTGCTTACCATCAGGCGCATAGTAATATTCCCAAATACCAAAGTCTTCATTCTTCAAGCTATTCTCTACTCTAGCTCTACTATGAATATTACTTTTCTTTTTAGTTTCAGCGACATCTAATAATTCTGCCGCAGAGGTTGGGTTGCGCTCCATTAGGTAACCAGATGCATTGTCGAGTTTCTCAATCGCTTCACTATTTATACCGTCAATACATGTAAGGGCATAGTTGAAAAGGTCGATGTTTGATCCGTTGTTAATATTATCCATAATCATATCCTCAGTTCATTTTAGAAGTGTCAGGTTTCACTAAAAGTAAATCTCCTATTTCAGACAGATGGTTACCTATAGCGTTATACAGGGCTATTAAACCCGCTGCGTTATAAGGTTGAGAGTGCTTCCCATCCCCATTCTCAAGTATGTGCATAATAGACCTAGCCATACCTTTTTCACCTTCTTGCAGGTGCAGATCTCTAGCTGTAGATACTAAAGCCCCTGCCGCTACATTACTATTCCAATTGCTGCCACCTTTCTTCATAAGATCATCTAGGTCAACAGTCTTGGGTTTAGGTGCATTCGTCTTCTCAGGTAAACCTTGGCGTTTTCTCCTTTCATTATCTGCTGCGTTTAGTGTCATGTTACCCTTGCTAACTTCCTCTGCTAAGTCAGGTGCATCACGTTTTATTGCCTTTGCTGTATCGACAGACCTATCAGATACATTAAGCTGGTCTGCCGCTTGTTTGATGGATTTGGCATCACGCAAATTTGCGCTTTGGCTCTTTCCGTACTGATTCCCACGATCACCACCAACAGTCATATTAGCCAAAGCAGCCGCAGTCATAGCCCGTTGACCAGTGGTCAGATGCCTACGCATAAGGTTAGCTGCTACAACACGATCACGGACGACATTAAAAGGCATATCATCTGGTAGGTATTCATAAGTAGGCTTAACGTCAGCCTTCAAACAAGCCTTGTGTCTATGACGCCCATCTACAATCCACCCTTGCCACATCAAGATTGGTTCAAATAAACCATACTGCTTAATACTGACGACAATACCATCAAACTCTTGTGTGTCTTCAAAAGATGTAAACACTGTGGACAACTCATGGTACTTAGGTTCAGTGTCAAACTTAGGTTGATTCCCACTTAAGTCTAAACCTAACATATTTTCTTCATCATCTTCTACTAACATATTAAACTCCTATTGTTGATACTTATGTCTTAACTTAAGTTACACTTTCAGTAAAGGGACAATTACTAATAGGGATACAAACTTAAGTAAGTCAACATCACAAATTGTTACAGACCTTTTCAATACTTCTTGTTATCTGTTGATCTATAGCTTGTTTAGTGCTTCCAACTATATCAGCTACCTCATCTAGTGTCATATCTTGCCAGAATCTCATCTTAAATAGTCTAAGCTCCCTTTCACTTAACACCTTCTCACAGATTGAAACTACATAATTCTCGTAATCTGCCTTCTCGTATTCTTCTGCGTGGTCAGGTATAGATGACGAAAATTCTTCGTAAGATACAGCCTCAGATGACAGAATGTTCCTTAACCAGTTAGCCCCATCTTCTGACATATTACCCGTGTCTTCGTCGTTAATATCGTGTGATAAACGCCTAGCTACGTTATGTTTAGGTATACTAACAGGTTGTAGGCTCAAGTTAATGTAGTCATGCATGGCTCTATTAGCCTCACGGTACAGTTTCGCTGGGTGTACCTCTGGATCTTCAGACCTTAACTCTAGGCAGACTATAGATCCCTCAGATACTAAGTCATCAAAATCATTAGGTCTGTTGTATTTATGTGCTAACTTACGACACATATTTATCAGATCTTCATTACTTATCATAAAGGCCTCCTTTTAGGCTTGATAGAGGCTGATATAACCTCAGTCTTTAGGCATTGACCTATGGCATCCCTATCTATGGCATACACAGGCTCGTAATAGGCTGGTAGAGCGTCTCCACAGGCCCTAGCACTAGGGAAGATGACCTTAGCTTGTAGGTAGTCACCATTTAGCGTGTAGCTCAACACAAGGACAGTATAGAACAACATTACAGATACTCCACTACTCTACCTGTATTCCACTTCTTAGCCTCTTTCTCAGCTTCCTCACGGTCAGTAAATACCCGTACCTCAGTATCATACGTCCAAGGATTCTCCTTCCTTACGAAAGTGTATTCTCCCTTCTCAACCTCTATTTCCACTACATACCTACCCATCACTTTTCTCCTTCTCTAATCCAGCCTTTACTAATGTTACAAAGCCTACATCAAAGATAGCCATGAATGTCTCAGGGTCACACTCTACTTGTAGTGTAGCACTGCCATCCTCGTGTTCTTCTATATCAGTTACTTTGATTATGTCACTCTTCATGGTTTACTCCTATACAAGGCAGTAAGATAGATAGTTTACAGTACTTAGGATATTCGTCATAAGTCATAGCTATTAACACGGGTGGTAAAGCTATCAGTAAAGCTACAATAGCTGATGCCTTGATTGCACCGTTAATGTTACCTCTCATCAATCATTCTCCCTTAACGCTTTCCACGACACAGGAAATAGGTCAATCATAATACGGTCAATTTCCCACGCTACCTCTGCTGTCTCAGCTTGTGTGTCAGGCTTACAGCGTAGGTTACAGGCTCTGGCAAATGCATCCAAGCTACCTGACCAGTACCACTCAGTCATCATGCTCTGTGGCAGTACCATACGTGCTTGCTCAGGACAAATACCTAGATCTAGTAGGTACTCATAGTCTTTCTTAGCTGACTCTGCCATATCTCTAGCTATATCAGAAGACACTGTTACTTTACCAGAGCTACCTTGCTTCTTATCTTTACTACGTCCACGCCATACATCAGGCACATAGAACTCTGGCTCATTATCTATATATCTTCTCGATACTTCGTTCCAACGCAAAAATGAGTGCTTAACAAGTTGTCTAGCTACAAAGACTGGTGCCTTGATGTGGAAGCTCACAAAGCAATGTCCGAAAGGTGATATGTGTTTATGCTTGGCTAAGTACTTGATAAGTTTCTTATCTTTAAGCTTCATATGCTGCTTGAAACTATAGGCATCTGATTCCTCATAGTCCCACTCACTCTCCTTACCAAAGCTTACACGGGCTGCATTAACTACAGTCAAGTCATTACCCATGCTGCCTTTGTATGTTACTTCAATACTCATTAGTACGGTACCTCTCCATTTCCATCACGGGGGTCATTATACCAACCCTTAGATAAGTGTAAAGCCCTCGTTTCACTGCGTAGCTGTGCTACTATAAAATCTTCCTCTACTTCTACTTCATCCTCAGTAGGTATCATAATACCTAACATGCGTAATTCCCTCTCTAGGTCTTGGTTCATAGCTCTGCTCCCATGCAAAAGATGTGTCTACCGCCTACCTTCATAGCTAGTACCTTGTCAAGGTTAAAACACTTGTAACCTTCGCTAGTCTTAAGGGTCACATAGCCATTACTACGCAGGGCTTCCGCAGCTATACGTCCACGCTCATTTCCCTTGAGGCCCTTCTGTACATTCATACGGCCATTGTACACACGCTCCTCATCAGTCTTAGTCAGGAACTTGACTGTGATGAATCCGTTAAGGTTATCAGCAATTACATTACTTACCATTGTCTTATCTAGCGCCATTGTGTCTCTCCTTATGTATATGATTCGGCTCTATAGTTACAGTCACATCTTCTAATAACTCAGTCAACCCTCTTTTGTAATTCTCTGCTGACCTCATAGTACCAACCAGTTTCCAGCAACATAAATTCCCATCGGGGGTATATACACTACAGCGTAGCATTGTCATCTGTTTCACTGCGTAGCGGTGCTACTATCTCATCTATTGATAGTGGTATACTGTCGTATTCTTTCCTGTACTCCACCTTATAGTCTTCTCTTCCGAATGGGTTGCGACACTCATAGATAAAGTCTATTGCGTCTGACTCCATAAGAAACAAAGCTATGACATCGTTTAATTCAGTATTGATTACACAAAACATATTATTCGTCCTCTTCATTACTATTGAGATATTCCCATTCCTCTTGACCCTCTTGGCATACAGCACAGATCGTATCATTGTCACCATGCATTTCCTCGAAGGTCTTGTAGAACTCACAACACTCACAAAAGTATTCTTTATTCATTCTAAATAACATTATTACACCTTTCCTAAGTATTCTAGGTTAAACCATTTACCGTTATCTTCTAACCATGTAAACCCACCTTCTGGGCTATCCCATGCTATATAATCACTATGACGGTTAAATGTGTTAG
>Ga0181403_1000193_pt1 | contig 14596 bp, 25 predicted proteins | sample 26SPOviralmetaG_FD_130132 | JGI IMG/M metagenome (GOLD analysis project Ga0181403, IMG submission 130132) | Marine viral communities from the oligotrophic San Pedro Time Series (SPOT) site, San Pedro Channel, CA, USA - 26 SPOT_SRF_2011-09-28 | ecosystem: Environmental > Aquatic > Marine > Strait...
CAAATATTTTTGAAGAAGATGCAGCAAAAGGTTTGGGTAAAATAGGTCAAGAAGATCTAGCCCTTCCTTTCTTAAAAATCCTAGGACAGCTTTCACCAGAAGTTAACAAACGTGATGGTAAGTATGTTGAAGGTGCAGAACCCGGAATGATTTTTAATTCCGTGACTGGAGATTTATACGACGGAGTAAAAGGCATAGATGTAATTCCATGTTTTTACAAACTCGAATACATCGAATGGAAAGATAGAGGAGAAGGACCAGGAGCACCAGTTGCTATCTATGATTCTTCATCTGACATCATGTCCAAAACAAAAGCTGATGCAAGCTACAAAGATAGATTGCCTAATGGTAATTATATTGAGAAAACTGCATCACACTTTGTGATCATAACTGGTGACAGTCCAGCGACTGCATTGATCTCTATGAAATCTACTCAATTAAAAATTAGTAGAAAATGGAATTCGATGATGTCGGGCATAAAACTAAAAGGTCAAAACGGTTTATATACACCGGCATCTTTTAGCCACATTTACAAACTAAAGACTACCCAAATGTCTAATGATAAAGGCACATGGTTTGGTTGGGAAGTGAGTAAAGTTGGTCCTATTACTGACGCAAGTATCTATCAACAAGCTAAATCGTTTTCTGAAAGCATCTCAAAAGGTGCAGTGAAAGCGAAGCATGGTGAACAGAAACCAGCGGAAAGTAGCAGCATTATATAATCCCTTCGGGGTATGTGCACAGCGTGGGCCAGGAGGGAGACTGAGTGGCCCACGTAGACAGGATAATTATGCAGGAATATATAAAGATATTTAATGGCTATAGACATGCGTATGGTATCGCAGATTGGACCAACGCAATTGTCGACTCAGAAAGCGGAAAGCAAAAACCAAATTACAGATGGACATACGAAGAGTTTACAGACAATATATATCAAGACCATTTAAGTGGTAAGATATCTGTTGGTATACAACCAACTAATGAAGCAGGTGATGCTAGGTTTGGAGTCATAGATATAGACCCAAAACAATATGAAAATTTTGACAAACAATTTTATTTAGAAACAATACAACAATACGATCTACCTTTGATACCCATTGAATCTAAAAGCGGTGGTCTACATTTATATTTATTTATGAATGAGTTTGTACAATCCACAGTCATTGTATCATTCTTAAGTAATTTGTTACCAATATTTAATTTAAAATCTGATTGTGAGATCTTTCCTAAGCAGACACAACTGACAAAGGATCCGGAAACAGGGACCATAAAACCAGGACAATTTATAAACTTACCTTATTATGGTGGACAACGTAGAGCTATTAACATTGATGGTACATTTTTTACACTAGAACAATTTATAAAAGTTGTAGATGCAAATGCTACAAGTGTTGATGATCTAAAAAGAATTACACAAAACATGGAGGATAGATCTATGGAAGGTGTAGATGAAGATTTTGTAGAAGGACCACCATGTCTTGCTTTAATTTCTAAGATATCTAATCAAGCAGAGTTTGATGGTAAAGATAGATTTATGTATAACTATCATGTGTTTGTTAAAATGAAATACCCAGATAGTTGGGAACAAAAAGTTAAGAATGCACCTGTAAAATATTTTGCAAGAGAACACGCAAACGCATGGGATGACAACAAACTAAAACAAAAAACTAGATCGTGGAACAAATCAGAAAAAGGTTACACATGTAATCAAAGTCCTATCAGCGATTTTTGTAAGAAAGGTATATGTGTTAAGAAAAAATTCGGTGTGTTATCTGGATCAAAAGGTGCATATCCTGTGTTAACAAACTTACGTAAGATAGATATAGAGCCAGACCCAGAGTATGAGTTTGATGTAACAAAACCAGATGGTATTGGTAAAGCAACTGTGCATTGTAAAACAATAGAACATGTAACAGATCAACGTAAACGTAGGAATGCAATAGCAAAAGCTGCAGGCTTTCCACCACCTATTATTAAAGCACCAGAGGACCAAACAATATTAGAAACTTTATTTGTTACACAAAAAATTATTAATCCACCCATAGGTACATCACCAAAAGAAAAATTACATGACGTCTTACATGCAAAAATAAATGGACCTAAAGCTATGAATGATGCAAGTTTTAAATCTGGTACAGTTTTAATAGAAGATGGTTATGCATACTTTAAGTTTGATAAGTTTTATGACAAACTTAGATCTAAGAACTGGAAACATGGTGAAGATAAGACAGGAGTCATGATGAAAACTAATTATAAAAAATGTGACATACAATTTCTAGAACAAAAAAGATATCCAACAAAAGAAAAGGGTAAATACAATACACCTACAAAAAATATTGTAATGATAAACATAGATGAATTTGAAGACATAGAAATTAATCATACAAAAATTAAACACAACACGGAGATAATGTAATGATTAGAAAAATATTAGGTCCTCCAGGTACAGGTAAGACAACAAAACTTATTAAGTATGTAAAAACATTTGTTAAACTTGGTACACCTATTGACAAGATAGGTTACTTTGCATTTACAACTAAAGCTGCTAACGAAGCGATAGATAGAATGCTAGAAGCATATCCTAAATTACAGAAGAAACACTTAAAACATTTTAGGACTTTACATTCTTTGGCATTTAATCAACTGGGTATAAAGAAAGCACAAGTAATGCAGGATGAACACTATCAAGACATAGGTCGTAAACTAGGTATAGAAGTTACAGTTTATTCTAACGGCGAAGAGAAGACAGGATTTGTAGACTCAGATAGTGAGTATTTTAATATTATAAATTCAGCAAGAATTAAAAATGTATCAATCATAGATGAATACAATACCGATATGTACTCTGAAGACATAGACAAACATCAACTAAGAATTTTAAAAGATGAGGTTGATAATTACAAGAGATCGTATGGCCTGGTAGACTTCACAGATATGATAGAAAAATTTAATGTGTCAGAATTGTGTCCAAAATATGACGTAATTTTTATTGATGAAGCACAAGATTTGTCACCCATACAATGGAAAATGTACGATATACTTAAGAAAAACTCTAAATATGTTATACTAGCAGGCGATGATGATCAAGCTATTTATGGCTGGGCTGGTGCAGATGTAAAACGTTTTCAAACCGAACCTGCAAAAAACATAATTTTGCCACAATCTTACAGGGTGCCACTACGAGTACAACACATAGCTCATCAAATACTAGATAGAATACCAGACGATCGTAAAATTAAAAAACTATGGGCACCGCGTCCGGAATCAGGGACCGTACATCATATTACATCTATAGAAGATGCACCATTACATGAAGGTGACTGGTTGATCTTAGCCAGGACTAACGACAAATTAATAAAAATAAAACCTACATTAAAAGATCTGGCTATTTACTTTGAAATAAAAGGTAGAAAGAGTTATAAGACAAGATTGTATACAGCAATTAAAAATTATACACGATGGACTAATGGAGATAAGTTATCTCTATCGGAGTGTAAAGATTTATTTGAGTTTTTAGAACTTGAATGGGTGCATGACGAAGAAAGAATGTATGATCTAGAAGAGTTTGGTTTTAGTTTGCAAGCTCCATGGTATGAAGTATTTAAATCTGATCCTGAAGAAAACTTATACATAAGAGAAATGTTAAGACTCGAGGAAAAATTAAATAGTCCTGCACGAGTTAAATTATCTACAATACATTCTGCTAAAGGTGGTGAAGCTACTAATGTATTATTAATTTTAGACAACACCAAAAAAATAAGAGATGCAGTAGAAAGAAGTGAAGACAAACATGATGAAGAACAAAGAGTTTGGTATGTAGGAGTTACACGTACAAAACAAAATTTATATATAATGACAGCTAAACAGGAGGACAGAGGTTATGACATCGAAAGTTTGGGATAAGCAGCACGGCGGGAATCATTATCAAAAATACAAAATACAGCCAAGCAAATTTGTAGTTGAGAATGAGTTGTTATATCCGGAAGGTTGTGCTATAAAATATATAATACGACACCGCGATAAAGGAAAGAAACAAGACTTGGAAAAAGCAATACATTTTATAGAGATGATAATCGAAAGGGACTATGGAACCAAATAATCATATACCAGCCTACATGGGTTTGTTTACTTGTTTATTAATTCTTTGTTATTTAATATTATGAAAATACCTACGTTCAGCGCACAAACAGAATGGGTAATACCCAAAGAATTTCCTGACCTTAGACAGGTTGATGAGATTGCAATTGATTTAGAAACAAAAGACCCAGACCTAATTAAAAAAGGATCTGGATCTATTATTGGTAATGGTGAGGTTATAGGTATTGCTGTAGCTACCGCACATTACAAAGGATACTTTCCAATAGCACACGAAGGTGGTGGCAACATGGAAAAGAAAAAAGTTTTAGAATGGTTTCAGGATATTCTTAAAACAGATTCTACAAAAATATTTCACAATGCAATGTACGATGTATGTTGGATAAGATCTATGGGTTTGACTATCAATGGTATGATTGTTGATACAATGATAGCCGCAGCTGTGACTGATGAAAATAGATTTAGATATGATCTCAATAGTTTGTCGTGGAAGTATTTAGGTTTTGGTAAGAACGAAGCTGCACTTGCAGAAGCAGCAGCTGAGTGGGGCATAGATCCAAAGTCAGAAATGTATAAACTACCATCACTTAACGTTGGAAGTTATGCTGAACGAGATGCAGAAGCAACGTTTGGTTTGTGGCAAGAAATGAAAAAAGAAATTATTGCACAAGACTTACAATCTATTATGGAATTAGAAACTGATTTGTTTCCGTGCCTGGTTGACATGAGATTCAAAGGTGTACGTGTAGATGTAGAGCGAGCACATAGTTTAAAGAAACAATTAATAAATGAAGAGAATGAATTACTAAATGCAATTGAAAAAGAAACTAATGTACGTCCACAGATCTGGGCTGCAAGCAGTATTGCAGATGTCTTTGAGAATCTAAAGATACCATTTGAGAGAACAGAAAAAACACAAGCACCATCTTTTACAAAAAACTTTTTACAGGAACATAAACATCCTGTGGTAAACATGATTGCAAAAGCAAGAGAAGTTAACAAAGCACACACAACTTTTATAGATTCTATTTTACGTTACGAACACAAAGGTAGAATCCATGCAGAGATAAATCAATTACGTAATGCTGGGGGTGGCACGGTGACTGGTAGGTTCTCCTACCAGAACCCGAATCTACAGCAGATACCAGCTAGAAACAAAGACCTTGGACCTAAGATAAGGTCATTATTTATACCCGAGGAGGGCTGTAAGTGGGGTGTATTTGACTATTCTCAGCAAGAACCTAGGTTGGTAGTGCATTACGCTGCATTATACAAATTACCATCTGTTTACGATGTTGTAGATGCATATCAAAATGATGCTAACTCAGACTTTCACCAGACCGTAGCCGACATGGCAGAGATACCAAGAACACAAGCTAAGACAATTAACCTTGGATTGTTCTACGGCATGGGTAAAGCAAAATTGCAAGCAGAATTAGGGGTAACAAAGGACAAAGCTGCTGACCTATTTAATACATACCATTCACGTGTACCATTCGTAAAACAACTTATGGAGAAGGCATCTAACAGAGCACAAGAACGTGGACAGATACGTACCCTGCTGGGTAGACTATGTAGGTTTCATCTATGGGAACCTAATCAGTTTGGTATGCACAAGGCTATGACACATGAAGATGCATTGGCGGAACATGGACCAGGGATTAAAAGAGCGTACACATACAAAGCATTAAACAAATTAATCCAAGGTAGTGCAGCAGACATGACAAAAAAATCTATGTTAGAACTATACAAAGAAGGAATTATACCACATATTCAAATACATGATGAGTTAGATTTATCGATTGAGAGTGACGCACAGGCAAAAAAGGTGATTGAAATTATGGAACAGGCTGTTAATCTAGAAGTCCCAAACAAAGTCGACTACGAATCAGGAGACAATTGGGGGGAGATAAATGACTAATGGCTTATCTAAATGCAAACATACCAGTTATAGAATGTTACGTCAGAGGTAACTATCTACGAGATCAAAAAGATTCACACGATAAATATTTTGAAGTAGGAGTATTTGGTTTTAGCTCTATACCAAACAGAGTGCCGTTGTTTCATTTCTTAATGGAAGATGGTGGACTATGGTGGCGAGCACCTATCACTGCATTCTGTACAAAACCTGGAGTCAAAGAGCTGCCATTGGATGAAGTGGTAATGTGGGACAGCTTTAGTTACAATGTAAGCGTCACAACTTTTTATGAGTTAGCCGGTGCTACTATGCAATATACATCTAGACGTAAAGTAAAACGTAAAGGTAAATATTTGTTTACGATAGACTGGTGTGCAGGAGACTTTAACGAATTAAATTTTGGATATGCAGAAAAACCAGACCAACACAAATGTGGTCATGTCCTGGAATTGGAAGACGGAAACTTTGCAATACAGCCCAATAATAGGCTTAAAATGTTTGATGCATCTATGGGTGTGGATCCAAACAAAAACTTGATTAATAGACTAGTAACCAGTAAGATATACTCCGTAGAAAACTCGGCTAAATGGATAACTGACGAACACGAACAGGGTAGTTACGATTATAAGCTGAAAAACTTGGAGGAAGATGATGATAAATAAATACAAAGAAAAATTTATGGTCTGGCAATTACATTACAGAACAGAGATAATCTGTGTTGTAGCAGGATTCATAGCAGGGGCTATTATATTTTAGTTTATGGCCTATGAACCTAGCAGATCTATTAAAGAAAAACATAGTTATGGTACCGGTAGTAGCTTCAGTGCTAGTCGGAACGTTCACAGGCGTTAAATATATTGTTAATCTAACAGACACAATCAATGCTAATCAAGCAGAGATAGCAAAAATTAAAACAGTCGATCTTGTAAACATACAGAGAGACATGGCTGTACTTACAGAAAAAACTAACACAATCTTACAAAAACTAGAACGAGCAGAAGGCACATGGGAGATGGCTGAAAACTTGTATGAACTATTAGCTAATCGTGTCAACGATTTGGAATGGGATGTAAAAGATTTAAACAGGGAAATAAATTATTAGGATGAACTATGGAGATTGCCAGGATGAATTATTACTTTACAGGTGTATTAGTTATTTTATTTGTGTTGTTATGTTTCATGCAACCTGCGTATCCTAGAAACGAATATCTTAACGACGGCAGCTCTAGATGTGGTGAGTTTGAAACAAGAGTCGAAGCAGAAGACAGACAGACTAATTATAATTCTAGTAGTTCAGATTATGAATCAGATAATTATAGGTTAACTTTTAGTTTTAGAAAATATTTAGGCACAGATTGTAAGACTTCAAAAGAAAATGCTCAATTAAAACAACAACTTGAGCTGATGAAGATGTGTAACAAAGTAAATCGAAACTCTAGTCTTGCATTAAATGAAAACTTTTCTTTACTTGTATCTAAATGTAGAGGTGTCATACCAACTAAAGTAGAAGAAGCCAGACCTGCAGAGAAAAATACTTGGAAAGGTATGAAAAAAGACTACCTAAAGGAGAATCCAGACGCAAAAACTATGGATAACACAACGTTGAAAATGCCTCCAAAAGATTATATACTGCCGCTACCAAAACCAAAAGTAGACAATGATTGATAGAATTTTATTAAGATTTTTTAGTTTTTTAGACTCTATAGTAGAACCTATAGATAGAATATTTGAATCTAAAAAGAAAAAGAAGAAAAAGTGAGTAAGAAACCATTAACAATATCAGACGAAGCTAAAGTGCAAATGCCGATGAAGACGGTTGCCAGCCTGATCGCGCTTGTTGCAATTGGAACGTGGGCATATTTCGGTATCAATGAGAAGCTTAACCAGCACAGCACCAAATTAGAATTGTTTGAAAAAGATTTACAACACAACACAGAGTTTAGAATCAAATACCCGCGTGGAGAACTTGGTCAATCAAGTGGGGAGGCAGAGCTTTTTATGTTGGTGGAACATATTGCAGGATTATTAGACGAACTAGAAGGCGAAGTTAAGAGTATGAGAAACAATGCAGTAAACATAGAATTTTTACAAGAGAGAACAAAGAAACTTACAGAAGACGTAGAAAAATTAATTAGAAATGGGAATGGTCACTAATGATAGAGATTGTATTTGCATTAATATTAGAATTAAACGGAACAATGATAGAGCATGTGCATAAAGATTCATTAAACGCGTGCCTTTATTCAAAACGTGTAGCTAAAAAAGAAGTAAATCCAGAGCGAGTAGTCTTCAAATGTAAAAAGGTTAAGGCAGAAACAGAGGTTTATCAAGGTAGAAAAAGAATTATAAGAATAATTGAGTAATGAAGAAAGCAAACAAGAAAAGAAATCCTGTTGCAAAACAATTGAGACATTTCAAACAAAAAGTGGTAAAGAATAAGAAAGCTTATGACAGAAAAAATATACGCAGAGATAGTTAATGGTAAATGTCCAACGTGTGATGAGTTTACAATGTTAGTTGGCATTGCAAATGACAAATATCGATGCATGAATTGTGGTTCAGATCTAATACAAAAAGTTAATGGTAAGGTAAGTTATCTACCTATCATGAGCTCACGCGAAGATGGTAAATTATTTGTAAAAGAATGGCTAGAGTAAGTTTTAAATTTTTTACACCTAGAGATAAGCCACCTAAAAGGGGGCCAAGGCAGCACAAAAAAAACCAAAATAAGCACGAAAAACGCCAGAAAAAACAGACAAGATACAAAGGTCAGGGTTGACAATTATCCCATAAGATACTATATATAATTTAGAAAGGATGGTTATGAAAAAAATAACAATAACAAGTAAAGATATAACACAGAAACAATGGTCTAATTTAATTTTAGAATTAAATTTAATTAAGACTGCATGGAAACCTTATGCTAACCTAGAACTACAAGGTCGTGGTATAAACAAAATCATAGCATTTGGTACCAGAGTTGGAGGTGAGAATGCAAAAGAAGATTGATGAAGCCGCACAAATGTGGGAGAAAACTAGAGATCCCAAATACAAAACTCTTTGGTACAAATTAATAAAGGAACATGTAAATGGAACTAATAATTTTAAACGACGGACTGTATCAGTTAATTCCTGTCACAAAGCAAATGATGGAACATATATCTTTGTTGGCACCAGTAAATTGCATGGACCTGTGCGAAATACTTCGGATGAAGTTAACGGGATACGTAGACACACTAAACCTACACATCATGAATGATGGTAGTGGTAGTCTAGTTGGTTGTATGTGTAAATAAAGTTTGAAAAGGACCTGCGTCCATGTAATGCCTCGCGCTAGCCTCTGTACGTCAACCGATGACCTTCGTAATAAAATGAGGGTAGGTTTGGAGCCTTTGGCCCTGTAAGAGTACGTGCACGGAAATTACAGGGTTTTATATGGATTGTTTTTCAGGTGTACAATAAAACTTAACAAACATATTATGTTTGTTGATCTCTTCACGACCAATCTCTTTCATCTTATTCATAGATTCTTCATAGCCAAACATCAGACAATCATACTGAGTATCAAATTTTTCAGGCCACTGATAGGGTGGCAAACAAGTTGATTGTATTTGCGAACAAAGCACTAAAGTTAATAATATTTTCATTGACATCTATTGTAAATTATAAGATAAATCCTATATTATGTTTAACAAAGAAAGGAGTGTATCATAATGACTGATATAACAAAATATAAAAACGTGTCACTGAGTCATAAGACATATGACTTAATTGATAAGATAAGAAAAGTAATACAACCAGACACGATCCTAAGTAGATCACAAACTATTAGTATACTAGTGAATGAGAAAGCGAGGAAACTGAATGGCAAAGTCAAGCAAAAATAAAGTAATTTGTCCAGTCTGTAAAGGTAATGGCTATGTTAGGATACCTTATAGATTAACTAAAGAGGAAGTCACTGCACAATGTGGCGTCTGTGAATCGGAAGGAGAGATCCATGAGAATGAAGTTGATAATATTTATATGGATTCTGATGGGATCCACAGCCTGCACTAATAAGCAGATAGACTTTAATCCTTGGACTACAATAGTAAAGGAGGTAGTATTAAATGCCAGAGATGACTGATCTGCTAGAACAGAACAAGAAGCAAATAGAGTATTTGCAGAAGCAATGTCGTAAAGCAGGGAAAGCTATTTTAGATCAAGAAGTAACGATCGGTGGATTGAAAAAAGAAATCGATAGACTTGATGAAGAGAATACGAATCTTAGAAGAATGATAGGTTCAAGCGCAGGCGATGACACGGAATAATAAACATATTAAGGGTGACCAGGCAGAACTGATTGCCCAAGAACATTTTATTAAACAGGGTTGTTATGTGTTTAAGAACATATCACAACACGGACCAGCAGACATTGCCATCATGGACAAGGATGGCAATATGTTTTTAATAGACGTTAAAGCTGTCTCTTTACGTAGTAAGAATGGTTGGAAAGTAACCAGATCAGAAAGTGTAGAACAGCAAAGACTCGGGATTCAGTTGATATATGTTGATCTTGCAACACGTAAGGTCTATGATGTATTACCCGAGAAAGCTAAATATTTTAAAAATAACATAATACAGATAAAGGAATATATAAATGATTAGATACATATTAGAAAAGATATACCATTACTCAACGGCTTTGACGTCGTGGTCCTGGTGTAAGTTATATGCAGATAGGAGAAAAGGGTATGGATACCGAAAGAGAAAAATTTAATAAATTACAACAAGAGCAGAGAGATTTGGATGAGAGCTATAAACAATCTTTGAAGAATAAAAAAGAACGTGAAGAGAGAGAAGACAACGAAGAATATTTAAAAGAATTAAAGGATAAACTATGACATTTGAGTTTGGGTTAGGTATGTTTGCGTATAACATGATTTGTTTTACGATTGGTCTAACTATAGTTTACCTGGTAATTAGGAATTTAAAATGACAGGTTATAAGTTTAATAAGTTGTATGACTACCCTAAGTCAATGAGATCATTGATTAATAATAAGCGGCACTATGAAGTGGGTGAAGAAAAGTTACCAAGTGTTACGACTATACTTTCCGCATGCCAGTCGGACGAGAAACGACAGAGTCTTGCTGCGTGGAAGGCTAAGATAGGTGACAGAGCAGCAGACAAGGTCAGAGATGATGCAGCCGAGCGCGGTACAGCCATGCACAAGTACCTTGAAGCACACATTGACGGCACGGGGCTCAAGGACCTTACACCGCTGGGTGTACAGGCCGAGACTATGGCAGGCAAGATTATAGAATCGGGGCTCAGGGACCTGGAAGAGGTATGGGGTCAAGAGGTGACGTTATACTATCCTGGGTTGTATGCCGGAGCTACAGACGTAGTTGGAGTATACAACGGGGCACCTGCTATTATAGATTTTAAGCAATCAAATAAGCCAAAGAAACGAGAGTGGATTGAGGACTATTTTGAGCAGCTAGGGGCATATTGTATGGCCCATAACTATGTCTATGGTACCAAGATACAATCTGGAGTGATTCTAATGTGCACCAAAGATTTTATGTTTCAGAAGTTTGAAGTGTCTGGACGTGAATTTGTAGGCTATCAACATGCGTTCTTGAAGAAAGTAGACCAATATCATGAAAATTGTACCCAGAACCCAAAGGGTCAAGATACAAAAAATGATCAAAAAGTATAGTAAATCCCAGGTTAATTTCATTTGTATCCTTTGTATACCCTTTTCAAAACAAAAACAAAAAATAAAAAAAATATTTTTTAAAACCGGTTACAATTGGTACAAATTCCAGAAGTGTTGTATACCAACACTTATTCGCTCAAATTTGTATCCTAGAGCAGGATACAATTGGTTACAAAAGATACAAATGTGCAGAAAAGCCAGTGTTTACAACGATTTAAGGGACGCGCGCATATGATTCGTATTTTTAAATTTAAAAATCATAGAGAGAGTAGTATACACTACCGATGAGAAGAAATAAGAAATCTAAATACCGACATGTAGTAATCAAAAAGAAAAAATACTATTTTTATTCTATCACGTGGGAGGACATCACGGCGGATGGAGGGCATGCTACAACTGAGGAGTTTATAAAATTTAAACCTAGTATTATGGTAACACAAGCATATCTATTTAGCAAAGACCATAAGTATGTCAGAACGTTTGCTTCATATGAACAGAACGAAGATCTATTTTCAGATCGTAATGTGTTTCCTCGTAAGTGTATTATTAAAATGGAGAAAGTTACTCTTTAGTAATTTTGATTCGCTCTTCTTGTAGAGTCTTGAGTCTTTTAATCTCTTCTAGTTTCTCTTCTTTAGCCATGTCACTTAAGTTACCATGTAGATGTGTCTCTATAAATTGTCCTGTTGCTTTACCAATTAATTGCTCAAATGCTGCTGCCTTATCTATCTTACCTTCTTCTACAAGTTTTTGAGATAACACTTGTTGACGTCTAACATAATTACTTTTGGTTACAGCAAAACTCCTGTTGATCTCATTAGATCTAGCCTGCAGATACTTTTGAATCTTTGGGTTTTGCATTAGACCATACGCTTCGAATCTTGCATTCTTTGGTGCGTATCCTGCTGCAATAGCAGCGTCCTGGTGTGTGGTTCTACCTTCATTCATAAGCAGATACTCACAGAATCTTCTCTGCATTTCAGTTAGATCCTGCGGATAGGCTGCCTTCTTTTTGACAATTTCTTGACTCATACTTGCTTTATATATAATATCTTATATAAACACAAGTGTATGAAAGCCAAAGAATTACGACAATATTTAGATAAATTTCTTGTATCTCCTGCCGCTCAGAACGCCAGAGTCCAGATCGAAATGCCTAACGGAGAAAAGTTAGACGTTGAAGTAATTCAGTTGTTGGAATCTAGAATGATTGGTGATAGAGACACGCACATTTTAAATTTAAAAGGTGTAAAACTTGGTGGCACTTGGAAGATACCTAAAATAATTGGCAAGCTATAGGTGTACTAGTTGAAACTAGAAAAGGATCTATGGCGTGAGCTTAAAAGAATTAAAAGTAAAATTAGTTGGACAAGATTGGAAAACCGTAGCTTATTGGGCACTCCCGATCTATTGGGTTATACTCGTAACGGCAACTTTTTTACATTAGAACTAAAGTACACATCAGTACACAAAATACGCTTTTCACCCCACCAAATTAGCTTTCACGTAAAGCATAATTTGAATACATTTATTCTTGTTGCTTGTGGCCCGGACAAGGGGAAGGTTCGCTTGTACCCCGGTCAACGGATCCTGGAGCTTGTGGACTCAGGCTTGAAGCTTGACCCCTTAGCTTGCGGCTTGGACGCTTGCGTGTTGGAGCTTGAGCGCTTGGGCTCTGACGACCCTGCTTCCTGAGGTCGGCATAATACTTCGGGGATCTAAACATCAGTGCTGTCCATATGCAATGTTACCGGTGCCATGGTCCCAGCACGCTCGACAATCACCGCAGCTGTTGCCCTGATCCGGGGCAGGACAGGTCCTGTCCTTGGTCACCACGGTGGACGTGTGCGGCCAGCTCCCGGCTGCAGGTTGGTCAACCATTGTCATTGATAATCTAATTACTAAATTTTTTGGGCACCTGTTCAGGTGGTCCCTTATCCAAGCTTCTCGCGTGGGCATCCAGTGCTGCATGCCCGGCGTGAGCTCGCATACTTCATAAATTTTGTTAAGGTGTTGCAGGTCCTGAACGTCCCCGGCGTCGTGCCATCTAAAAACTTTGTGTTTGCTCACCGCTTCACTGTTGATCATCACGGCCATGGCTTGTGACCAGCGCGGGTCCTGCAGTGCTGCCAGTCTCTTATACTGTGTGCGCTTGATCGCTGGGAATCTGGTATAGTTACCCTTCATGGCATAACAGCCAAAGCACACAGAGCCAGGAACCTTCGCTAGCTTGCCGCCTGTCTTACACTCCCAAGCTGGCAGCCCATAGGCATAACCAGGCATTTTCTCAGGCTTGCTTAATGATATAATTATTTTTTTTGCGTCTTTTATTAACATATGAAATTTTTCCTTTCTCATAATATCCTATACTAGAATAAATTTTTCTTGTCAAGCTTGCGGCTTGAGCTCTACAGCTTGTGGCTTGCGGCTTGTAGCCATTGTCCCTGAGCCAACGCTCATGTATCAAAAGTATGCGGACCATTTCTGGCCCGCTGTTGTAGAAATTAACTTTCATTTTGTTGTTGTCTTTTATATGCAGCAACGGCTTCCTGGTCCTGCTTCACCAGACGTAGTATCTCCTCCAGCGCGTCTGCAATTCTTTTTAATTGTGTTGTGTCCATCTTTCTCCTTTGGTTAAGGTCCTTGCTGGACCTGCTCTATGTATATCCCATTTAATCCCAGGCGTCAAGCTGGCCAGTAAAAATAAATTTCTTGACAGCTTGGAAGCTTGAGCCTACGGGGCGGGCCCACCCAAAAAAAGCTTGAACGCTCTGGGTGGGCCCACCCAAAAAAAAAACAAAAAAATTTTTCTAGTTGTAGTTGCACACTGAGTAAGTAAATAAACCATGTGCAAATACAACCGATTTCTCAACCAAGAAA
>Ga0181403_1000197_pt1 | contig 14427 bp, 22 predicted proteins | sample 26SPOviralmetaG_FD_130132 | JGI IMG/M metagenome (GOLD analysis project Ga0181403, IMG submission 130132) | Marine viral communities from the oligotrophic San Pedro Time Series (SPOT) site, San Pedro Channel, CA, USA - 26 SPOT_SRF_2011-09-28 | ecosystem: Environmental > Aquatic > Marine > Strait...
AGTGCTTCTTTGCGATCTGCCTTGTCAGCAGCGGAAAATAGAGATGAAGAAGCAGCTATACTAGCTAAATTTGACATAGGCGAAGATCAATATGTGCGTGATAAACGTGGTCGATTGGCTCTTACACCTGAAGGTGCAGCTAAGTTTGGGCAAGAAACAGATAAAAATATACTTATAGATGAAGATGGTTTTAGTCGTTATGACTTAGCCGATCTTGCAGGTATAGCACCAGAACTCATAGGTGCAGTTGGCGGAGCTATAGCAGGACAAGTCGCTATACCTATTCCTGTTCTTGGAGCAGCCATAGGTGCTGGAATAGGAGCTGGGGCTGGTCAAGGTGTTGAAGAGATTGTTGAAGCTGGAGCTGGTGTATCAAAACAATCAGCGGGAGATATAGCTAAAGATATAGCAACGGAAGCAGCTATAGGTTTTGTTGGAGATGGATTGTTTGGATTACTTGGTAAAGCATTTGGTGTTGGTAAAAAATCATTGCAAGCTGGTAAAGAGTTAACGTCTGAAGAGCTAGAAACAGCAGCCAAGTCAATTGATATGGGTATATTGCCTACGTTATCAGCCATAAGAGCGCCATCAGTTATTGCAAGAGCGCAAGGCATTGGAGAAAAAATATTTAAGACATCTGATCGTTTGAAACAAAACAACGAAGTTATGTCTAAAAAAATAAATGAGTTTACTCAAATGAGTGGTTCTAGTACAGCAGACGAAGCTGGTGAGGCTTTGTTGCGAGGTTTAAAAGAAGATAATGCAGCTTTAATTAAAGCAGAAACAGAAGCAAGAAAAGCTGTGTTAAAACAATTTGAAGATACAGCCAATGCGTTTGCAAGTCCTGGTATGACTAGAAATCCTGATATAGATAATGAAATATTTGGTCTTTTTACAAATGCACAAGAACAATTTAACAAAAATATGACAAGAACATTTAAAGCTGTTGATGATCTTATGGGAGAACAACTTGGTTCAAGAAACTTTATTAGTGTAAAAGATTTACAACCAAAAGTTTTAACAGCATTAGATAGTTTAAAGGGAGCAACTGGTAGATCTTTTGAAGATGCTAAAGGACAATTAAGTTTATTAAATTCATTAATAAAACAAAGAGGTAATAAAGCGTCTTTTAATCAGTTGTATAACGCTAGAAAGTCTACAAATGATTTAATTATGTCTGGTGACGCAACTGTAGGTAGAGTGTTGAAACCTATTTTAGATGACATAGATAACATAATGAGTCGTGAAAATTTAGAGATCACTGCTCAAGGCGCAAAATTAACTAGTGATGAGGCAACATTGCTTACTAAAGCTGGAGAACAGTTAAAGAAAGCAAGAGCTGATTTTAAAGAAGGCAGAGATATACTTGAAAAATTACAAGGCAATACACAATTAAAAAATTTAGAAGACTTTGTAAAAACAGCAGACAGAGATGCAAGACGCATAACTGTTGATCCTGAAATATACAAAGATTTAATTAAACCGAACAGACCACAGTTTTTAGAAGGTGCTATTGAAGTTTTAACAAAATTTGGTAAACCTGGCGATGCTTTAAGATTTAGAGAAGAAGTATCAAATAACTTTGTTAAGGATGCTTTAGCTAAATCAGGTATAGACTCTATGAGTCCGCAATCATTTAGCGGTAAAGAATTTGCTGATGCCATTGATAATCTAGGAACAAGCGGAGATGTATTGTTTGGTGGAGCAGATAAATATAATGGCATTAAGGCTTTAGCTAATCAAATAAGATTAACTTCATTAAATAAAATGGATGACACTGTTGTTCAAAATATTGTAGATCAAGGTGGTAGTGATACATTAAAAGGATTGTTAAATAGTGTTAAAGATGCACAAGTTAATTTAGGTAATTTACAAGCTAGTAATGTTAGAAAAAAATTAGCTGAAGGCACTTTAAATTCAACACAAGCTGGTGAGTTAATAGCGAACAATTCTACAAAAGCAAATGAAATAACTGACATACTTACTTATTTCAGAACACAAAACGATGAAGAATCAATTAAAAAAATTCAAGGTTTCTTTATGAACAGTCTTATTAAAGACTTTGGTGAAACTGTTATGACAGATAGTAAAAAGTTAGGAAAGTTTGCTGATCGTATGTTAGAAGCATCAAAAGGAAATAAATTAAATGTTCTTTATGGTGATAGAATGGGCAAAGATATGACAGAGTTTGCCAAAATATTAAAGTTTAACGCAAGAACTGCTGAAGGTGGTGATCTTGTCGCTGCTAATATAGCTGCTAGTCCATTACAAAATTTAGGCAAGTTAGCAAAGTTTACTGTGTTAGGTAGGTTTTTAACATCAGCTCCTTACTATAGTCAGATAGTAAAACAATATAAAAATGGTGTAAGAACTGCAAAGACAGATGCAGAAAGAGCTATGACACTAGGGCAAGTCATAAGAAACTTTATGTCACAAGCACCTGGTCAAATGTTTCAAGAAGGCGTAAACGAAGGCGCAGATCAAATAGAAGCTCTTGCAGATAATTACGGAGTTACTTCTGCAATTGAAAATACAGCTAATCAAGTCCGAACAAATGTTCGGAATCAAACGCCAGCAGGTACAGGAATAAACGTAACTCCACCCGCAGCTAATACAGGATTAGGAGCAATCAACGTAAATTCACCAGGCACAGGAGCTTTATTAGGTCTTAGTCCTGTAAATCAAGCAATAGCAGCAAGGCAAACACCATGAACATAGATGAGTTAAGAGAAGAATTAAAAGAAGATGAGGGTTGTAAGTACGAAATTTACTTAGATCATTTAGGTTTGCCCACATTTGGAATAGGTCATTTAGTTACTGAATGGGATGAAGAGTATGAAAAGCCAGTAGGTACATCAGTATCAGAAGAAAGAGTTAATAACTGTTTTAAAGTGGATGTTGAAGGAACTATATCAGAGTGTCAAAAATTGTTTGATAACTTTGATAATTTGCCAGAAGAAGTACAAAAAATCTGTGCAAACATGATGTTCAATATGGGTCGTCCTCGTTTATCTGGTTTTAAAAAGTTTTGTGCCGCCATAGCTGACGAAGATTGGCTCGAATGTGCCGTGCAAATGGAAGATTCAAGATGGCATAAGCAGGTTACAAACCGTGCAAATCGTTTAATAAAAAGAATGGAAGCTGTAGGTATTAAAGAACAAGTCGCTTAATTATTGAGTGTACCTAAACCTAAACGAGTCACATTATCATCTTCTTTAAATCTATTTGAATAATCTTTATCAACCCATATACTAATTTGTTGACGCACATTGCGTCTTTCATCATCACATATACGTTTTAATTTATAATAAGTATCAGTATCTATGCCAATGGACTTGAATTTTTTTGGATCTGCCATTACAATAACTCCCATGTATTACAATAATAAACGAATTATAACCCGAAAAGTTGGGAAACCCAACAAGTATTTCGCAAAAAAAACTGTGGCTATGGGTTTAAAATTTGATTCCAGATGGGAAGCAGAGCGTTGGGGTCAATTAAAAGCTATGGAAAGAGCTGGTGTTGTAGATCAATTAGACAGGCAAGTTAAATACGAATTAAAAATTAACGATGTAAAAATATGTAATTATATTGCCGACTTTACATATTTATTAGTAGAAGAAGATGGATCGTCCAGATTCATTGTTGAAGATGCTAAAGGCGTTCTTACACCTGAGTTTAAGTTAAAGAAAAAACTTATGCTCGCCATACATAACATAGATATTTTGTTAAGTTTTAAGAAAAAATGATAGATCAGGTATTGACTTTATTGTAACTAGTGCTATATATGAAGTTCTAGCGTAAATATAAAGGAGGTAAATTATGACATCATTCGCAAATTATTTTGAGATGGATGAAGCAAAGCTCATCGAATCTCGAAAGTCTCTTGAGAAAGAGATGGAGTCTTTAAAGAAAGACTTGCAAGCTATCAATGAAGTTTTTGAACACAAGTATGGTAATGCTGCTCGTGACAAATTAAGAGAAGCTGGTAAGGATTTTGGTTCTACTAGTTTTATGATAGCAAATAATATAAAACTTAATGCTACGTTCAGAAAGAAGGTTGAATGGGATCAAGCTGGTCTTATGGCTACACTTGATACTCAAATGGATGCAGACGATGCAAGACATTACGGTAAAGTAAGTGTTACTGTAGAAGAAAGAAAATACGCATCTGCTCCTCCAGCTATAAAAGCCTTACTTGAGCCACATAGAACTGTGGACTTAGCGGGTGTAACATTTAAATTGGAAGAGGTAGAATAATGGCATTGAATATAATTACAGCCGAACAACGTATGGCTGAGAAAAAAGGTCATAAGATTGTTGTGTGTGGTCAGAGCGGAGTGGGTAAGACTACTCTTGCTAGGACTTTAGATGCAGACACTACATTGTTCATGGACTTAGAGGCAGGTGACGCAGCTATTGAAGGATGGCCCATAGACGTTATCCGCCCTAAGACATGGGCTGAATGTCGTGACTTTGCATGTTTTTTAGGTGGCGGTAATCCATCCTTAACTGACGATCAATCTTATAGCCAAGTGCATTATGATTATGTAGTGCAACAATATGGTGATCCATCTGAAATGATGAAAAAGTATGATACTATATTTATCGACAGTATAACTGTGGCTGGTAGATTATGTTTTCAGCATTGCATGGGTCAACCCGAAAATAGGACTAGAAACGGCACAATAGATACTCGTGCTGTTTATGGTATGCAAGGTCGTGAGATGATGTCATGGCTGACGCATTTACAACATATTCGTGAAAAGAATGTAATTTTTGTTGGCATTCTTGACGAAAAGGTTGATGAATATGGTCGCAAACTATTTGAACTACAAATAGAGGGCGCAAAGACAGGTCGTGAACTACCAGGAATTGTGGATGAAGTTATCACAATGGCAGTTATGACAGGTGACGAAACAACAGGTACATATCGTGCCTTTGTATGTCAGACGTTAAATGAGTGGGGTTATCCAGCAAAAGATAGATCGGGCAAACTCGATGTATTGGAAGAGCCACACTTAGGTAAACTTCTGACTAAAATGAGTGGTGGGCAAAAGCAATCAGAAAGAGAGCTTACATTTGTTGATCCCGCCAAACAACCAACGTCTAGCAACGAAGGAGTAACTAATAATGCTTGACTTAAATAATATAACCCCTGATGAGGGTAATGACTTTTCTCTTATTCCACACGGAACTATTGCTCGTGCAATACTTTATATCAAACCACAATTGGATGGTGTAAGGATTCCTGATCTAGCACAAGATGCTATATTTAGGCAATCAGCACACTCTTCAGCTAAGTGGATTGAATGTGAATTTACCATAGTAGGTGGTCAATTTGATAAACGTAAAGTTTGGCATAACATATTTTTTGATGGTGATAAGAAAAATCAAAATGGTGTTTCTGTATCAAAAGAAATTGGTTTAAGAACTCTTAGAGGTATTATTGATAGTGCCAAAGGTTTAAATCCAAATGATGTATCACCCGAAGCTAATGCACTAAGACAAATACCAAGCCTTGAGGCAATAAATGGTATGGAGATTTGCATGAAGATTGCAGTTGAAAAAGGCACTAACGGTTATGATGACAAGAATAAAATGCTTGCACCTGTAACTGTTAATCAAGATGGATACATAAGTGATGGTAATGCACCAGCACCTGTGCAACCGACTGTACAAGCTCAACCGCAAGTGCAACAGCCACAAAATGGTGTAACACCATCTTGGGCTAACAAATAGGTTTTTGCGAATCTAGCGGCAAGACTGACCTTCGTCTGCTAGAACTCGTTTGGGTAGCACGAGTGCCGTAAAGCTACCCTTTCATCATCTAGCAATGAGGGAATTATGATACTAAGACCGTACCAACAAGTAGCTGTAGACGATGCTTCTATTGCTCTTGATAAACACAAAAACACTATCGTTGTCGCTCCAACGGGAGCGGGTAAAACTATTATGTTGTCTGCATTAGTAGGCAAGAAATATAAAAAAGGCGATAGAGTATTAGTCATACAACACAGAGATGAGCTTGTACGACAGAATGCACAGAAATTTTCCCGTGTTAATCCAAATATATCTACAAGTATAGTTGACGGATCAGAGAAAGATTGGTCTGGAGAAACCATATTTAGTATGGTACAGACGCTTTCAAGACCGAACAATTTGGATAACATGAAGCCTGTTGACATGGTTGTGATTGACGAAAGTCACCATGCAATAGCAGATACATATCAAAGAATTATTAACAGGGTCAGAGAAGCGAACAATTCTGTAGAGATAGTTGGCTTCACAGCGACTCCTAATCGTGGAGATAAAAAAGGTTTAAAGACTGTTTTCAATAATTGTTCGCATCAGATTGAGATAGGAACTCTTATTCGTGAGGGTTTTCTTGTGCCACCTAAAACATTTGTTATTGATGTAGGTGTTACAGATGATTTACAAAATGTCCGCAGAACTGTTTCAGACTTTGACATGGGCGAAGTTGAACGGATTATGAATAAGCGAGCTATCAATGAGAAAATCGTAGATGAATGGAAAGATAAGGCGGGAAACAGAAAGACAGTTGTGTTCTGTTCTACAATCGTACATGCACAAGATGTATGTGATGAGTATCGTAGATCAAATGTTAGAGCGGAATTAGTTACTGGTGACACGCCAGCAGAGGAACGCAAACAAATATTACATGACTTGGAACATGGAGACATACAAGTTGTTGTTAATGTAGCTGTCCTTACAGAAGGATTTGATGCTCCACCTGTTAGTTGTATTGTTCTTACAAGACCATGTTCATACAAATCTACAATGGTACAGATGATTGGTCGTGGCTTACGAACAATAGATCCAGAAGAACATCCAGATGTTATTAAAAAAGATTGTGTGGTTTTAGACTTTGGAACAAGTGTACTTACACACGGATCGTTGGATGAGGGTGTTAATCTTGAAGGCGCTGAAGCTCAAAGGGCTGGTGAAGCTCCTATTAAGATATGTCCAGATTGCCAATCAGAAGTGCCATTATCATCTCGTGAATGCCCTATCTGTGGACATGAGTTTGGTGCAGAAGGTAAAGAAGCATTAGAAGATTTTGTAATGACCGAAGTTGATCTTATGGACAGATCACCATTTAGATGGATTGACTTATTTAATAATGGCGTTTGCATGAGTGCTAGTGGCTTTAATGGGTTTGGTATGGTTGCACACTTAGATGACATATCTATAGCTCTTGTAAAGCGCACAGGAGGCAAATTAAGGGTAGTTAGTGTTGGTACCAAAGAACAAGCTGTAGCATCTGCTGATGACTTCCTAAGACAGATTGAAGACAGTGATGCTGCCAAGAAAGGTAAAAGATGGTTAAATGAAGCTGTAACGCCAAAACAATCTGATATGTTAAGACGTTATGGTGTTGATATAAAGCCAATAGATTTTAGTTGGAACAAATATAAAGCCGCTTGCTGGTTGAATTATGTTTGGAATAAGGATCAAATAGACAAAAGAATTATAATCATAGGAGAAAAAAATGCACCGAAGTGAAGCACTAAAAAAAGTAGATTTAATTATAAACGGACCTAGAGCTAAAACTCATGGAGATGCTACAGAAACTCATACATACATAGCTGAAATATGGAACATATTGTTAAGAAAAAAATTAAAAGAGCCTCTTGATATACATGATGTTTATAGAGCAATGATAGGCATTAAACAAATTAGAAACAGTCAGAATCCAAAGGTAGAGGATAATATGATTGATGTTATCGGGTATGCAGCACTAGCTATAGAGGCAAAAGATGGCAAGCATCAGAGTTGATTATACTTTGTTTTTTGAGCGTCCTGTAAGCAAAAAGGAAGGCAAGATGTTTGTTCCTGTCGATCTTGACTGCAACAAAGAGGAACTTATGGAGTATATTAACAATGCTATTTTAGATACTTGTAGTGATTTTGATAACGTAGTTAGTGGTAAAGCGATTGTTCATTATTTTGGAGCAACTTTTGATTTACATTTTTACATTCAGGAGGATGACGAATGTCAGATAACCATCCATTAAAGAGGTTTGCTCGAATTTGTTCGGAAATAGGTTGGGATAAAAAATTGTGCGATTTGTCAGAAGACGAAGTTGTTGGTATAATATCCAATATACAATTATCGTCTAATGTAGACGAGTTTTACAACGGAGAATATATTGCTCGTATCCACTTTCAATACTCAGATAAATCATGGTCGGGAGGTGGCAATGCTCCCTTCTAAAGAAATAACACAATTAATATCAAATGCTATAGATCAAAGCATAGTCGATCAAAATAATAAAAGAACTAAACGAACTTATTTAGGTGGTTCATCTCTTGGCGAATCATGTTCCAGAAAAATACAATATAGATACATGGGATATGAAGCTGATGAAGGTCGTGACTTCAGTGCAAATACCTTGAGAATCTTTCAGTTTGGACATGAAATTGAAGATTCTGTTGCACAATGGTTAAAAAATGCTAACTTTGATTTGCGTACAGAAGACAAAAAAGGCGAACAATTTGGTTTCTCTATCGCAGATGGGGAAATTAAAGGTCATATAGATGGGGTAATATGTGGAGGTCCTGTGGACATGGGGTATCCGTGTTTGTGGGAAAATAAATCAGCCAATGATAAGAAGTTTAGAGAATTTATGATGAAAGGCGTAGCTAGAACCAATCCAGTTTACGCAGCTCAGATAGCTTTGTATCAAGCATACATGAACTTAACAGAGCATCCATGTCTATTTACCGTATTAAATAAAAATACAAGTCAGATATATTACGAACTTGTTCCGTTTGATAAAGTTTTGGCGCAAGAGATTAGTGATAAGGCTGTTAATATTTTAGAAGCAACAAAAGCAAATGAAATTTTACCTAGAGTGGCATTCTCAAGAGATTTCTTTGACTGTAAATGGTGTGAATTTCAAGATAGATGTTGGAGTTAAAATAGGCGACATGAAAGGTAGAGAAACAAACAAATGTCGCCTATAACTTCAGCCAACGAAGTAAGGATATAATAATGACTATAATAAGACTTGGCAATAAAAATCGTGATATGAACTCACACGAATTGGTAGAATTAATTAGCCAAAAAGTGCCACCAGAAGTGCAGATAAGTGAGCTTAGAAACACATACCCAAACGGTGTAATTCGTGGCGATCAATTCTCAATTGGATCATTATCTGGAGAACCTGGTCAATCATTAAAAATAGATATAAATCCCAGATCACCATACTTTATGAAGGGTCAGGACTTTAACGGTGCGTCAGGTATCGGGGGTATTGTTAAGATATTAATGGAAGGTAGAGGCATGCGTTTACCTGAAATTAAAGAATTGTTCGGAAATTATTTAGACGATTCACCAAGTTTTGTCAGGGATCAGGGCGCTCAACCACCAATTATTAATCCATCTTTGCGTCAACAGATAACAATGAACACGCCATTTGATACCGAACATTTGTATTTAAATGCAGATGGAGAAATACTTTGTATAGTTAGACGATACAATATGAGAGATGGTGCTGGTAATCCTGTTATGGACGACCACGGTAAGCCTAAGAAAGAGTTTCGTCAGTTTACTGGAAACAATCCATATCCTAAGATGCCTGATGTTAGACCATTGTATAACATACCGAACATTTCTGCTTCAGACAAAGTTATTTGGGTAGAAGGTGAGAAGTGTGCTGATGCACTTAACGAACTAGGATTTACAGCTACATGTACTATGGGAGGAGCGGGTATGTTATCTCGCAAATCAGCAAGTCAGTTTGATTTTTCACCATTGAACGGAAAAGAATTAACAATATGGCCCGACAACGATACAGCGGGTAAGAAAGTTGCTGAACTGGTTCAGGATTTAGCTATGAATGCGGGAGCTAGGTCAGTAACAATGTTGACTCCTCCAGCGGGTAAGCCAGAAAGATGGGATGCAGCGGATGCTATTGCAGAAAACTTTGACATTGGTAATTTTCTTAACACAACAATAAAGCATGTAAAGAAAACAATTAACTTACTGGATGAAAGTTTATTGATTAAAAGGTTTCAGGGTCAAGCTCCTGAACAAAAGTTTTTGATCGGAGACACATTACCATTAGGTGTGCCTATTATATTTTCAGCAGCGGGAGATGCGGGTAAAGGTATGATGACATTAGATTTGGCAATGAAAGTGTCAAGCGGTCAGCCTATGACAAGTGCCTTCGGGGATAATATTACAGAGTTTGGCAATACAATTATTTTTACAGCAGAGGATGATGAAGGTGAAATGCACAGAAGAATTGAGCGTTTAGACCCGAACAATTCTCGTTTTGACTATGAACATGAGATCAGGATTGTATCTCTTCCTAATGTTGGTGGTGTATTTCCAATACTTCAGGAAACCAGTGACGGATATAAGACTAGCGTTGAGTTTGAGAAAATATACGAACAAATTATACAAATGAATAACTTGAAGTTAATCGTTTTTGATCCGTTAGCATCATTTGTCCATGCGGATGTAAATTCTGATCCAGCAGCAGGAGCTGCACTAACGGGATTACTGGCACAAGTGGCTACAGAAACTGGAGCTTCAGTGATGATGTGTCACCATATGACAAAGATTAAAGATGATGTGGCGGTTGCATCTCCCGAACAAGCAAGAAATATGATTAGAGGTACTTCAGCACTGGTTGATGGTGTTCGTTGTGCGTTTGCTATATGGCAAGTTGATGAGGCTACTGGTCGTAGGCGTTGTCAAGATTTAGGTATAGAATACCAAAGAAACAGATGCTTTGACGGTGCAGTTGTTAAGTCAAATGGCCCTGCAAGGCGTGACATAAGGCATTTTGTTCGGGATATGTATTCTGGACTACTAGAAGACAAATCGGAAGACATATCAAGACTGCATTCTGGAAGTAATCGGGAGATAAAGAAAGATGCTTTATTTTCTTGGATTGCCACATGTGAGCGGGAAGGTAGAGCATTAACACAGCAATCGGGAGCTGATGCCATTTTGCAACGTATGAGTGCAGATCCAGACGCACCAAGAACTTTAGATAACTGCACACAAAGAATGGTTGATGGAATTGTTCGGGAATTACTTGCAGAAGGACGAATTGGTAAGTACTCTTTTAGTAGGTCAGGTGGTCGTAAGTGGCTTGGAACTACAGATGGCGACATGAGCAGAGGAGAATATGAAGCATCAACAGCAACGGAGAATGCGTAATGAGCGAACAAAGTCGAAGAAGAACTTGGCAACCAGTTGTACAGACAAAAGAAAAACCAAATAATTGTTCGGTTTGTGGCAGGTCTGGAGCTTCGTATTCTATTGATGGAGGCTGGAACTGGCATTGCTGGGTGTGCGTTCCAGATGAAAGTTACTTCAAAACAGGCGGCAAAGATAATGAAAAAATGTATTAATTGCGGTGCAGAAATGAAAATAGGGCGTTATGAAAAAGCTAAATTTTGCGTTAGTTGCAATTATGACAGACAAGCTGGTAATGCTGAGATTAAAAAAGTTTTTAAAGATTTACAGAAAAGAAATAGTAAAATGACCCCTGAAGAATTAGGAATGGATGAAAAATTTGAAGATGATCCCAGGGCTGCAACCGAACAATTATACGGTAAAGTATCAAAAGTTCCTGACAGATCATATTATTCTCCTGTTAGCAGCATTGATGATGAGAACATGTAATGCCAGAGTTAATATGCAATTTACCAGCAGAAAAAGTTTGGGTTAGAAAAGAATATTTAAGAGATTTACAAGACGGGCATGGGCAATTTGTAGAGGGCGTGTGGATTACAGCTAAGTCTATAGCGGGTCGAGCTTTTTACTTTGAAACTTATTTACCCGAATATGGGGCCATGTTTGATAAACTTCCCATATCAGCGTTTGTATCTAAGCCAGTTACGCCTAAACTGGATATGAACTTACCTAACCTACAATTTTGGAATTGTATGGATTATAACGTCACAGCTATACATAAACAATTTATTGGTAGTATGGATTTTGAAGTCCTGACAAGAGATTTTGGTATCGTCAAAGGCACATATATATGCACATTAGATAACTATCATAATCAGCCTGACATAATCGACTACAGCACCAGTGAAATACCTGAAGAACATAAATCATTTAATTTGTTACAGTTGAACAATGGACAATATTGTTTATATCCGAACAATAGAATGAGAATATATGATAACAGCCTGACTCCTGAAAAGCCTAAAATACCCGACTTTAAAGTTAGTACAGTTGAGTACCAAGTTGAGAACGGTAATAACACAAGGCTAGGCGATACTGACGAATATTTTTGGAAAACTAAAAAAGAATAATTTTTTTGTTGACAATATAGTAGTATTGAATACTATATTCGCTATATAGAACTATCTTAACTAGCAAAGGAAGGAAATTAAGATGACTAATAAAAGCGAATGGGAGCTAAAACAAGAAAAAATTTCAATTAATAGAAAAAAAGGATTGAAGGCTTTGTCTTCTGAACAAAAAGAAGCTGTTAACTTAGCTCATCAATCTTTAGTAACTGTTTTAGGAAATATTAGAGACATGGAAGACATTTATTTATCTGACATACGGGATATGAATTCTGCTATGTGGAAAATGAGACATGAGTTTAACATAAATACGGAGGATTATTATGAGTAGACTATCTGATAAACTACTTGAAGTAGAATTGTTTGTAGGTCAGCAGTTGCAGGACTACACAAATGAGCAAGTGTTAAAGCAAGTCAAGGTTAAGTTTGGTCTTGATATGTATGTAGAACATGCAAAGGATTTGCTTAATGAATTTCAACAAGAAATTAGTTTTGAAAGGTTGCAACCATGATTTTAGTTAAAAGAATAGATATGGCATTGCATATCCAGGAATTAGCCGCATTGGAAAACATAACTGTAAGCTATCAATCGTTAACAGAAAATAATCCTAGGTATTCTGCTATTCCGTCTAGGCGACATATAACCATTAGACCGACTAAAAACACGGGCTATTATGTGTCTGCCTTACATGAAATTGGTCATATACTTGGCGGTAATCAATCTCGTAATAACACAACAAAGGAGAAAGAAATTGGTGCATGGATTTGGGCAATGTTACATGCGATTGTATGGACAGATACTGCGGATCGGGTCATGGCTAAAGCATTACGTTCATACGGTGTTAGTCAATCTGAAATCGAAGAAATTCAGCATAAATGGAACCCAACAACAAGAGACGAGGAGCGACAAATTGCTTAATGAAAAGTTTATAAGAATACACATTCAGCATGCTACTCCGTACAAAATTACCATCATGGATAAAATTGTTCGGATTTTGTACAAGATGAAAGAATGGTAAAGCGAGCAAAAATTCATAGCACTAGCAGATCATGGGAAAAATCTCTTAAAAAATCTGCTAAGGCTAAAGAGCGCCAGCGTACAAAGCGAAGAATTGTTCGGGAAATAAAGGAGGAATAAATGGGCGAGTACGAATGTATAGATTGTAACGAAATGTTTTGGGCAGATGAACCACCCGAAGAAAAAGACGTATGTGAACGTTGTAAAGAAGAAGATAAAAACAATGGTTAAAATGTTTGTTCTTATATGTGTTATATGGGCAGAAGGTAGTCGTTATGACGGTGGCGAACAGAAGTGTATTATGCACCAAAGTCAAGTGTACTATGCGACTATGGATCAATGTCGTGCAGATATAATCAAAAGTGAATTGTTAATCGAAGGAGCTATATTTGATAATTTTGGTGAGGAGCCAATAGATCATAAAATTATGGCAAGCTGTATAGGAGGAGCATAATGATTAGAAAATTACCAAAAGAAAAGTTTGTTATTCATTGTAAAGAAACAAAGTATTACATGGTTCAAATCGAAGCCGATAACTACGATCAAGCCGTGAAACAATGGGAAACCATAGCTAAAAGGCGTGACTACACTACGCTTAATAGCAGTATGGAAACACAAAGCGTTAGTCAAGAGGTCTAAAATGGCTAATAAAAAACAGAAGAATTGTTCGCATTGTAAAGAAAAAATTATTATTGGAATGGAACTGGTGATGAATAACCGAACAATTTGTTTGGGCTGCGCTACAGAAAAAGGAATATCACAAAAATTAAACGCATCGGTTTTGCATCATATTAACTGCTCTTATGATTTAACTTCATGTGCAGAATGTTATAGAAATTACGCCCAAATGATGGAGTATTTAGGTTATGTTTGTACCCTTAATGGTACGTTTTATAAGACCACTGATGACCCCAAAATTGTGGTGCTTTATGAGTGATTTACTTACCGCTTACCAACTTACTCGGTAAGTAAAAATGACGGTAAGTAGTAAGTCACTGAAATTGTTCGGTTTTTTGAGGCAACTTACGGAGGTTACTTCTTATCACGGTAAGTTAGTTTTTTGCTCTAAGTCATTGTTTTTTATGGCTACTTACCAACTTACC
>Ga0181403_1000198_pt1 | contig 14414 bp, 8 predicted proteins | sample 26SPOviralmetaG_FD_130132 | JGI IMG/M metagenome (GOLD analysis project Ga0181403, IMG submission 130132) | Marine viral communities from the oligotrophic San Pedro Time Series (SPOT) site, San Pedro Channel, CA, USA - 26 SPOT_SRF_2011-09-28 | ecosystem: Environmental > Aquatic > Marine > Strait...
AAACAAAGCTGGAAGCCTACGCAGATGGGCAGACTATGCGAAAAAGGCAGTCGCCAAAGCGGAAGAAATTGAACGCAACCGCATCGGGGCGAAAGCGCAAGACAACGACAACCAAGAAACAAGCGCAGCCTGAACCAGCTAGAATAATAGAACCTGAACTAGCACCTGTAGAAGAACAGCATAATGTAATATTTAAACCTAATGCTGGGCCACAAACAGATTTCTTAGCCGCAGGTGAACGTGAAGTGTTATATGGTGGCAGTGCTGGTGGTGGTAAATCATATGCTATGTTAGCTGATCCTTTGCGTTTTATGGGACATCCAGCTTTTTCAGGATTACTTTTACGACACACTACCGAAGAATTAAGAGAGCTTATATTTAAGTCACAAGAAATGTATCCTAAGATTTGGCCCGGTATTAAGTGGTCTGAGCGTAAGATGCAATGGACTGCACCCTCTGGTGCCAGACTGTGGATGTCTTATTTAGATAGAGAAGATGACGTATTAAGATATCAAGGTCTTGCGTTTAGTTGGATTGGTTTTGACGAACTTACTCAGTGGCCCAGTCCATTTGCTTGGAACTACATGAGGAGTCGCTTGAGATCTACGGCTAGTGATCTTCCTGTATATATGAGAGCTACTACCAACCCCGGAGGAAGAGGACATCATTGGGTTAAAAAAATGTTTATTGATCCTGCACCTGCAGGTAAATCTTTTGATGCAACGGATATTGAAACAAATGAAACATTACGTTATCCTAATGGACATGCCAAAGCTGGTAAGCCTTTATTCAAACGTAGGTTTATACCTGCCCGTCTTTCCGACAATCCTTACTTAGCGGAACAAGGTGACTACGAAGCAATGCTTCTGTCACTACCTGAACAACAACGTAGACAATTACTTGAAGGTGATTGGGATATTAAAGAAGGCGCAGCCTTTACAGAGTTTGATAGAACTATACATGTAATTGAACCTTTTGATATCCCTAGTAACTGGGTAAAGTTTAGAGCATGTGATTATGGTTATGGTAGTAAGTCAGGAGTTATTTGGTTTGCTATAACTCCAAACGAACAACTAATTGTATACAGAGAACTATACGTCAGTAAAGTACTTGCTACAGACTTAGCAGACATGGTATTAGATTTGGAGGCTGGTGATGGAAATATTAAGTATGGCGTTCTTGATAGCTCTTTATGGCACAAGCGTGGTGATACTGGCCCATCACTGGCTGAACAAATGATTCAAAAAGGTTGTCGTTGGCGACCTTCTGATAGATCTAAGGGATCACGTGTAGCTGGTAAGAATGAGCTACACAGACGTTTACAAGTAGACGAGTTTAGTGAAGAACCTCGTTTAGTATTCTTTAGTAACTGCGTAAATATAATTTCACAACTACCTGCTTTACCTATTGATAAAAGAAATCCAGAAGATATTGATACTACTGCAGAAGATCACTTGTACGATGCATTGAGGTATGGTATTATGTCAAGACCACGATTTAGTGTTTTTGATTTTGGCGACTCAGATAGACCGTCTGGTGGTATGCGTGTAGCAGATGCTACTTTTGGTTATTAACGGCATAGCCGTAATTACGCTTATGGCGAAGGAAGAATAAATGGCAGAAGACAACGAAGGCTTTATTGAAGATGACGCTATCATATTAGAGGATAGCAAGGATTCAGCTATTGATGATATTGATACTGCTAAGATTATTCCTTTTATTATGGAACGATATCATCGTGCAGATGACTATCGACAGCAAGACGAAGAGCGTTGGTTAAAGTCGTATCGTAACTACCGTGGTTTATATAGTCCAGATGTACAGTTCACAGAAGCAGAAAAATCAAGGGTATTTATTAAGGTAACTAAAACAAAAACTTTAGCTGCCTATGGACAAATTGTAGATGTACTTTTTGCAGGTCAGAAATTTCCTCTTACTGTAGATCCTACAGAATTACCAGATGGCGTGGTATCTGACGTACACTTTGATCCAAAAGAACCAGAGCAATTACGTAGTTCAGATATGGACACAGAAATAAATCCATATGGATATGCGGGAGATGGTAGAGAGCTACCAGCAGGAGCTACCTCAAAGACATTAGCGCAAAGTCTTGGGCCTCTTAAAGATAAGTTTGAGGGTATTGATAATGTAAAAGAAGGTGTAGGTAAAACGCCTAGTTCAGTTACGTTTAGTCCAGCAATGATTGCTGCCAAAATGATGCAAAAGAAAATACATGATCAACTAGAAGAGTCTAGTGCTAGTAAACATTTACGCAGTACGGCATTTGAAATGGCACTATTTGGTACAGGCGTAATGAAAGGCCCGTTTGCTGTAGATAAAGAATATCCTAACTGGGGAGAAGATGGTGAGTATTCACCTGTTATAAAAACTATACCGCAAGTATCGCATGTATCTGTGTGGAATTTTTATCCTGACCCAGATGCAAATAATATGGACGAAGCTCAGTACGTAATTGAACGCCATAAAATGTCACGTACACAATTACGTGGGTTAAAGAAACGTCCTCACTTTAGGGCATCTGTAATTGATGACGCTGTGTCATTAGGAGAAAATTATAGTAAAGAATATTGGGAAGACGATTTATCTGATTATGCACCTGAGCATGGCGTAGAGCGTTATGAAGTACTTGAGTACTGGGGCATGGTAGATGTTGAGATGCTTTTAGAACAAGGTGTAGATATTCCTGACGAACTTTCTGGTGTGGATGAGTTACAAGCCAATGTTTGGATTTGTAATGGTAAACTGTTGCGTATGGTGCTCAATCCTTTTAAACCTGCTCGTATTCCTTACATGGCTGCACCCTACGAACTTAATCCGTATTCCTTCTTTGGTGTAGGCATTGCGGAAAATATGGATGATACTCAAACATTGATGAACGGTTTCATGCGAATGGCTGTTGACAATGCCGTATTATCTGGTAATCTTTTGATTGAAGTTGATGAAACTAATTTAGTACCGGGACAAGACTTATCTGTATATCCCGGCAAAGTGTTTAGACGCCAAGGTGGTGCACCGGGACAAGCTATCTTTGGAACTAAGTTCCCTAATGTTGCTGCAGAAAACTTACAGCTATTTGATAAAGCAAGAGTACTAGCAGATGAGTCAACTGGGTTTCCATCTTTTGCACATGGTCAAACAGGAGTCAGCGGTGTTGGTCGTACTGCTTCTGGTATTTCTATGCTTATGGGTGCTGCACAAGGCGGCATAAAAAATGTAATCAAAAATGTAGATGACTATTTACTTCGCCCACTAGGTGAAGGTTTATTTAGATTTAACATGCAGTTTGACTTTGATCCTGAAATAAAAGGTGACTTAGAGGTAAAAGCACGTGGTACAGAAAGTCTTATGGCTAATGAAGTACGCAGTCAGCGACTTATGCAATTTATGCAAATATCTTCTAGTCCTGCATTAGCACCTTTTGCTAAGTTTCAATATATTATTCGTGAAATTGCAAAGTCTCTTGATCTTGATCCAGACAAAGTTACTAATAATATGGACGAAGCTGCAATCCAAGCCGAGTTAATGAAAGGCTTTCAACAAGAACAAGCACAACAAGCTGGCCCAGCGGGAGTTAATCCAGCAGATCCAACAGGTGCAGGTGGCGGTACTATAGGTACAGGCCAAGCACCAACCCCTCAAGAACAAGGATTTAGTGGAAATGAACAAGGACAGGGAGCACCTCAACAAGCTCAAAGCGATGGTGAGCAACCATCAGCAATGGGAGCAGTTTAGTAGTTACATAGATACTATTATAGATCAACAACATAGAGCTATGGAACAAACAGAAAATGATAAAATTATGTATAGAGCACAGGGTGCAATATATCAATTACGTAGACTAAAAATGTTACGAGACGAAGTATTAAAGTCTAACTAAAGGAAGTCTTTACAATGAATAAACAAATGGAACTTTTTGAAGATGGTGGCCTAAAAGATGAAGGCGGCATGATAGATAAAGAATCTGGAAATGAAGTTCCTGTTGGTGGAACCCGTAAAGGTGTTAGGGATAATATTCCTGCCATGATTAGTGAGGGTGAGTTTGTATTTCCTGAAGATGTTACACGTTACATTGGTTTAGATAAACTTATGCAGTTAAGACAAGAAGCTAAAATTGGTTTAAAACGTATGGAAGCAATGGGTCAAATGGGTAATAGTGATGAAGCTACTATACCAGACGATTTACCTTTTGGTATGGAAGATTTAATTATTGTAGAGGTTTCTCCTGAAGAAAAAGACACAAAGAAAAAAATGCAAGTAGGTGGGCTTATTGATCCTCGTGATACAGCGCAAACAGGTACAGTTACATCTGGAGCTACTGGAACTGTAGCACCGCAGGGTGGTACAGTAATTCGTACCCCTGCTCCCGCTACTGCAGCGCAAACACCCACACAGCAACAACCTTCTCAAAGACGTTCTACGTTACTTACAACTGCTCAAGTAAAACCTCAAGAATTAGAGATGACATCTATTGAAGATGTTATGGGCGAAGCTGCCATTGTTATGAAAGAGTATCGCAATGCAGCAGGACAAACTTTAATTGTTCCTTTCATTGATGGTAAACCTATTTTCCCTATTCCAGAAGGGTACACTCTGTATGAAGGCGGTGAGCCTGTAGGCGACACACAATTACCTGTAGAAGGTATTCCTCAAACTGGCGGCACACCTCAAAGAGATGATGATGATAGATCATCTTCAAGGCAAATGCCTACTCCTGAAGCTATTATTTGGGAAGAACTTAACGATGATGATTTTTTAGCAGAAGCAAATGGTCGTATGGGTTTTGGCAGGACGTTAGCTGTAGGTATTGCTACTGCTATTAATCCTATAATGGGTGTAGCTATTGGCGGTTTAATGCGGTATGAAGATTCTAAAGTATTAGAGTTAGCGAAAGAAAGACTTAAAGCAGGTGGTTTATCTAAACAACAACGTGCAGAATATACTGCACTTGTAGAAAAATATGAAGCTAAAAATAAAGGACTTCTTGGTGGATTGCTATCTAAAGTAATTGATAGTGTTGGTAATATGTTAGGTCTTACAAAAGAACAAAAAGTAAAAGCTCAAAAATCAGGGCTTATTCAAAGTATTAGACCTAAACTACGTCCTGATGGAATTGTATCGCAAGCGGATGCAAATGAACTAGCATCAAATACAAATACCTTAACACTAAATGATGGTACTACTATACAAGTTTCAGACTACTTAACTATTCAGGCAAACTTAGCTAGTAGCGATCCTGAAGTAGCTAATGCTGCTGCAGTAGCACTGGGTAATATTATTGTTAATAGTAATAGTACTGTAGATGCTATAGCGGTACTAGGAGAAGAGGCTCGTATTGATTTAGTCAATATTGCATATAAACCTGCATCACAAATAAAAGATATTTTAGACTCTGCTCCCGATGCTTTGCAGCAAGCACTAGGCTATCAAGCTGGTGGTTTAGATCCTGCTAAGGTACTAGAAGGAAGGCAAACTACAGAAGAAGGTTCTGTAGGTAGAATGGCAGTAGAAGCTGCTGTAGATGCTTATGGAATTAATAACTATTTAGATGTAGCTGATACTATACGAGAAGAAGTTTCTAGTTTACTACCCCCTACTATTCCTCGAACAGAAGCAGGAACAATAGATTTAGAAGCAGCTAACATACCTTCATTTACACCCACTCGTGATTTTACGCAGTTGCCTACTACGAGTCCTGTTGTAGTACCTAAAGTTTTAGAAACAATGCCATACACATCAGCAATGGAAGGGCCAGCGGGTCAGCCTGTTTCAGCACCTACTACTTTTGTAGAACCTACACAAACTGGTTTAGAGGCACTAGAAGCACCAATGCCAGCAGCAATAAGCGGTTACGACGAGGCACCAGTAACAGCCACGACTGCTCCTGTAGCAAGATCTCCTTCTGATTTTCAATATGCTTCTACAACATCTACTTCTGTACCTACTACACAGGAACAAACGGCAGAAGATTATAGTGCAACACTAAGAGCACAAGGTATTGTTCCTACAGAGGCCGATATGGAAGCTGCAGGATTTAGTACTTCTGTACCTTCTACGGCAACTACTACTGCAGGTATCAGTACCTACGATGCTATTCCTACAGGTGAAGAACTTGTGATGTCTCAGCCTGTTGCACCTGCACGTACTGACGAAGAAGTTGTGATGTCTCAGCCTGTTGCACCTGCACAACAACCCGAAACACAAATTCAAACTAGCCCTAATCTAGTCTACGATAGAGATGCAGTTTCTGCTGGTGCAGACTATCTTCAGTCAGGATATGAAGAAGCTGCCTTTGGTGGGCCTACCCCACCCGTTGAAAGTGCTAAAGTAGAAAGTACATTATCTTTTGATGACGCATTTGCACAAGCACGTGCAGCAGGAGAGAGTACTTTCACTTACGATGGGTCTTCTTTTACTACAGAAACTTCGGAAGAAAAACAAGATCGTGAGCAGACAACTACAACTGCCAGCACATCTGGTAGAGACTATATGCCAGCAGGTGCGGGATACACTACTATTGATGGTAGGTATCCTAATGCAGAAGAAAGACAAGAGCAACGTGACGCTGCCCATGCTGCAGCAAGCAATGACTCAGACCCACAAGCTGCAGTAAATCAAGTTGTTGCTACACAAAGAGATGATGATAGCGGCAGTCAAACTACAACTACATCAACGTCTTCTTCAAGAGATACGAGCACTTCCTCAAGAGATACTAATGTTGCTTCATCTGGACGTACTGAAACACAAGTACAAGCAGATATTAACGCAGCGTTAGATGCATCAGGAGGAGATTGGACAGAAGAACTAAATGATCTTGTATCAGAACGTGATAGTGCTCGTTCAAACGAAGGTAGCTCTGGTGGTGATAGTGGTGGAGATAGTGGTGGTTCCGATGATGGAACGCATTGCTGTACAGCTTCACAAAAACGTGGTGATATGACTTTAACTGAAGTTAAAAAGCTACGCTCTTGGCATAGACAACAAAGTATTTATTGGCAAGAAGGATATGATATCTGGGGTAAAGTTATTGCGGATCACTTAGTTGCAAAATCTAAATGGCAATCAGATCGTGTTAGAGACTTTTACAATCATAAAATATATGGTAAACTAACACTAGGATCTGTGTATGCAGATATTGTAATATATCCTATGTCTTATATTATAGGTTTATATAAAGTACTATCCCCTAAAATAAAATCTGTAAAAACTACTAAGGAAATATAATGGATAGAAAAGCTACATACGGAGAATATTTAAGCTCTGTAAATCAACGATACAATAAATTATCAGATGATGAAAAAGATGTAATTCGTTCTATGCGAGGTACACAAGAAGGTTTAGTTCTCAGTAAGGTATTGGGAACTGAATTAGCACTTGCTGAACTGGGAAGAAAAACAAAACCTACAGCATCTGTTAAGAAACGTGGGCTAGGTACACGATAAAAAACTTAGATGTGCTGGCTACTCATCCCCCATCCAACATGGCTACGGTGGCCCCAGTTAAGGAAATAAAATGTCAGATACTATTATGGCTGAAGAAATGAAGCCCGAAACAAAAGTAGCCTTTGCAAATCGCAAGTATACAAATGAAGAAAAAATTAAACGTGATGAGGAAGAATTAGAAAAACTTATTGCAGAACAAAAGGGTGATACTACTGAAGAAGTTCAGGAAGAACAACCCACAAATGCAGAAGAAAAAAGTTTTAAGAAACGTTATGGTGACTTGCGCCGACACATGCAAGAAAAAGAAAAGTCTTGGGAAGATAAATTTAAACAGCTTGAGGGTCAATTAAAAGAAGTAACTCAAAAAGAAATTAAACTACCTAAGTCAGACGAAGATATTGAAGCATGGGCAACTAAATATCCTGATGTAGCAGCCATTGTAGAAACAATTGCAATTAAAAAAGCAAGAGAGCAAGCTGCAGGATTAGAGGATCGTGTAAAAGAAATTGATGAAATGCGAGCTACTGCTTCTCGTGAAAAAGCGGAAGCAGAACTTATGCAGGTACACCCCGACTTTGGTGAAATTCGTAACAGTGATGATTTTCATGAGTGGGCAGAAGAGCAGCCTAAGTGGGTACAAGATGCACTATATGAAAATGATAGTGATGCACGTTCCGCAAGCCGTGCCATTGATCTGTACAAAGTAGATCGTAATATTAAAACACAGAAACCATCTAACAATAAAGATGCTGCACGTTCTGTGAATAGTCGTAGTAGTCGTTCTACACCTGACACAACTAAAGATGGAACAGTCTTTAAAGAGTCAGATGTAAACAAAATGAATACGCACGAATATGAAAAATACTCAGACCAGATTATGGAAGCTATCCGTTCTGGTAAGTTTATTTATGATATGTCAGGAAATGCACGATAAAGGTGTTGACAACATAAATAATTATGGTATAACTATATATAATGTTTACTAGAGTAGCCCCAGTGTTTGGATTACCTACTCTAGTAAATACCCTCCGCAAACAACAATACGCTTTCGGACAACCTAATGTCTCATGGCCCGTTAGACTAAGCATAGGCCAATGCTTATAATAACGCACCCTAGTAGAGTTAGCCTCTGTATAAACGATTGACGGTTTGCATCTGTATCTTAATGCTTAAAGGAGAATTAAAATGGCATTCGGAAGCGCAAACGGGTATACAAACTTACCTAACGGTAATTTTTCTCCCGTTATTTACAGCAAACAGGTGCAACTTGCATTTCGCAAATCTGCAGTCTGTGAAGCTATCACTAACTCCGATTATTTCGGGGAAATCGCTCAAATGGGTGACTCAGTAAAAATCATTAAAGAACCTGAGATTTCAGTGACAGCGTACCTACGTGGTACTACTATCTCAACTCAAGATCTTTCAGATAATGATTTTTCATTAACGATTGATAAAGCGAACTATTTTGCTTTCAAAGTCGATGACATCGAAGAAGCACACTCCCATGTAAACTTCCAAAGTTTAGCTTCGGATCGTGCAGCATATCGTTTGGCTGATCAGTATGACCAAGATGTTCTTGGTTACTTATCTGGTTACAAACAGGCTGCATTACATGCAAATGCTGGTACAGTAAATAATGTAGTAAATGGTACTAAAGCTAACTCAGCGGCAGGTTCCGATGAACTACTTGCAGCAAACAAGCTTATCAAAGGTTCATTTGGTAACATTACAACAACTTCTGCTGGTGATCATTCGATTCCAGTTGCTGCACGTTTGCCCGGTGCTACTGCATTACCAACAGCTACTGTTTCACCAGCAATGGTTGTGGCTCGTATGAGCCGTTTGATGGATACTCAAAACGTTGATACTCAAGGTCGCTGGCTCGTAATTGATCCAGTGATGATGGAAATTCTTCGTGATGAAGATTCACGTTTGTTGAACGCCGACTTCGGTGGTTCTGGTCTTCAGAATGGAATGGTTTTGAACAATTTCCACGGTTTCCGTGTATATGTTTCAAATAATCTTCCTTCAGTTGGTACAGGCGCATCAACAACAGGAACAGCAAACCAGAACACTAACTATGGTGTGATTGTTGCTGGACATGACTCAGCCGTTGCAACTGCAGAGCAGATCAACAAAACTGAGACTTACCGTGATCCAGATTCATTCGCTGACATTGTTCGTGGTATGCATCTATATGGTCGCAAAATCTTGCGTCCAGAAGCATTGGTTACAGCTAAGTACAACTTGGCGTAAAACTAAAAGTGAGGGGGCTGCTTCGGTGGCCCTCTTACTATATGTAAAATAACTTTAGGTGTGCTATGTCTACATATGTAGAATTGACAAACGAATTATTGCGAAGGTTAAATGAAGTACCTGTAGATATTGCAGGTTCTGACTTTGCAGCATTACGTAATGTGCAAGCTACAGCTAAAGATGCTATTAACAGTAGCCTTCGTGAAATTTATCAATCGGGGCAAGAATGGCCTTTCTTAAAAAATTCGTATACTCAAACTCTTACCATAGGTACTCGTGAGTATTCTTTTCCCGCCACTTATTCTAGTGTAGACTGGGAAACTTTTTACCTTAAAAAACATAGTACACAAAATAATGATCCTACAGTGCTTAGACCTATTAGCTATGAAGAGTATATAAACTCTTATAGATCTATGGATGATCAAGCAGATCCTGTAGCAGGAACTGGCGCACCAATAAAAGTATATCAAACCTTTGGTGATTCTTTTGGGGTAACACCGTTACCTAATGCTGATTATGAAATAGAGTATATTTATTGGTCTATACCTACATCATTGATAAATTATAATGATGTTTGTATTATACCTGAAAGATTTAATCATGTAATTATTGACGGTGCTATGGTATACATGATGCATTTTAGAAGTAACGAACAAAGTGCTAATATGCACCAAGCTAAATTCCAACAAGGTATTAAAAGTATGAGACGTGTTTTGTTCGATGATGAATTAGGATTACGTTCTACAGTTATCGAAAGATAAACATGGATAGATTACGAACACATCTCACTGTTTGTTCAGGCGGTCTGATAACAAACGTAGATCCTTTAACACACGCTTCTGCACTAGGCGGTAGTGCTTTACGTATGATCAACTACGAACCTTCTTTGTCAGGTGGTTATCGTAGAATTAGCGGATACCAAAATGATTATGGTACAGTACCGGGAAATGGCCCTGTTGTAAGTGTGCATGTAAACGGTAATATGCATGACGGTATATTCGCTTGTAGAAAACCTATTTCAGGTTATAACTATTTACATAAATGGAACAATAGTACATCTTCTTGGGACACTATAACTTCTTCAGGAAATCCCGATATTACTAATGCTAGTCGTATTAGATTTACAGACTATAACTGGACAGGAGAAATACTACTACTAACAGATGGGATTAATCCTGCTGCACTATATGATGGCACTAGCTATACGCAGATTACGCACACTAATGCACCAGACAATCCTAAGTACTCAGAAGAGTTTGCATCACACATATTCTTAGCAGGTGACTCTAGTGAACCTTTTAATTTATTTTTTAGTTCACCTCTTAACGCTACAGATTATAGTCCCGCAAATGGATCTGGCGTAATTAATGTAGGTTTTACTATCACAGCCATTAAAAAGTTTCGTAATACTTTATTTATATTTGGTGCTAATAACATTAAGAAGTTGACAGGTACAAACATTGCAGATTTTACATTAGAAAATGTTACATCTAATTTGGGTTGTGTTGCTCCTGACTCTGTGGTAGAATTTGGCGGTGACTTACTTTTTTTAGGGCCAGATGGGATTAGACCTATTTCCGCTACAGACCGTATTGGCGACATTGAACTAGCACCTGTATCTAAAGAAATACAAGATATTTTTGATAACTATTATTTATCTGAACAAGTAACTGATATTAGTATCGTTGTTCTTAGAAAGAAATCACAGTTTAGATTTTTCTTTAAGAATGATAGTTCACTATCCTTGATTGGTGCAATACGTAAAAGCCAAAATAAACAAAGTATCTTTGAATTTAGTCAGCTTATTGGTATTGAAGCTAACTGTGTTGCAAGTGGATACTTAGGACAATTTGAATTTGTAATTCATGGAGACAGTTTAGGTAGAGTACATAGGCAAGAAAAAGGTACTTCTTTTGACGGATCTAGTATTTTTAGTTTGTATCAAACGCCTTACTTTTATATGGATGATCCTGAAGTTCGTAAGGTTGTTTATAAAGTAGATACATATATGAAATCAGAAGGTAACACAGAAGTATTTACAGGCATATACTATGATTACGATGATATTCACACACTTAATCCAGCAACATATACTTTCTCTACAGAAGGTACTGCAGCGGAATATGGTACAGCCATATATGGATCAGGTGACATTTACGATGGAAACCCCTCACCAAAAGCACTCACTAATATATCAGGATCAGGTAAATCAGTATCAGTGAGTTACGTTACAGAAAATACAAATGCAAGCCATACAATACAAGCAATAGCTATTACGTATGGTTTAGCCGACAGGAGATAGGCCGTGGCAGGTTACATTAGACAATCTACAGCAGACATTATTCCTACAGCTACAGTACGTGCTGCGCCTATTAACGCAGAGTATAACGCTTTAAGGGATGCATTTTCTGCTACTGGTGGGCATAAACACGATGGCACCACAGGCGAAGGAGAATATATACCTCTTATAGCCGACTTAGATGCCTTAAATAAAGTTGTTATTGATACAACAAATAATCGTATAGGTTTCTTTGTAGAAGTATCTAGTGCTGCAGTAGAGCAAGTACGCATTCAAGATGGTGTTATTCTTCCTGTAACTAACAACGATATTGACTTGGGTTCTAATGGAGCTAAGTTTAAAAATCTATATATTCAAGGTACTGCTGACATTGGTACTGTAGATATTAATGCGGGTAATATTGATGGTACTATCATAGGTTCTAGTACTCCTGCAGCAGCAACATTTACAAGTGCTACATTAAACAATAATTTAAGTGTTACAGGTACATCTACTCTTGTGGGCACAACTACTGTAACATCTATAGATCTTAACTCTGGTGCTATTGATAATACTACTATTGGTACAACAACACCTGTTGCAGGTACATTTACAACTTTAGCTGCTAATACAAGTCTTACAGCAGCTACTGCAGATATTAACGGTGGTACTTTAGATAATGCTGCTATTGGTTCATCTACACCTTCTACTGCAGCATTTACAACTTTAAGTGCTTCAGGTACAGCTACGTTAGCAACTGTTGATATTAACGCAGGTAATATTGATAACACAACTATAGGTGCATCTAATCCTGTTGCAGGTAGTTTTACTACTGTTTCAACTAGCGGTAATGCCACATTAGCTACGGCAAATATTAGTGGTGGTTCTATTAATGGTACTACGGTTGGGGCATCTTCACCTACTACAGGTGCCTTCACTACGTTATCTGCTTCTGGTGGAGTTACAGGTGATTTAACGGGTAATGTTACTGGTAATATTACGGGAGATGTAACTGGCGATCTAACTGGTAATGTTGCAGGTAACTTAACAGGTAATGTAACTTCTACAGGCACGTCTACGTTTAATAACGTAACCATTGATGGTACGTTAAATATGAACGCTGGCACTACAGCTACAATTACTAACCTAACTGATCCTACAAATAATCAAGATGCGGCTACTAAAGCTTATGTGGATACTTCTGTAGCAAATCTAATTGATAGTGCACCAGACAGTTTAAACACTCTTAATGAATTAGCTGCAGCACTTAATGACGATGATGATGCATTTAACACTTTAAATACTGCAATAGGCACTAAACTTCCTAAAGCTGGTGGTACTATGACAGGTGCTATTGCAATGGGCACTAATGTTATTACAGGTTTAGGTGACCCAAGTGCTGCACAAGATGCAGCTACAAAAAATTACGTAGATACACAAGATGCTTTACAGGTTACTAAATCTGGCGATACAATGTCTGGTAATCTTGCAATGGGTAATAACAAGATTACTGGCTTGGGTACTCCTACAGCTACAACAGATGCCACAAATAAAACTTATGTTGATGGCATCCTTGGTTCAGCTACTGCTGCGGCTTCCAGTGCATCAGCGGCGGCTACAAGTGCGTCAAATGCAGCTACAAGCGAAACTAATGCAGCTTCCTCTGCTTCGGCAGCGGCTGCGGATCGTGCTACTGTAGCATCACTATATGACAGCTTTGATGACCGCTACCTTGGGCCAAAGTCTTCTGCTCCTACTCAGGACAATGACGGAAATGCTTTGGTTATTGGTGCGTTATATTTTAACAGCACAAACAACATCATGTACGTCTATGGTTCTGGTGGATGGCAAGCGGCTGGTTCTTCAGTTAACGGTACTTCAGACAGACAGACTTATACAGCTACTGCGGGTCAGACAGTCTTCGCTTCTACCTATGATGCGGGTTATGTAGATGTATACCTGAACGGCGTTAAGCTACTAGCTGGTACTGATTTCACGGCGACTAACGGTACAAGCATTACGCTTGCCTCTGGTGCTGCAGTAAATGACATCGTGGACATTGTGGCCTATGGTACATTCGTCCTAGCCGATCACCTCACGCAGACACAATCAGACGCACGGTATGTGAACCTTTCGGGTGATACCATGACGGGTAATCTGGATATCACTGGGACTTTGACCAGCGATGGGCTGACTGTGGATGGGGTTGCTGCTGTAAATGCAAATAATATCAATTACGCAGGTTCTTCTCCAAAAATAAATATCTACGAGAATGATACAACTGACTTAAATACTCAACTAATACAAACAAATGGAGACTTCTTTGTAAGGACGTTATCTGACGATGCGTCATCAACAGACAATAGAATAAGAGTAGACCATTCCACAGGCGACATCAGCTTTTATGAGGACACAGGCAC
>Ga0181403_1000199_pt1 | contig 14407 bp, 9 predicted proteins | sample 26SPOviralmetaG_FD_130132 | JGI IMG/M metagenome (GOLD analysis project Ga0181403, IMG submission 130132) | Marine viral communities from the oligotrophic San Pedro Time Series (SPOT) site, San Pedro Channel, CA, USA - 26 SPOT_SRF_2011-09-28 | ecosystem: Environmental > Aquatic > Marine > Strait...
AGGTCATTTTCTTCATCTGTCCATGGGCGGCGAAGCAAGATTTCTTCTTTGTCCGCGGCGGTTTGCATGTTGCGGCAGAAATCTTCCAGATACTCGTAGAATGCGCCGTCGATAGATGCATCGGTGCTGGCCTCAATCACGCCGCCTTCTGTCTCTGTCATGTCCCGCAGCAGTGCTGCCACGCGGTTTTCCCACACAGGCTTACTGACTGTCGGCGGCATGACGTTAAGCTGTTCGATACAAGACTTTTGAAAACTACCTTGGTTTTGCAAAGCGTCGGTGTCCAACTCCAAAGGCTCACCGTTGACATCCATGAACCAGATGGGTGGCTTGGAATTATATTTGCGAAGGTTTGCTACAGTGGCTGCAGTGCCCACGTTGCCCACCCCGTAACGGCGCGTCAGGCACCGCTCACGGTCACAGTGGTCATTGATAGGGGCATCGTTGCACTTGTAGGCATAGTCGCGCCTCTGAAGCTGCCTAGCGATAACGTTTACCTCTGCTAGCGGTAGTGGCGGCTCGAAATGCTCCATGTTGTAGCGCATCAGTTCATCTTCCCATGTGTCGGGGGAGAACTTGCGTAAGTACACACCAATATTAAACAGGCCATTATTTCGTGTACCTTCAGGAAATCCCTGTGTACAAAGGTGCTGCAGACAGGGGGGGCCTTCCATTATTGGTGAAACTTCACTTGGGCTTTCTACGGAAAGACCGGTGACTTGCTCCGCCGTCTGCACGAACCGTGTATGCAACTCGAAGAACTCTTCAAGCGTGGCTGCAGAGCCATCGTCTTTGAAGGCATATCGCAATCCTTCTTCTGCATTGTAATACGGCAGGTTTAAAAAGTTGCCTACGTCGCCGCGCTCAAGGTGCAGGCGAATTTGTTTTGGGAATATCTCGCAGCCCGCGTAGCCCAAACCGGCGGAGATAGTGGACAGCGTGTCCTGCATCAGCTTTGCGGCGATCCAATCTGATGTAAACAGGAACACATGTGCGCCCCCGGACTTTGACCGTGCCACAACGAGCGGCAGTTCGCGCTCGCGTATCTTGTTAATCAATTCGACGTGGTTGAAACCTGCATACTGATCAATATCAATGCAGCCCCACTTACACATGTTCTCTTCATTAATAGGGATGATGCCCAACGCAACGCCTGCGCCGCTCAAATGCCCTTCCCATAAATCCATGGTCCGCGGGCTTTTGATCACGCTGGCTTTACCGGCTTGCTTGCCGTTGTTTTGTTCGCGTTGGATTTCGTAAGTGCCGTAGGCAGCTTCCAACCCGACAAAAATCTGTGAAAATTGTTCTGCAGACATAATAGCTCCAAAAGGATCGGGGCGGCAGACCGTGCTTCTGCCACCCCGAAGGCTTAGAACGGGATATCGTCTCCGGTTTTATCACCGGCGTCAGCACCTTCTTGTGTGTGCTTGACCTTTACCTCGCCCTTTTCGATTGACTGGTTGAAAGTTTTTGCGGAGTCATATTGCCCCCGCGTTGTGATGGGCCCTTCAAGGCTCATCTCCCAACCATGCCAACTTCCTTTGCTATTTTCTTCCTGAATAGTCTTCAGCAAGTAAATGTGGCTATACATCGGCGGAACAAATGCCCCATTCTGCCCCTGCATCTCACGGGACAAAATCATGCTCATCCACTTACGCGATTTTTTAAGCTGCGTAGATTTCATAGCAATTAGGGCATTCGTGGCACCGTTGTCTGACAGCACTTTGACATACCACTGCGACGTCTGTTCGATGTAATCGCCAGAGCCGTCCTTCAGATATTCTTTGTTGTCGTTAGGATCACGCTCTGTTTCGGGCATGTCGTCGCTTGGGTCGTAAATTGCCACCGGCGCTCCAGAACCAGAACCTCGTGGGCTCCACTGGATATACTTACGCTGGTAAGCGCACGGGATCACCTTGATACCGTCTTTGCCTTTGAACACCTCACCCGTAACGGTATTGAGGATATCACCTTTGCGAACGTCTTCACGCTCATCAAGGATTGGATCAAGGCCAGATACGATCTTCAGGAACGGCAGCGCCATATCTTCCTGATCGACTTTGCCCAATCCGCCATGTGCATCTGCTTCAAACATTGAAACATCGAACGCAGCAACGGCGGACTCTTCTTTCTTCACAACTTCATTTTTCGCCATTACTTCGCTCCTTTGATAACAGCACGTTGACCTACCCATGCGCCGAACATTTCCATTGGCAGCGGACGCCCCGCTTCCACTTCGTCCTTTACGAACGAACGTAACGTTGACGGATGAACCGACTCTTTTTGATCGGGGTGCAGGCCCTTTGACTTTGCTAAGTCGGCGAACTCCGCTGCCATGGAGTCTTCCCCCATTTTGAAGTCTACCGACACGATGTTCTTGACCATATCTCCATGGCCGTTCTGTCTTAACCATGAGAATGCCTCTTCCCTGCTTGCCACGGGTATGCTCGCACCGTAGGTCTTTTTGATTTCTACCTGCGAACCGTCGGACAGCTTGAAAGACGACACACCCATTTCCGCCAACATGCTTGGCAACTCTTCATCGGTTAGACGCAGAAGATCTTTCTTCTTGGCCTTAACCTTCTCTTCAAGTTCAGCAAGTTCTGTCTCGCGGCTGGCGATATCTGCGGCCAATTTAGCAACCCCTTTAAGGTTGCCGTCGTCAAATTGACCCAGTGGGGAAGCTTGTTTGGACTGGGTGTCCGCTTCCATAAGTGATGAAAGATCACTCATACTCGTCTCCTTTCGTGGTTGAGTGCCGTTTAAGCACTTGAGGTATCCTATATAATGATATATATTCTCACAGTCAAGGAGAAAACAAATGCGCCGTAAATTTGACAAATACATATTTAAAACAGAGCCTTACGAACACCAAAGGTCCGTGTTCCGTGATTCGTGGCACAAGGAATGTTATGCTTTATTTATGGAGATGGGTACAGGCAAGTCGAAAATTATCGTCGATACTATCGGACTTTTGCACGAGGTTGGCGAGATAGATACGGTGCTGATCGTCGCTCCGAAAGGTGTTTTCCATAACTGGGTACGAAAAGAAATACCGACGCATCTGCCTGATAGGATTGAGCATTCTGTCTGTGCATGGCAACCGAACATTACGCAAAAGTACCGGGATGAATTTCAGGCGTTCATTAATTCAGACAAGCTGAAGATATTTGTAATGAACGTCGAGGCGTTCTCTACGCCCAAAGGTGCGGAGACAGCGGCGTGGTTTGCCAAGAAGTTTGGCGAGAAGGGCATGATGGTGGTGGATGAATCGACAGCCATCAAAAACCGTAAGGCCAATCGAACCAAGGCTATCGTCGCGGCGGGTAAGTTTTTCACTTACAAGCGCCTGCTGACTGGCTCGCCGGTGACAAAGTCGCCGATGGATTTGTTCTCGCAGTGCCTGTTTCTGGGCGACAACTACTTAGGCTACCCTAATTACTATGCCTTTCAAGGCCGCTACGCCGTCGTACAGCGGCGTTCTATGGGTCACCGGTCCTTTCAGCAGATCGTGGGCTTCCAGCGTCTGGACGAGCTTAATTTGAAGCTTGACGACTTTAGCTCGCGGGTGCTGAAGAAAGAATGCCTTGATCTGCCAGAGAAGGTTTACATCCGCCGGGAAGTAGAACTGACCAGCGAACAGAAGAATCTGTACCGTCAGATGAGCAAACTGGCCTTGGCGCAGCTACAGGACGGCTCTCTGGTGTCTACCAACAATGTTCTGACACAGATCATGCGCCTGCAGCAAATCTGTTGCGGCTTCGTGCGTGACGATGATGAGCGCACACGTGAACTTTCGTCGAATCGTGTGCAGGAGTTGTTGAACGTTTGTGAAGAAATAGACGGCAAAGCCATCATATGGGCCACATATGTTCACGACATCGAAAATATTTGTGAAGTTTTGTCGAAAGAATACGGGTCTGACAGCTTTGGTGCGTTCTACGGCGCTACCGCTCAAGATGAGCGACAGCGCATTGTAGAAGATTTTCAAGACCCGGACTCTCCTATGCGTTTCTTTGTAGGCAACAGCCGCACCGGCGGCATGGGCATCACGCTGACAGAGGCCAGCACAGTCATTTATTACTCAAACAATTACGATCTGGAGATTCGGGTGCAGTCTGAAGACAGGGCGCACCGCATTGGGCAGAAAAACAACGTCACTTATATTGATCTGGTGTCGCCGCGGACAATCGATGAAAAGATATTGACCGCCCTGCAAAACAAGCAAAACATTGCAAGTACGGTTTTGGGCGAGGAGTTGCGAGAATGGTTCCAATAGTTGTTGGCGACGGCGTCATGGCTCAACGAGAGAAAAACGGGCTGTGCCCAAACTGTGAAACTGCGCGTGAAATAGAACAGACCCGTTGCCGGGTCTGCAATATTATTTTAATGGCGGCAGGCCCGCCTCAAAAGCAGCCGCCATTGGATCAGCGCCCCGACCTATCGCCATAGATGTGCGTGGGGTAGCATCTCCAAAGGCGTACACCGCTCTATTCGCTCTCATTCGTGCTTCGGCGCGGTCTACGCCTTGAGCGACAAGCTGGTTTTCTATCTCCTGAACCCTCCTATTTTCACCCATCAACCGGGCTCTTTCGTCACCTATAGTCGCCTCTCTAGACACAGAATTTGGAGTTACGGTGGTTATCGGAGCGGGGGGCATTTCCGCGGTTGGCGACGGTGTTGTGCCTAACGTCAGCATGTCAAAATCATTTATTTGATCAGCGGCTTCGGGGAACGAAGCTATTGGGTCACCCAGCGGGTCATTGATGCCTAACAGTCTTTGAGTCTCTCTTATTCCTTCAATATTCTTCCGCTGTTCAGATTGACGAGCTAGTTCATGCACGTCCATCATTGTATTGAAATTTTCTAATTCTTGTTGTTCGGCGAGTCTAGGGTTAGCTGCTTGGCCGACAAGGTTTTGAATGTTTTGAGCATTTCTGTCTCGCACTTGACTAGCCAGAATTGCGTCCATTATGTTCTCTCTCGTAACGGCGTCAGGAGAAGGGGAATAATCCCTGTCGAGAGTTTGCCCCACATTACTTAACGCACTGTCTACCAAATCTGTTGTCTGTTGGGCCCTGTTTCGTAAATCCAACAAATCGGACACGTTTGTTGGGCGCGGTGTTGGCAGTGTCATGTCTACCATGTCCGCTGCAGGATCTGGGAACGCCTGACCACCGGGGTTGGCAATTGCTTCCATTGGGGATACGTCAAAGACGCCCTGTTCTGTCACAGGGTTAGACGGCATGATCGCGGGGGACGCGTCTCTTGTGAGCATCATAGATGCAAGTTCTTCGTCAGAGCGAGTAGTGGGTCCTCTACGCATTGCCGCGGGGTTTGGGGCACTTTCATACATGACCGCACCTAAAGCATTACCATCTGGCGAATAAGGGGCCGCGGGGGGATTGGGAACAAACTTACGCGGCGCTTGACCGCCAATGTCAGATAAGAACGCGCCTAAAAAACCGCCATCTTTAAAAAACGACCCAAGACCGGTGCCCCTTGGCGTAGCGCGTTGCACTGTCCCGCCGGGCACATATTCACCGATTTTTAAAGCTGGAGCATACCCCTGTTTTGGGGAAGTCATTCCACTACCTTGGTAGCCCTCCCCACTTTGTAAACCTAAGAATTGTTCATAGGCTAGTCGGTTAATATTATCGATTGACTTCTGCGTCATGCCACGATTGTTGGTGCTAAGAGGGTCGCCTCTATAATCGGCGTTTCGTCCAAACATACCGGCATCGCCATACGGATTTTTATCCGAACGACCAGTCATGGCTTTGAATTTATCAAATTCGTATTGTTCTTGACCGCCGCGAGCAGCTATATCCGCTAACCGCATTTCATTTGGACTTGCCATTACACGTTCCCCATTTTTAGCGAAGCTTCCAACGTTTCACTGTTGCGCCGCAGCCAACCTTTACCAAAGGTATCAAAAGTTTTTAAAGAGCGATAGTAACCTTCACGATCCTCTGCCATCGCTTTGATAATGTACTCAGGCTCAAACTGAGCAACTTGTTCCAAGGTCCGTGGTCCGATGGCCCCGTCTGGTGTGGCCTCGACAATGCTTTGCAGATATTTAGCTGCGCGTCCGGGCCCGGAGTTCACGGCCCAATCAAACGTAGTAAAGTCTACACCGCCGGGCAGTTCGTCGCCTTTTACTTTGTCCCAGTACCCCTGCTTGTAAATAAGCTCGACGTGATCGTCTGAGATGTTTTTTAGTTCATCCACGTCTTCTAGCGGACGGCCCAGAAACTCTGAGTAAGTACGGTGCGTGATGCCTTTATTGGTGGCACCGCCGGGATCTTTAGGGTGATCTACAAAACCACCCTCATGCTTCAACACCATCTCAAGGCTTTTAAAAAAGTTAGCTTCCATTATCCAGTTCCCATTAAGCCCATGATCCCGTCGCCGGGAAAGGCTGCAGCCATACGGCGGCGCGTGTCAGGTTGAGGAGGTGCCTGCGCCAACGAGACTGGTGAGGCAGATGTCGTCTGCGGCGCAGGCATAGGCACCGCGGGAGGAGCGGGTGCCATGCTTAAATCAAATCCAAAAGGTTGATCTGGAGTAGACGGAATAGAAGGGTCACGTGTCATTATTTGTTGGTCTTCAACAATACGCTGATCAAAGTAAGTTTCTACTTCTTCTGGAATATCGTCTTCTGCAAGCGTAAGACCAGCATTAATTAAAAAGCCTCGCATTCTGGCAATCGCTTTTTTCGCCGCTTCTGGTGTGTCTGCTTTCTGCAAAAGAGCCACCATGGTTGGGGCGTCATATACTGCTTTTTCTAGCAAAGCTATTTGAAATTTTGCGGGGACTCTTTCAAAGAGTTTACCAGCTAATTTAGCACCAAGCCCCGCTTCCACCAAACCTTGTGGGCGAACAAGTGGAACTATTTCACCCGCTCTGCCTGCAGCACCCGCACCAAGCCAGCGAACCATAGCAGACAAAATATCGTCTGTTTCTTTAACAAGCTTCCCAGCGTTTTTGCCGCCAGCTTCTGCTACCTGAATGTTTCTTCCAGCGTCGATTATATATTCAAGGCGATCTAATTCAGCTTGAGAAAAGATATCTTGATCTTTCAAAATATCTGCAAGTGACGTAAACCTTCCGGGCTTTCCCGCTCCTGCGGGTCTTTTAAACGCGGACTTTGGTGGGGCTGATTCAAGAGGGCCAAAAATGTATTCTTTCATTTGAGCGAAGTTAGGGCTTGCGGAAGTGCCGCCATTTCTCACCCACATTGCTTTAATTATTGCGGATTTAAAGCCGTTTGTTACATCAGAGCCCGTAATACCTTCTCCAAGTGAGGCTAAAAGCTCTTTGTCGCTTGTTGCACTAGAAACTAGCTTCACAAGATTTTCTATTTCTGTGTATGGTTTTTTGCCCTCTATGGCTTCCGCAATCGCGGTAGACGGGTTGTCATAATTTATGACGTTTGCAATTGCGTCTCCCTCTTGTAATCGCTTATCAAGCGCAGCTTTACCGGCCTCTGTTTCAGCAAGTTTTGCTGCAACAGTTAACTGATCACCTGTGGTAATCATGTCGCGCACTTGTGGGAACATCTCAAAAAGACGCTGGTTAGCTCCGTCTTCAAGAAAATCTTTTGCTTTAGTCGGATCAACCTTCAAGTCACCGTTTTCATCACGCCTTAAAATCTTACGCGCGGCGTAACGAAAAACCTGTTCTAAAGAACTTTCGATATCTTGAATAGGCACTGGGGCAAGATCAACTACCTCTGGCTCACCGTCAATTGTTTGGCCCGTGGTTCTAGGTTGATCCAAGATTCCGCCACGTGGGACGACTACATCTTCTGGGACGTCCAATTCTTCAATTAAATTTTTCACCGTAGAAGCGGCGTCTAACATTTCCGCAATCCGCAAAGCTGTAGGCCCAGATCCACCCTGCAAAACCTCTTCAATCAAAAGGTCTGGGTGAATCATCCTACCGCGGTTGGGCAATTTAAGTTCTGTTGCTCCTGCAAACGTGCGAACAATGGATTGATTTCGTGCAAGAGAAAAAGCTTTTGCGCGTTCATAGGCTACGCTACCGCCCGCGGCGGCAATGTTATTGTCCATGTCGCTACCAACAGCGTCAGCAAGTTCTCCAAGCGCAGCAGCTAGAGCCTTGTTTGGGTTGTCCCCGCCATATGCATTTGCCGCTTCATTAAGAAGAAAAGACCGAAACTTTTTTAAGTCATTAAAGACAAGTTCCGGTTCTTGTACGTCCTGCAAAGCTGTTTTTTCAACGCTTGCATAAGAAGCTTCTTCTTGAGCAAGATTACCTTTAGCTTTGTTAATACGCTCAAAACGTTTAAATCTGCTGTCGGACAAGTTACGGCGACGTCTGTCCGCCATAATTTCTAAAATTATGTCGTCTGGGGTCTGACCTTTACCAAGATCACTGACATCTACATCAGGAGCATATATTCGCAAAGCCTCTGTATTAGGTCTTAAACCTCCGGCACTACCCTCATCTTTAATGAAAAACCTATTAACAAAAGCATCATACTCTGCAACATCCCCGCGTGGGATATCTTGCAAGGCTTTCCTTGCGCGAGTCAGCGACGTTGGTTCACTTACCTCAACTATTTGAAGCCCCAAGGCCCGCTCAAACGAACGTAGTTCATTCTCCACCGCGGGCGGCAAAGTCCCGCTTCGTAAAACATAAGACTCTCTAATGTTGTCAATAGCGCCTTGAATGTAACGTACATCGTCTACTGCAATAGTGCCGTCAACTTCATCATACAAGGCAGTTTCTTGTGCTTTAGCATTTGCATTCAACTGTCTTAAATTCTTGTATAGGTTCCTAGAAATTACTTCCGGTCTTGCATTTTCAGATATGTTTAAAGTATCCGCCGCAGCGACTGCTTTCGCATTTGCTAACAGAAACTGTTGCTCTAACAAGGAGGCATCTGTTGCTATTCGTATTTCTGTCGCTAATTTAAAATCTGAAGGGTCACCGCTAGCCTCAAGTGCCCCGATTAATCGTATTGCAAAATCATACCCCTCTCTGTTTCTTTCTTGCAGAGCCTTATCCAAGAGAGAAAAAGAGTTAGTTTGCGTTGCAACCTTTTCCGTGTCTTGTTGCAGTCGAGCTAAAAACGGAGAACCTGAAATTTGAGCCGGGGTTAACTCTGGGACTAAGCTCTCATCACCAAGCAACTCTTTTGCCAAAGCACTAAGCTGTTCGGGATTTTTTTCTAAAGATTGTAGAATGCTTTCTACAGATTCTCCGGGCGCTCGTGCTTGAATTAATCTAGCTATTCTATTTGCTACGCGACCTTCTTGCGCTTCTCTTCCGGTAACTTTCTGAGCGCCACTTATTATTCTAGGCATAAATTTTATTAGTAGACTTGTGGGTGTCAAGCCTGCCGCTACACCCCCAGCAACCTGAAACCCGGCGCTAGTGGATGCGTCACCGGGATCATAGGATTCTGCAATACCTGCTCCACTAGTAGCCGCAAGAGTTGCTGCTGTTTCTCCTGCAAAAAAACCTGCACGAGTACCTTTCCCCAATTCTCCTCTAGCCGCCGCCCCAGCTTTTTCTAGACCTGTTTCAAGAGCCCTAGATGTTCTATACGGAGCGCGAGCTATTGACGCCAACGGCCCTGATTTCTTCAAAAGATTTTGAGAAATAAAGTACCCGGAAAAAGTATTATATGCTTTTCGTGGCAAAAGATAAGGAGATGCGGCAACAACAAGAGCATCATATCCCGCTACCTTACCCATCTCTGCAAAAACGTTGTTTTCAGGAAACAACGGTCTGCCTTCAAAAATGCCTAAAGATTGCCCGGTTTCGACGGCTTTTTGTGCAGGAATGTCTCCTAACAGCATTCCACCTACAAAACCAACTCCCGCCGCCGCAGGCTTTGCTTGCGGGGGAAGAGGCAATTTGCTGGCGGTTTTAGCCCCGGCTATGCCAGTTCCTATTTGAAAAGCGGCCTCTGTAGCACCTTGTAAAGCAAACTGTGTAAAACGAGTTAATGGGGCGGCTTTCGGCGCAACATTTGTAAGACTGTACAAAAATTGATCGTGAGTAACTTCACCCGTAGATATTAATTCGTTAAAATTAGACACCGCCTGATTTATGCGCGTTTTTAATTCACTTGGGTCTGTTATTCCCGCGTTAGTGGCGTCGTCGTATGTTTTGAAACGAACTAAAGCTTGATTGATGTCGGGCGTAGAAAGGCCATTCTGCCTTAAAGCATCAAAATTCAAATCATATAACTGATCTTCTTTAACCGTGTCTTCAAATGTTTCCATGACTACATCACTCTATTTTAATCAAACTCAAAGACACTTTTTATTTTTCGATTGACGTTGGATGGTGCTGCACTAGGAGCGCCCGCGGCTTTAAAGTTTCCAGCAAGCATGTTACTCAACCGAATGTATTGTTCTTCCAAGTTTTCTAGTTCATAAAACGAGGAAAGTAAACGTGCCCTTTCTTTTTCGTTTCGGGTGGTCGCGGGCAAATTATTTCTTTCTGTTTCAACTTCAACCTTCATATTATAGAGAAAGGTAGCGACTTTCTTTGCATCTGCCGCTCTTTGGGGATTTGACTCTGTTATCCCCGTAATGTTTGGTAATGTCTTTTGAAATTCATCTACTAGAGAACCTTTGGTTTGTGCGGGCAAAGCGTTGCGATAAATAATCAAGGCATAAGTGTTTACTGCCTGCACATCTTTTACAGCTTGTCTAGATTCAGGAAAAGCCGCAGCGGCTCTACCCAAAAACAAGTTTTGTAATGGTACAAAAACCCCGTCTATACCTCTCTTAATAACCCCTGAAACACCAAGATTAGATTCACTCAAGTTTAAGTCGCTACTAATCATGTCTGCAAATGTTGGTGCTGCAGATTCCGTCGGCTTTGCCAACAGCCCGAAATCATTGATGGCTGTTTTAATCCCAGCGGCTCTAGCCTCTTCAAGTGTTAAGCCCTGATTTAATTCAGTTAAAGTGTCCATCACAAAACTTGGAATCGACGGCGGCAAAGAAACTTGCCCACCTTCCACTGTCGTAGAAATGTTTGCAGTACCCGACCTATCAATGAGCGCGGCAAGATTATTTTCAAAACTGCGCCGCAGTGTTTGAAACTCAGCATCGGGTAAGCCATCAGTCATTATTTGAGGGACAATGCTTTCCAAGTTTGTTCGTGCTTGAGATTCTGTCAGTTTTGGTGCTTTGTCCGTGCCTTGATCCACTGCTTCAAACAGATTCATGTTGTTGTTAACGAAGTCCGCCGGAACTGGCTTAACTTGGCCTATTGTTCCTACAACACCATCTTTATTTACAGACTGCAAAAATCTGACATTTATCATGTTTGGCTTTACCGGATCCGGTTTTTTGCCAAAGGCATCCGGGTTTTGTTTATTAATGGCATCTACCGCGGCAGGAGTAAGAGGTCTAGTTTCTCCAGCCTCTACAGTAATCGTGTTGCCTGTAGGTAATTGATACGTACCAGCTTCTAAGAACGTCATACTGGTTGTTTTCTTAGCATCTTTGTCGTCGGCTCTTTGTGCCGCGACATCTTCGGAGGTACGAAACTTGCTTCTATTTTTATCGTAAAAGGCTTGTGGTACTTTTGCGATCATTTGCCCAGCAGGCAATGTTTCACCGTTAAGAACAATGTCTTCAATCGGCGTTAAATTACTTACATATTTTTCGTCTTTTTTGGCAGGTGGCGCAGTAGTGGTATAGCTACCTTCTGGGAACCCAGCAATCGTGCTTTTCTTGAAATCAGCCGGAGTTCCCGCCGGGAACACTGTGTCCACCCCGTTTACCTTAACGGTAGTTGCCTCACGGAAGTAGACAGTGTCTGTAACCTTCGGATCGTCTATAGAATATTTACTACGATCATTATCGTATTCCCTATACGGTAATTTTATTGATCGGCCGGTGTCTTTATCGTAAACGTCCACAATAGTGTCCGGGCCCGGTTTCGTGTACCGGGTAGTATTTTGACGAGCTTTTGCATCTGGTATGCTCACAACAACTTTTTTGACGCTATCAAAATATTCGCCAAACTTTATGTCAGGTTTAGTGAAACCATAACCTTCGGGCACGTTATCTCCGGGCTGAATAGTCATTGACCGGAATCCAAGTGGAGCATCAAGATCCACTTTGAATATATCTTTACCGAACTTCGGTTCAGACGGCAGCGGACCCAAATTTTCCTGCTGGGTTGGTGTCAGGTTATCAAATTGTTTGTCTGTAAGAAGTATTGGAACCTTTTTTGTTTTATCATAATAAAACGTCGGCTTTCCTACTTCTATCCCCGGTGGTCGGCTATTTTCTGTAAAGCCTTGACCCGCAGCAGTTTCAGCCTGTTCCGAAGAATTTACGTAAATTGACTCGTAGCCATCATCCGTAACTTTATAAAGAGTGTCCGGCGTGAAAGCTGGAGCTTTTGGAACGCCTTTTCTAACAAGAGTGGGCCCGCGGTAAAGATCTTTTGTTGGATCGCGTTCCGTTAATTTATTTTGTTCAGCAAGCTGAGTTGTCGCCATGTTTAGTGCAGCCTGACGCTGCGCGTCCCGTGTCTTGCGCTTTGCTGCGTCCACGCCCGCGCCAACCTTGCCAAGCTCTGGCAAGCCGCGCATCAAAGCTTCTTCAATGGGCATGCCTTGAGCAATCGCCAAACCAAGTGGTGCCGCGGTGCCCAACAAGAACTGTCCCCTTGCCCGCTTGCGAAGCTCGTCAGTGTCGTCACTAAATATTTCTTGAACCATTGGTAGATTCTGTTTGTACAGGTCGGCCAAGCTCACTGCACCGCCGGGTTCCATACGCACGGGCTGCATGATGCCTTGCGCCATCTTGCCTTCTACCGGCGTGTCCATCGCCTTTTGTGCCACCTGACCAATGCCCTGATCAACCTGACCCATCTCACGCATTTCCATAACAGGCTGTACCAAAGTCAGCACAGACTCCGGCGTCTTCTTGGCATCCTTCATGCCTACAATGCCGCCAAGCTCTTCACGACGCTGCTCTACCGATTTGTCATCCCCCCGGAATGCATTCATGGCCCCACGATAATCTTCAGCCGCCTTTACGCCCGCCGTCATGTCCTTCATAACACCGGCAATGCCCTCTTGAATCATAGGACCAGCAACACTTTGTGACATGTTCGCCATAGAAGAAACCGCCTGAGTGGCGGCTTTTGGCGAAGTACCACGAGCCGTGGGCCGTGATCCGCGGAACATGTTTCTATCGTAAACAGCCATGCTAATCAGTCCTATCCAAACAGGCTTTGTATGCCTGCCGCGCCAGACAATGCCGCGGTTCCGTAACCAAACAGTTTCTCAAACGGTGATGCCGTGTTGCCACCCGCGGCTCCTGTGACGGTGGTCATCTGCGTAGAAGGAGCGCCCTGATATATATCAGATACAAAACCTAATCTCTTATATGGCTCGTACAGGTTTTCCAAATTACCCGCGCGTAAAGCATCAATCTCTGCCTGACCCTGCGCCTGTTCCCGTGCCCCGACGTCGAAGCCAAAGCCAACGCCTTGTTGCTCAAGACCTTGCTGGAGTTGTGCTAGCCCGGCTCCTTGTCCTGCAAAGCCTGCGCCCTGCCCGGCAAGACTAGCAATCCCCCCGGCGGCAGAGCCAAGACGATTTGCAGCATCTGTAAAAGCGGCACTGCGAAGCTGAGAGCCAATGCGCCCAGCTTCTCTGATGGCGTCCCGATCAATCATACCTTGCTGGATTTGACCGCGAGAACCAAATGCGGCGTCACCCGCAGCGGCAATACCCTCTGCAGTTGCCCGGTTGCCCTGCATTTGAGCCTGTTCAAAAATGTCCTGCTGCGCTTGGTCGATGACCTCGTTAACATATGGATCCATAGCACCGCGAATACCGGCACCACCATCGCGGCCAAGAGACTGCAGGATTAAATTCTGTGCATCAGTAAGCTGTTGACTCGCGCCAGTCAAACCCAACCGCGCCGCGTCGATGTCGGCGGTGGGGTCATACATACCCCCCGCACGTCGAAGTGCAGCTTTTTGAAGTTCTGTAAGCCCCTCTACGTCATAGCCGGGTATGTCAATCGGGGTATCGGCAAGTGTTTTTGCCGATTCCATGAGCCCTAGTTTAAGAGCTTCTACTTCAGGAGCTTCGCGAACTATTTGAGTTTGAGTAGCCATTATGCTGTCGCCTTGTTTTCTAGGTCACGCATTACATCATACATTCGATCAATGCCTTTCTTGACACTGCCGCCGCCTGCACCTTTTACTGCGTCACGTGTCATCACAAACTCTCCATCCATAAGAAGCGCGGGAACATCATCTTTTGTCCCAGAACCTATTCCGGGGCCGATGCCGCCGGTACGGCGTGGGTAAGCTTCACCACCGGCCTTGTATTTCGCAGCAAGAGAGGGGTCCATGCTCCGTTGAACCTCTTCAGGCAGCTTTG
>Ga0181403_1000204_pt1 | contig 14308 bp, 12 predicted proteins | sample 26SPOviralmetaG_FD_130132 | JGI IMG/M metagenome (GOLD analysis project Ga0181403, IMG submission 130132) | Marine viral communities from the oligotrophic San Pedro Time Series (SPOT) site, San Pedro Channel, CA, USA - 26 SPOT_SRF_2011-09-28 | ecosystem: Environmental > Aquatic > Marine > Strait...
AAATAATTAATCTTCAATTATATATGTGGATACTTTTTGATTTATTTCTTTTAGTAATTTTTTAAATCGAAGGTTTTGTTGCTTAACCTTCTGATACTCAGTTTTCAACAATTTATTTTTAGATTGTATATCTTCTAGTTTATTTTTTAGCGAATGTATCTCTTGTTGTACTGCTTCCATAAATATATATAAACATATAATATATTAATTTTATTAATCAGATTTATGTTTTATACTTTTTTACTCTCCCAGTTTTTCTCTTTTCGCGCATTGCTTTTTGTTTTTGTGCTTTTGTTAGTTCACCCATTGTTGTTGGTGTTTTCTTGGTGACTCGTTTCGTTGGGCGAAATATATCACCCTTTTTTTTATATGTTTTACTACCGCTTTGTGTTCTCCATTTCTCTTTAAACCATCTGGATAAACCAGTTTTTTTAGGTTTACTACCAGTATATTTACCACCTAATCTCTTATATTCTTTTACTACTAAACCACTTTTATAAGCGGAATGTTTTAGATTTTTATATTTTGCTTTTGCTTTTGCATATAAACTAGGATTTGCTGGTTTCGCCATATGTAATATATAAATATGTTTTTTTATTTTCGAAAAGATTATTTCGAAAAGATTTCGAAAAGATTTCGAAAAATATAATCTGATTATATTCTGGAAAATATAAAATAAATATTTCTTTTTTTATTTCGAACTTATTTCGAAAAGATTTCGAAAAGATTTCGAATTAATTCTTCTTCTCATTTTTCTGAATATCTTGCATTATATTTTCTATATTTGGTAAAGTCATTTGGCGTTGTACTTTATATATAACACTACTCTTTTGATCTATAGGAGCGAGTTGCCCATTAGGTAATCTTATTTCAGTATTTATACTTCCGATTTTTAACGGAAATTCACATGTTGTTGTATATGATGATGCAAACCCATAGACGAAATCGCCTTCTATATAATTTTTCATAGCAATCCCAATAATATTTAAATTCTCACCTTCACTTTTATAATTTGTGGGAATAATATCACTATATACTTGATAAAATGCATCGTCCATTTTTAATGGTAAATTTTTAGCAACAATTGCTTGTGATTGTGTTCCATCTAAAGATACACCTTCGCCTCCAGTAAACCCTAATTGATACGTGGGTGTATCTTTCGATGATGTACCATATCTAACTGCCTTTGTTGCATCTTGTATAGCGAGATTAGGTGCATCAGATATACTAATTTCGGCATTGGTACTGATAGGTTTACATGATTTATATCTATTTACAGAATCATTTTTCCCTTGTACTGCTGGATCTAACCAGTTATACGGCAATCCGAAATCTGGAAAAAATTGTTTAAATGTAAATCCGAGTTTGTATAGTAGGCAATTGTAAAAATTATCTGCGGTTAAAAGGGTCATATTTAGAACATCCGTTGCGAGATCACCTTTAGGTTGTGAAAATAAATCTACAATACTGAGTCCACTTATTGATGTGGATAAACCAGTATTTCCCACACCACTTTTAACAGTTGCCGTGGAATTCGCTGGCGTTCCAGTATCATATGATTCACTCCAGTTTTCAATCGCTTGATAATAATATGTGGTATCATGTAATTTTATAACGAATTGCCCTAAAGTTTCTTTTGATATTGTTTGATTACCACTCCCATCGGTGGTCACAGGCATTTCACGCCCTCCTAATATACGTTGTGTGTGAAGATTGAAAAATTTTGCTCTACTTAATGCTGAATCAAACTGACATGTTGGATCATTCGATCCTATCATCATGTAATTTTGCATTTGAGCGCTCCCAGTGGCGTCATCTCCATTATCATCATTTCTTTCTTGATTTAATAACCATGTCACTGGAGAATCCATGAAACTCGGAGAAGGACCGAATGGTGTTCCATGATATATATTCGGTAAAGCACACGGATTTTTAGGATTCCATTTACTACCATCCCATGTTGCACTATCCTCAGCAACTATGAAACAACAACATTTTGCAGAATTAACATGTGTTTCAGTGGGAAATTTATTATTTAAATCTATATCATAAGTGGATGCTGGCGGTTCTAAATCATATTGGTTATAACCCTTTGATTCATCATTGGTTTGTACAACCATCATATCAACAACAACAACTCTATTCTCAGAATCTCTCCCTCCATATAGTGAGTTTTCTAATTCACTTTCAGTCATCGCATCAATAGGTGTGAGTTTCATGGAATTAAGTTGCCCCTTATCACCAGCAGCACTATAACGTACCAACTCGCCCACGAAGGCATCAGTTGCATTGGTAAAAATGAAAAAGGTTTTGGGATCTGACATATCAATTGCATCGCCACCGTTAATAGTATAGTTTGTTGGATTGTGAGAAGCATCTTTATATGTTAAATTTGTACTTATGCTATATACATATGTACCAGTATTTTTTCCGAATTTACTATCTGCATCATTCCACTGCATAACATCAATTTTACCGTTTATATTTTGAGTTCCACCACCGTCAGATGTTCCATTTTCCCAGTAATAGAAAAATTTATATGGAATGTATACATTTGTTGTTTCCGTACTTTCATATATTGTATATAATCCACTCCAGTACATTCCATATACATCATAATAATAATCTCCTAATACATCACTATCTACTATATCACATCCGTAAACGCCATAACCATCACTTAAACTTGTATCGAATGAATCTGCTGTTAAATCTGCTGCTCTTCTCCATTCACCGAAACCTTCCTTATCAGTTTCATCCGCCACTGTACCACCGTTAATACAGTTATCGAAACGCATTACATCGAAAAAATTATTTAACTGATTTGCGAAAATTTTCATAGAGGCATCTCCTTGTTCGTTATGTTGAAATCTACATGGTACATCGGTATCAATTTTATATGTTTTATATTGTCGATTAACAGAGGGATATCCAGTGGAACTTGCTCTTCCATATTCATAAAATGAATATTCTTCTCCTGGAATATCACTTCTTGGGCAACATGAATAATTTAAAGTATCACCATTTCTCGTATGACTAGAATATGGATTCATAGCAATTCCGAAAGCATACTGTTGTTGCCCTGGATAATCTGTTGGATCGAGAGTATCACCTTTTCTAACATTAAATTTACCAGTTTTAACTTGCATTGCTAATCCAGTACATGGAGCGTAAAAATCACCTGGTGTATTTTGAGTTGCACCGTCAACATGATACCCTCCGAATGAATAAATTTCTCCTTTTTCATTACTACTCCAGTCGAAGGATACTGGGGCATCTTTTGTATTTACACCATCCATGGATCTTCCTATATCAGTGTATACGAACCAGTTTTCCGTATCATCATTTATATCATCTATATTTGTATATGTTCCCTTATATATTTTCATATTATCGAACCATATTTTAATACGAGCAACATTTTCTGCTGTATATTCTATATTCGTACTAATAACGAAATATTTTGGGATTACAGTGTATGCTATAGATGAACTTATATTATTATGCTCTGCCCCTCCTAACTGATCCTTACATGATTGTTCATATTGTACTATACTTCTAGGTAAATAACCCCTTACTGTTGCATTAGTTAATGCACCACCGTATGATGTTTTAAAGTTTTGTTTCATTCCATGCCCATCTAAATAAATAATTGGGGAATACCATTGAAATTGATCTGGACTCCCATAATATCTTAATTTCCCACTGAATGCTAAACTACATCGCATCATCGCATGAATTGCTTTCCATTTATTTACATCTTCAACACACATATTTCCCCAGCATCTGTTTTCTTTTACTCTATCCGCAGTCCATCCGTCCTCAGTGGATATATAGGGTTTTCCATTCGCATTAATAATTGTATTTAACGGACCAGCAACATGAGGTAATATTCTACCTTCAGCATCTTTAGGCATTACTCCAGTTTTTGGTACTTCATCTATTGGGATAGTTTCGTGGAAAGTTTCATTAATTTTATTACATATAGTGGATGGTGATTCATAAATAGGTGCATCTACTTCTACAATAATACTTGTTTCGAATAAAGGTAAATCATCACCCTTACTATAGAAAAATTCCGCACCAGTTTCAGTCACACTTGTACCTCTACGATAAGGACCTACATAATCATTATGTAATTTTGTATATTTTTTACCACTTACTGATTGAGTCATTTCCTCTACATTATCACTTCTTCTGAAACCGAATAAAGTTCGTGCAGTTTTAGGATTTTCACCGAAATATCCACTCATATAATTTTTTTTTTGATTTGATCCATCCTTCAATACGGTATATAAAAAATCGAACTCATTATTGGATGTCACTGGAGCACCATAATTTTGAGGCATTGTATACGTGGGCGTGGTAAATTCTACACGAACTGGCATCGCTAGACCAGGCATATCTAAACCATTTATATTATTATTTTTTGTTGGAGCAACTGGAGTGATATTATCTGGTACGAATCCGATCACATCATCACCGATTGTATTAGGGAAAAATGCTGGTAAATGTATACTGTTATAAGCATTATCGCATATATAATTATTGAATCTAATTCCTATAACATTATCCACTAATCCAGTACTTTCTTCATTTTCCCCACTTAATTCAACAGTGGAATCTGCAGATGCTCCGATACTGTGTACAACAATATTTTCACAATTAACTTGATCACCCACTTCGAAATTAAAATTAACTTTATTCACCCATGATGCATTCTCTTTACCAGTATTTCTTTGGGTAATTTTTACATTTTCTGCATTTTGACGTGAACACTCAATTAGAAAATTTTTAGTAAAACTCATAATTAGATTAGAATTCTATATAATAATACAATAAAAAAAGAGATTAAAATCTTACATCGTGGATGTGGTGACGAAAACTTTTCCTTTAGATAGTTGGAAAATGCGTTCTACTTCACCGAAAATGCACAATTCACCTTGTCCAGAATAATATGGATTACGTGTGGATTTGTAATTTAGATCAATTTCAACTGCTTGTGAACCGATCATTACACCATTTCCTTTAAAGTTTCCAGTCATTTTCTTTAGATCAACTCCCATATACTTTTGCATACCACGGAGGTATTTTTGGTTAATTCCCATAAAAGATTGATTTGAGATACCTGCCTTACGGTCATTCAATTCGTATTGTAAAGTTGCTACACTTGCACTTTCTGGAGTGGAGAAACCAGGTTGTGATGAAGCAGCAGTGGTGGATTGATTATCACGTTGTTTACATGATGTTGCACCATTAAAAGCACCATGAGGAAGATAAAATGGACTACCGAAACAATCTGCGAGTTCTACGTAAAAATGTGGATTAAAGTTAATTGGTGATGGGTATCTTGGTACGGAATTAATAACAACTTGTAAAGCAATTCCATCTTCTGCGAGGGAATCACGTGAACAATATTTTAGTAAAAGTGGATTAAGTTTCGAGAGATTATAGTTTTCGAAATCGGCATCCGATTGAGTTCCAGTTGGATAATGACTCATCAGCAATGTTCTTAGAACTTCGTTCGAGAAACCGATTAATCGAACATGTTCCGCTTCATTTGCTGTTCCATAAGAGGTTGGTTCTTCTTGTACTAAAGTTGTTTTAACATTTCGAAATTCTGTATAAACCATATTAATACCACTAGTCATCATTTCTTTAGCATCACGTTCTTCTCTTCCATCTTCATAGAAAATTAGATCGGTTGCTAGTCTTACAGCATTAGTGACAATGTTAATTTTACCAGTTGTTGTTGAAGCAATTTCATCATATAAAGATAAATCCGCACCTAAACCCACTGATGGTGGTGCTTGGAATCCAGCGACCGTTGTTGCGGCACTAATATCACATGTGACAGCATTATTACTTTGCATTCTTACATTAAATGGACCAGCACCACTCCAGTCTTGTCCATCTAATAAATCTAATTGGTTTGGAGCATTACCACCAGTTAACCCTATAACTCTTGCGAGACCAGTTCCGGCAGCAGCACTTAATTCTACTATACTTCCTAATGTAAAAGCACCTACTGTATTAGCAGTTGTGACATCTTTAGCATTTAAATTAAAACATGCTGTACCGTTATTTCCAGATCCAGTTTGTGTGATACTAAATGTTGACCATCCTGGGCATCCTAAAAATTGTGCAACTCTGGCGGCATCATAACTTACATTCGCACCATCTGTATCAACGGCAGTAATCGCACCAGCAGCAGCAGTAATCTGAACATCAATAGAGCAATCAGTATTCGTCAATGAATTTAGAACTGCCGAACCAGTTGTATACCCAGTTCCAGCAGCGACTACTGAAAACTTTTCATTAATACTATCTAATGGTGATAAACCATTTGCTATACATAATCCTAATGAATCTCCAGCACCTCCTATTCCTGGTGATACAATTTCTAACCATTCACCTTCAGCATAACCTTTACCAGCATCGAGTACACGGATATTTTCTGGTAATCCACCAGCGGTTGTATCATATAATATTCTCAATCCACTACCAGTTCCAGTCACTCCAGCACGATTTGCTACATTAGTGGGTGATGCAACTTGATCAGTTAAACTAACACCGAAGTTAGAGGGTGCTTCTAATGCACCAGCGGCGGAATATTGTTCTCGCCATGCTACAGCAATTGCTGCTTTCTTATCAGCATCATCAACTAAACTTGGGCATAATATAGCACGTTCATTACTTCCCCATCCACTGTTATCACTCCATACTAATTCAATAGAAACTTCATCATCGTGATTAATAAGTGCGAGTGGTAATTGTAAACGATTTCCGAAAAAACCTGGGAATAAAGTGGATAATTCAATGGTAAATTCTGGTGTACCCGCTTCGGTGGATGTATCATTAAAAAATGTGGATAAACGATATGCTTGATTAATTTTAGCATCCATAAGCGATGGGCGAGCACCGAGGCGACCCTTTACATTTGGATCTGGTTCTAATGCATCATAACCATCACTTCCTACTAATCTCATTTGCCCACCGAAAACTTCTTTCGCTGATTTAGATCCAGTACGGCGACCACCAGAGCATGTTTCGTATGAATTACTTGTACCATGTAAAACATGTTCAATATTTTCTCTTTTTTCTAGATGTGATAAATTTTCTCTCATAGAATATAGTTGCGATGCCGAATCCACTTGGGCAACCACAACATCTCCCACCCTCATAGTTGCTTGGGATATTAGAGAATATACAGCGGCAGTTGGGCAATACTGATAACAATCTTTTACACATGTTGCTGGTATTACGATTCTTGAATCACCTGAAAGGTACCCACGGTGAGGTAAAATGAATTGCACGGACCCACCATTGGATGAATCATCAATATGACGAGGAACAATCACAACAGTTTCAATTCTCATGTTGCGATTCTCTGGGTCGCTTTTAATCATTAATGGATTTACAGACATTTTTAAAGGTTTATTTTATAATAATAATAAAGAAAAAAATTAAAGTTAATTAAATTTAAAACTGTGTATAAACTTAATTTGATGCAACGAGGTTGCCTTGTGAATCAGAAACAACCACGGTTTGTGCCATAACGAAAACATTTGTGTTATTAACGGTGTTATCTAATTGAGATTTTAGGGAATAATTATAACTTGCTTGTGAATAATCTTGTGCTTCATCAACGAATAGGGAATCTAATCTTAATCCGATACCGAACACTCTTGCGGATTTTTCTACATTACCAGCACGAGTCCATGCATTATTAGCATTAAATACCCATGCATTAACTAAACCTTGATCTGCTGCTTGTGGTGTTTTAAGAACATCACTTCGTTGTTCTACCATAGCAGTGATATCTTCAGTATCTGGAGAAATACTACAATTACGATTTTCAGCGAAACTGAAAATGGAATTTAAAAAGGTTCTGGATCTTAATGCTTGGAAACCGCCATCACGATTGGTGACTTCGAAATCTAAATCATAATTATATGGAAACCTTACAGCACCACGATTGAATGTGACACGTTCTAATTTTTTTGCAGAATAATTACCACCTGCTTCTTCGAGAAGTTCTGGTGTGGAAAATCCATTATATTTGAAATTATTATTCCATGTACTTGGGAGGAAATTTTGGTATATAAATGCACAACGTTGTAAATTTAAATTCAGATTATTATGATCATTACCAGAGTTAACAATTGAAAGATAATTGTATGCGGAGTTGTATTCTAATTCATCTCGGGAACTTGGAATTGGTTTTTCGAGAACTAGGTACTTACCCATTAAGAAGACGTCTCTCAACTCATAGACAAAATTGTCCGCATTTAATCCATAAACACAATTAGAAGTGGAAGTAAGATTAACTGAGAGAGATAACCCAGCAGAAGCGAGTGAAATGGGTTCTGGATTGGATAGATAACCAGTCATCATACGAAGAGCGAAAGGAATATCACCAGAGCATTTTCTACTGATACAATCATTATTTGGTACAGATCCGAAAGTCATTTGGTATAAACTACATAAATCTTTATAACTTGCAGTGACCGCCATTTGACTCGCCATTGCACGATTGTAATTTTTGAATTGTTCATATAAATTACCTTTAAGATTAGCAATGTTAACTTGTGTGATAGCGGATGAAACACTAACTCTATCATCTAGATAACATACATATTCAGTTTCTGCTTGTGCTGCACTTCCGTTAATATCGAATCTGTTTGCTGGTGCTTGGTCGGATGCCCCAGTGGAATTTTGGTTGTATACACGCAATTTACCGCATAATCTTAAACTTTTTGGATCAATCATTCTACTAAAGTTTTCATTGAATTCGAAAGTTAGAATAGGAGAACTTTTGTGGTATGAATATGCGTTATTTTGTGCTTTATTAACTGGGAATAATTTGAATGGTACGGTTTCTACTACGTTCATCTTTAATGATTTGTTTTATAATAATAATAAAGAAAAAAATTCATACATATAAAAGTTAAAATTGATATTAACACTCCCCCTAACTGGGTTTATGTAATAATTAGGGTTTGTGCACCCCTCTAAAGTTGACAGAATGTTGGTGGGGATTTTTTTTTTAACTTTTTTAAAAAATCCACTCCATGTTTGTACTGATTATTTTAGTATTCATAAACCGAAAAGATTACAGAAACCCTAATTTACATAATAACTTGGATGCCTTCTGGTCGAACTATAATTCTACGGAGGTGTACAACGAAGTTATTTAACAATAGTGCAGCAGTTTGATTAAAATTTACATTGAGTCTCACTTCCCCTTCACGGTTCATGTTGTATGAGTATCCGGGCAGCGCCAGTCGCCTTCCGATGAAAAAGTGTTTCCAGTTCTTAAGAATATTATTAACTGGAATATCACCAGCAGCGAGTGCATGTTGTTGTTCTCTCATAGCAACTGCATTGTATGAATTAAGATTGTATCTGTTCATGGAAACGAGTTGATCTGGAGCGAGGATTTTGTGAAGAATAAACTGGTAATTTTTAATGGTATTTCTATCTGGAACGAGTGAATCTTCTACATATGTTGCTTGTGCAGAATTAATAGGAACGGATAGGATTGCTTTACCTCTTGTGTTTCTTGCGTTAATGTAAAGTGAATTGGTTAAACTATTGGAACTGATATTAACACCGTAATTAGTGTATGATCGGATATCCATTTGTAAACCTTTATTAACTTGTCCTAGTACTGATTCCATATAACCTTGTGGTGGGATAACATAATCAACCATCATTCTAACATCAGTCATTTCATAATTTTGAACGGATGGTACAGTGGTGGAATCAACCTTAATATGAACTGTTGCTCCAGTTGCATAAGCATTTGCTACATTTGCGGAACATGTTAACACAATACGATTATTTCCATCTACAGAAATTCCAGAGATAACTTTATCTTCGGTATTAGCACCAGTTCCTGGGTTATCTAAAATACTAATAGTTTGACCATTTAAAAATAAATGTGCTGGATCGGCAGCATCAGCAGAAAGTACATGATTATCATAACTTAAATCATCACCATATTTTTTAAGTGTAATAGTTGCTCCAGCACCTCCCACGATAGCAGTTTCTACTTCATAACCATATGATGAACTATAACCGCCACCGCCTTCTCTTAATGCTCCTTGGAATGAAGTTTCAACTTTATCAGAAAGAACACCTGCTTTATAACATGGGGCAGTGAGTGTACATAATGCAGATTGTGCTTCTTGTAAATTGATTCTGATTCTTAAACCACTTGTTGCGAGATTTGGGAATACTGTATCACGATCTGGTGATAAACAACCACTTAAATGTAATGGAAGTAAACATTCAACCGTTTTAAATGCTGCTGCTCCAGTTTGTGCTGATGCATCAACATATTGGTTTCCAGTTGTATCACCTATAACAACACTACTTGGTTTGCCTTCATGTAAAATTCTTAAATTTCTTAGTGATTCATTTTCACTATAAACTTGTCTTAATCCACTCATTAAACCATATTGATCTAGTTGTTCGAGTACAGTTTGACCATCACCGCTTGATATGGTGATATCACGGAAGCATCCATAAATTCCAGCAACACCACTGGGAGTTAATTTGAGTAATGAATCATCAGCAATTTTCATTCTTAACGATATGTATGTATTTTTACAGTTTATAATTGCGAGAGATGGTGGAACATAAATATTAATTTCATCTAATTCACCATACTTAGCACCACGGCGTTCAGTGTATATGATAGATGATTTGCATACCGTTTCTGGGTTGGGCATTTTCTTTGATCCTTGCATTTTTTAAAGAGTTAATTTATAATAATAATAAAGAAAAAAATCTAAATGAATTTAAAACATAAGTTTAAAATACTCCAGCATTTGAGGGCATTTGTGCGAGTGATGTTAACGTTGGTGTGACTGAGTTTCCGAACTTATTCGCTACTGATGAAGCAGAGTCGATAGATAGTTCTGCTTTTGAATCTTCTGTTTCCGCTTTTTCATCTGCTGCCTCTTTTCCTGCCTCAATGCCGCCGGCGATAGCACTGCCGATTCCAACCACCGCACCGATAATCTCGCCAACTATTGGTATAGCATCTAACGCTTGAGCACCCACTCCAACAGCAGTATCGGCAGCAACGGCAGCAGCATCGGCAGCAACTTCACCCCCTACTTCACCAGCAACCTCACCACCTACTTCACCAGCAACCTCGCCACCCTCTTCACCAGCAGTTCCTAAAGTATCTTCTGGTGTACGTGTAAATGGTGAAGTGGAACTTGGATCATCTGCTACGGATGAATGGTACATATTTTGACCCATAGATGGAGTTGGATCTTCAATACCTTCTTGGAAATCTGATATAACTTCATCGTATGTTCCTTGTTCCATACCTTCTGGTGCTTCTCTTCCACTCATATCAGTCATTTCAGTTTCATTAGGTCGCATATCAGTCATCTCTATATCGCCCCCAGGCAATGATGATTCTCCGCCACCCCCTTCTGGCATTTCTACTACATCACCCTCGCCTTCTGCTTGTATACTTCTAGTTGGTTCAACTGATGATTCACCTGCTTCTCCAGTTGGTGCTTCAATTTCTGCATCTGCTTCTTCACCTCCTGGTTCACCTTCTTTAGTTTCTTGTATGGAATTTTTTTCACCAGATTCTTCTGATGTTTCTTTTCCACCTATTTTATCACTGATATTTTTTAAATGTTTTTTCATTGCACCGAATGATCGCATGGATAACATGGTTGTTGCGAGTCCGCCAGCACTTTCACCTACAGTATCCAGTGTGGATTTAAGTTGCCCTACTTGTGCTGCTTCTTCACCTAAATTAAGTTTATCCATTTCGAACACTTTTGATTTATCAGCGTATACTTTATCTTTTAGTGTGTTAACTCCAGAATCGAATCCAGAGAACCCACTTAAACTTCTTTTGTAATCTGCCCATCCGCCGTCCATTTTATTTATTGTCTATATAACTATCATCGATTTTATTTTCAGTGTTGTCGTTAGGTTCTTCCATTAGTGGTTTATCTAAATTTTTGAAATTATCATAATCAATTTCTTGGAATCCATCTTTACCTGCTTTAAATACACGTGGTTCTATATCATCTAGTTTCAGATAACAGTAATTAAATCGTTCCTTGCAACAGTAATCCCATACTGGTTCTAATTTATTTTTATATAAATCCCCCCATTCTTCTAATATTTTAGTTCTTTCCACTACGGAATAACATGATGATAACCATACAGATGTTGCTTGTGATCGTACAGCAGTGGGTAAATCACGGCATGTTTGATTAGCACAGAATAAGGATAAGTTATAGTGCCTATAACGTGTGAATAAATGTGTGACGAGTGAATTTCTTTTTAAATAACCACTGATATCGTCGAAAAAGATTGCAACTCTCGGAGGGCGTTCATCTGGATCTGGACTTTTTATATCGAATGATTGTTGGTATTCTAATATATCTCTTAAGAATGCTTCAATATTATCTAAATCATCATATACAATAATCCTATCTTGGAATTCTTCCCTAAAGTATGCTTGTGAACTGCGGTCAATTTTCGCAGTGGGAGATATAACGTATATCATATCGAATATGGGTGTTTTACCACCTAAAGTTTGTTCACTTAATAACATCCATGACATTAGATTACTTTTTCCGGATTTAACTTTCATAATTAACAACATAACTCCTGGAATATCTGGTAATCTTGGATCTATCGGTCGTGGTAATTTAATTTCTGGTAAAAAGTTTTTTAATTCTAGAACTCTTAAATCACTCAGAGTAGGTTCTTCTGTATTTTGTTCTTCCTTGTTCTTCATTTTCCCTTTCTTTCTCGGCATTTTTATTATTATTATTCTTGTATATAAATAATATACATTTTTTATATAATTTTTTCATGCAATTTTTTATATGTTCACCAGATTCTATGATTGCTTCTTTTTGTTCGTTGTGTACATGAAACATTTTTTTATTGTATAGTTATATAAATAAAATAAAATAAAAAATGAGTTCTTTCTTTTGGAGTAGTCGACCATCGGATACGGAAGTGATGTTAAAAATGCTGGAATGCCAGGGTGCAATGATAAACGGATTAGTATTAGAGTTAAAAAATCTTACTGATTTAGTGCATAAATTCATTGGAGAGGAAAAATCTGATTTTGTACCACCTAAAAAATTACATGAAAAGAATGTTATAGATATTGAAGATCATGATATATTTAAAATGGAATTAAGTGAATTTTTCGGTGAATGCCGTATATCAGAGGATAGTGATTAAAAATCTTATATGTATATATACGTGTTAAAATGGATAAGGATACTGAAAATAAGTTTATAGATTTACTTTCTAAAGTGGAAAGTGAAGAATTAAAGGCAGATTTTTTGAAATGTTTTTTAGATATATCCAGTGAGATGGATCAATTGGTAATAAAAAAAAGTAAAGGTTGTGTACCATGTGTATCTAACTGCAGTAATAATAATATATGTAATGATAATGAAACAGATGTTAAGGTATAGTTCTTATTTTTAGTTTAAAATTAGTGTTGTAATGTATTTTTTGTTTTGATATTCTTCAATCTTATCGCAGATGTAATCGTAAAAATATTGTTCATCATCCTCATCATCATTGAACATTTTGAATAATTCCCATTCTTTACGGAATTTCTCTTCCTTTCCATCCATCCACTGAATTTCCTTACAACCATCCATAAATTTTTTCATAAAATATTCGTATGTAAAAAGTTTTTCTTTTTCTAATAATTCTAGATGTTTTTTTTCGTTTTCTTTTTCATGTTGTTCTAGTTCTTCTACGAGTTCGTTTTCTTGTTGTGAATTTTTAATTGCACTTTTGTATTCCTCAGAGTTCTTAAGTACACGGATAACAGATACAGTTGTGTAATCACGTGTACAGTGAACCCATCGTGTATGTTTTTCCTCATTGTAATACATATCCGTGTGGGATACAGTGTGTCTTTTACTGTCGAAGAAACTGCACTTGTAAATGAATGCATAGTTTTCCATTTTATATAGTTTTGTGAAGTTTTATATGAGTTGTGTAAAGTTTTATATAGTTGTGTAAAGTTTTGTAAATAAGTAATCAGATTTTATTTTTCAATCGAATGTTTTATTTTTTCAATCGAATGTTTTATTTTTTCAATCGAATGTTTTATTTTTTCAATCGAATGTTTTATTTTTGATCCATGTTTAGGGTTTATGTAATAATTAGGGTTTATATATACCAAAATAATCAGTATCTTTATGGAGGGGATAAAAATCTAAAAAAAATAAAAAAAAAATCCCCACCATATCTCCGTGGAGTTTAGGGGGGTGCATAAATT
>Ga0181403_1000210_pt1 | contig 14131 bp, 22 predicted proteins | sample 26SPOviralmetaG_FD_130132 | JGI IMG/M metagenome (GOLD analysis project Ga0181403, IMG submission 130132) | Marine viral communities from the oligotrophic San Pedro Time Series (SPOT) site, San Pedro Channel, CA, USA - 26 SPOT_SRF_2011-09-28 | ecosystem: Environmental > Aquatic > Marine > Strait...
AACTAATCCGTGTTTAGTATCTGATTTCTTATATTCAATACCTTGTTTATAAAGTAAATCCTTTAATTCTATTTTTTTATAATCTTTCATATCATTTTTATAACTTATATTTTTATCATTATAATATCCTTTCAGGGACGCCGTAAAATAATATCCGTTAATATTTAACATATCAGATTTATAAATTTCTCGAGGGATTCCTAAACATCTCTGCGCCGACCTATTATATATACATTCATTTTTACCCCAATATTTAGAAAACACCTGATTCCCATTATTATCTATTAAAGGATGAGGAGTTCCTCCAGAGATATTTTTAGTATATTTCAATACAGGTTTATTATCTTTAAAATATCCAGTATCAGGGATACTTAACATAAGACCTCTTCCGGGACTCCATTGAAACTCATTATTATGAAAGAAAGTAATATTTACTTCATTTTTCTTTTTCATATAATATTTATTAATCATTTCCATGATATCATCATTAATTTCATATTTATCCTGTATTCTATTTTGTATTTCATACATACTCGGAGTTTTTAAATCTTTATATAATTTTTCATATTCCATAAGAGCATATTTTTTATAATGATTAATCATTTCAATGCGTTTTTGTTGATATTTAGTGTAAGTCATATTTACTTTTTGTTTTAGATTTGTTGTAAATAAAATTCAAATTTCAAATTTATAATTTACATATTTTTTAAGAAATAATCTTGTAATTTTTTATATAACCTTTAGATCCTGTCATTTGAGAAACTCCTTCATCATCAATAACAAATGGAGATGGATAATATAATTTTTTTATTATTTTATTTTTTGATAAGAATAAATCTAGATAAGTTAATGATTTAGATTTTATTATACACGACATTAATTTCTGTGCAGATTCCCATGTCGGATAATATATACAAGCACAACAAGACCACCTATATCTTTCATAATCTATTTTATTTATACCATTTTGAAAATGTATATCATCTCGATCGAATGATTTATCTTTTCTATATGTTATTGGATGATGTAATTTACCATTTAATAATACAGCATCTAATCCACTATAATCTAACATAATAGTTTCTAAATATTTCTTATCTGTCATGATTGCGTCATCTTCACAAATCACAACATTATTTAATTTTTCATTAACTATTTTTTCTAAGATCGTGTAATATGTATATAAATGACTCGCTTTTTTTCTCAATAATGTTTCTTTATCTTTCACATTATAACGGATAAGAATTTTACTTGTCATCCATTCAGGGACATCTTCTAGTTTATAAATACCCCACATAATTTCATGATCGTAATTTAATCTTTTTCTTCTTTTTTCACCTATTTGTGTATCCATAGACATAACAAATATTTTCATTATAATATATAGAATATTTTAAATAATACTTATTAACTGATTGTAAATATATTTACAACTTACTTGATACGATTTTTAGATTTTATATTCTCTCTATAGTATTTTTTTTTATACACTCAAAACTTAAAATCCATAAAACGTATCTTTATATTTGTAAATATAATTACAACCTAATAAAATTTAAATTATTTATATTATTATCTTATTTATATATTATGAAACAAACAGGTAAAACAAAATTTAGAAGAACAAAAACAAAATTAGATTATAATGAAGAAGAAGTCATGAAATATGAAAAATGGAGTCCTGAGTATAAAAGAGTATATCAGCAGTTATACTATAGAGTAAAAGAAGGGATAATATCAGAAAGTCAATATAAATTATTTATGAAATTAAGACAAAAAAACCCCAATATACGGGGACCATATAACTATAAAAATACGATGTTAAAATCACCTGAACCACGAAGAATAATTACTGAACCAGTTATTATTTCTTTTGATTAACGACTGGATCCTCAAACGATACTGATAAATTTTTTTCTTTTTCTTCAAAAATATATTTATCAATTAATTCTTTTTCTTCTTTTTCTTTTTTATCTTTTTTTTCACATAATATCCGTGCAGAATGTCTTGAAATTACTTTAGGCATTATATATATATTATATTTTATTCATAATCAGAACCTAACTTAAATTTCTTATTTATCATATCAGCTTCATAATAAAAACAGAAATCTTCATATTTATCTGAATTTGTAGTATTTAATATTGTTAATGTTTGAAATCCTACAGCATATTTATTGATTAAATCTAATCCTTGTTTTTTATTATCATTTACTGAAAGATATTGTTTATTAAGAGCATCTTTATTATCAAAATTACTTTGTTGAAAACAGAAAATAATATCTACATTATCTCTTTGAACTGGCGAAAAATCTTTCTTTATATATTGATAACAAACTATAAGAGATATCTGATAATGACGCGCACATATAAATAATTTATCAAGGATTTTTTGTTGTTTATTATCATTTGTTGCGATAATATCATCAATAATTATTAAAGTCCTGAAATCACCACGAGGATCATTTCTAATAAGATATTCTTGTCTTTTCATGATTCTTTCAATAACTTCTACTTCTACTTCATTATATCTAAATTCAAAAGGGACGAAATCAAAACCATTTGAGGCGATTTCTGCTGTTGGTGAAAATAAAAAACAATTTTTAATTTTACCACGAAAAAAATTATAACATAAATCACGACACAAAACCCCTTTACCTGCTCTCCTTCTACCCGCTAGAACAATACTCGGATTATCAGGAATATCAGATAAATCAAATTGAAGTAGTTTCGTATCCATATATATATAAAATAAAAATAATTTAATTAATTACCATTCGGAAGAGGAAGGGTCGGAAATACCTGTTTCACAGCAGGTTTGACTACGACGTCATAACCGAGCGAGGCGGCGCCGAGGCGGACGCCTTGATTCACTGTCCCCATACTGAAGACAGGTTTTCTTTCAAATACGGCACGATTTACAGCAGAAATCATAACTCCACGGAGCATACTATCAATTACGGATTGTGCGTTTGGCATAGACATTTTATATAATATTAAATATTAATTTTTTGATATTTTTTTACTTGATTTTATTATTTCATAAAAATTAATCAAAATTTACAAAACCTCCTTCATGATTTACTTTCAATATTTTTTGTTTATAATCATAAGGTTTATTCAAGATCTTATGGACGCCTTCTAATGATATCCCTTGACATTTCAAAGTAAGAATTATATGGATTAAATCTACTTTAGATAATTTTATAAGATTCGCGATATCTTCTATGTCTAATTGTTTAGTTATTGATAAATGAAGTAATCTACAAATCTCAGAACAATATTGATAATTTTTTGAAGGAATCGCACATCTATAAGAACAATAAGAACATAATTGTTTATTTTTATTAGCATAATGTTTATCTTTAAAATCTGTCATCTCTTCTGTCATTTTATATAATATTAGAAATTTTTATTCTAATTGAAGCGTTATATCAATAGAACAGATATCAGAAAAAGCATCTGTAGTCCCTGACATCACCGCCCAATTTTTAATCAATCCATCTGTTTGAACATCACGATAATATAAAGTAAATACTAATGATTTACCACTCGCCCAAGTCTGAGGTCTGTTTTTAATTAAATGATAAGGATATGAATGAGATATCGTAGCATTATCCGATACATTTGTAGATGTTTTACCAGCACTACCAAAAGGAATTAATCCTGTAATATTTGTAGCATCATTTAATGATGGTTCGCCACCACCTCCCGGAGGTGTTGAACCATCATCAAGAGAATATAAAACACAATCATTACTATCTAAAAAATCCATATGAACACCAAGAGGAGATGTAATAGTAGTATCAATACTCCCTAATCCAGCACCAGAAGTCGCTTTCGCGATAATCTCTTCTAGTTTTTCATTTACTATATTATATTTAATATCTTTCAAATATAAATTCTTAAATTTATATTCTTGAGTAAGAGCAAAAGTCGCTTGACCTGTAGTATTTTCACCAGTAAAAGAGAAAGTTAATAATACCATATTTTATATTATATAAAATATATTTATTTATTCAGAAATAGACTTGAAATTAATTTGTCCCGTCGCTGAAGTATTGTAAGTGTTGAGAGTGATGATTTCAGCAACTACATGAAGAGTGTGAGAACCAGTAGTGCCAGTAGGGAATTTAACTTCTAGTTCAGGAACATTTACTTGAGATAGAGCAAGTGAACCATCAGCAGAAGAGAAATCATTAGGATTTTTACCAAAATTAATTACTTTAACTTTATCAAAACCAAATTCATCTCCAGTAGTATTACCGAGAGATTTATTCTGTGCGACATCCATAAGTTTGTAAGTATCCGAAGCGACAGCACTATTACAAGGACCAATTAATTTGTTATGGAACATCTCAATGAACTGGTCGCTTTGATAACCATTACCAGAAGCACGATTAAGATTATCAATACCAACACCCGAATCTTGAACTTCATAAATAGTCTGATTATTAGCAGATAATTTATATGAAGAAATATCAACTAATTTCATATATGCTTTTGCTGTAGAAGAAGCACGGTCGCTATCAAGAGTAGCGAAAATATACATTCTACGAACAAGACCCGAAATTGAATTGATTTTCACAGTATTACCTTTAGTAGTAGCAGTAATAAGAACAGGACTCGCAATCGTATCAGAAAGCATCGTAGTAGTGTATGCTAACTGACTGCTCACTGTCCCCGGAGCATAGTTTCTGCTCTGATATGATGCAATCTCTTGAGGGGATAATTCATTTAAGAAGCAGACCAAATTTGATCCAGCGTAAGTGATGCGGTCAGCAGGGGTTTCTGCTTTGCCGTGAACATCAAGAATCGGTCTGTAATCAACTTCTAAAAAGCATTTTTGAGATAAACTATATAAATCAAAGTTTCTGCCGAGACTTTCACTGAACCAACATTTTAGAGGACAAGATAATTTCTGACCCCCGAAAGAAGATGCCATCGCTGCGCGACCTTCAAGGTTGCCGTGTGTATCATCACCCGATAAACCGACAACAGCAGAACCAAGCATGCCATCTAATACTAAACTCTCTTCACGACTAGCACGACCATAAAGAGAAACTACTAAATGCTCGGGTGTAGTTTCAAAAATAGTGTTGCCACCATATACAATACGAATTTTACTGAAAGTAAAAGCACCTGCCATATCTACTAAGAAACAATCTTTAGCACCAGTATCAGCATTAGTATCACCACGGGCAAACTCAGTCTGTAAATATACATCTTCTAATAAACCGAAATTAGGTAATTCATATTTAATCGTCTGTCCTCCATCACTATTTAATGAAGTAGTAGGATTTACTATCACACGGGATTTAGCATACGCACAAACATTTAACTCGCCTTCATTTACATAATCAAAAACATTCTGTTTTGAGTTTCTTGCTTTAATTGTAGAATATAATGAACTATTTTCATTCGCACGATGAATTAATTGAGGATTTGACATTTTTATAATATATAAAACATTTTTTTTTTAGATTTTTTTACTTAATCTTTTGATTCTGATTTTTTACCTGAACCGATTGAGCGTCCCGCTCCGACCGCGAACTGTCCTGCGATATATAATCCACCAACTAAAAGAACTGCCATAAATAATTTATCATTAACATATTTAGTTATACTTTCAGAAATATCAGAAACTACTTCACCAGCGGGGGCAACTATACCTTGTCTTACATCTTCAACTGCTTCTCTACCAACTAATAAAGGTTTAGAACCTTCTTCTCTACCTTTTTGAATTCTTAATTCTGTATCAGGAATAACAGATTTATCTTCATTAGTGCCGAGTGGGTCATCTATAAATCGTACCATTTTTGAATATAAATCATCTTTATCTTTTAATTTTTCTATATCAGGACGATTTAGTTGTGCTTGTAATTTCGGGTCTTCAGAACTACCAAGATCTTCAGGTGTATTAATATCTTTAGTAATTCTACTCACAGCATTATTTCTTTGAAACTCATTAGATAATTTAACATTACTCATAGGATTAGGAGGTGGAGGGGGTTTTTCAAGTTTCTGAGGGTCTGCTGAACCAGCAGGTTTCAATTCACCATAAAAATTTTTATCACCTTTTAATAATAGTATCGGAGGCATTTATATAAGTATAAATATATTTTTTTTTAAAATATTTACTTTATATATAAAATGCCTGACAGAGATGAAGAACATGATGCTTTTGATTTACCATTTCACGCACAATCCGGAAATGTAGATATAGGGCATTTATCTGAAAATGTCCAGAGCGAAGAAAGTAGATTAAGAGGAATTCAAGGAGAAGGTTTGAATAATGCTTTAAATAATTATTATTCAGGAGATGCCACATATTCAGAATTTTATAGTAGTTTAACAGAGTTAGGATATTCAGAAGATCGGATAAGTGATATATCTGATGGAGCGTATATTGAAAGACAATTTAGACAATCGCACACAGACGGACAAGGAAACCCTGCTCCATCAGATTTATCATTAAATCAGTTAGCATATCTCAGAGGACAACTAAGACAAGGATATGATATAACTAATACAAATATTCATACTGATGATGATGGAAGAGTATTTGTTGATGACTATAGAACAAGAGAAGATGATGGAACACCCGCGAAATTATATTTACCACCAGCAGAACAATTTGATCCTTTAACAGGAACTCAACAATCACAAATAAGAATTGATGAAAGGTATTTATCTCATATTACTTTAGAAGAACCATCCGATAGAGTAATGGCAGAAGATAATGTAGATTTACAAACTCGTCATCAAATATCTCAATTAGTCGCTCAATATCTAGTTAGAACTTCTGAAGCAGGAAACGACCAAAGAAGAGAACAACTATATAGAGATATACAAAATGTAGGAGGATTACGAAATCAAAGGAATATCAGACCAAAACTCATTCAGTTATTTAATGATATCGCGATGGAACAACAATATAGAGTAGAAAATAATGGAAGACCTCAAGGTCTTACTGATACTCAGTGGGAAAATATACAAGATTCTCCATTTTATTACGGACAAGTAATACTCCGAACAGATACAGAACCTCCGATACCATATATAGTATCAGGACAAAGATATCTTGAAATAAACGACCAAGGATTAGAAACAACATCAGATAGACCACTAGATTATGATAATTTATCAGGAGATACTCAAAATCAATTAAATTTATACTCAACAGAATTTTTAACAAATACACACATAGACCCTTCTGTATTATCTCTAAATTTATTGTCAACTATAAATTATGATTCTGATAATCCTGCAGATTTCAGATTAAGATTACAAACAGAAGATTTAGTTAATTCATTAAATCAAGAAAGAATATTTAGAAGTCAAAATAATGGGAGACCATCTGATATTTCTGAATTACAATATGAATTTATGATAAATCATGCTCTTCAACAAGGAGAACCAAGATACACAGGAGAACCATTAATACCACAACCTCAACAAGATGGGACTATCTTATATGGGTTTAAATCTTGGGATAGTAATATCCCTGAAACTATTTTAATACCAACCGATCAAATCATAAATCAAATGATAGATAGTGGAGTATATACAAGACCTCAACCTGAAGAAGAACCAAGACCCGATGTATCGCCTGATGATAATTTACAACCTCCAAGGAGACCACAAATACCACCTGAAGGATTACCTGATTTACCACCAATACCAACAGCAGACCCTTCATTAGCACCTCCGCCTGATAGTGAAATAAGACCATCTATAACTGGAGCAGGGGAACCTCATTTAAGACCTCTCCCCGCGGGCGGTGAAGCGCCCCCTTCATTTGACCCTCCAATCATAGCAGGAATAACTCAACCAATAAACATTAGAACAGGTGGAGATTTGCCAGTAGATAATTTAGAAAGAAACGTCGCAAGATATCAAAGATTTTTTAATGATAATCAAGAATTTTTTATAGGTTTCAGAGAAATATTTAGAGAAATTTTACCAGTATTATCAGCAGGAGCGGGTGGATATATGACTTATTTATATGAAGCATCAAAACAAAAAGGAACTATACAAACAATCATAAATCAAGAAACACAATTACTAAATGAATTAGAAGGAAGGATAGTTTCAACTACAGAAGATTTACAAAGACAATTAACTTCATTAGAAAGAAGAACTATAACAGCAGAAGAACTCGTAGCAGATATAGAAAGAATACAAGCAAGAACAGATATAATAGGAGGAGAAGGAATGAGAGAAAGTTTAATAAGAAACAGAATAAGAAGTTTAGAAGATGTAAGTAGGTTAATATCAAGACAAAGAGGAATTATTGAAAATTTACAAAATGAAATAAAAGATACTGATATTCATACACAAGCAATAAACAATAATATAGAAAATTTACAAAATACTAATTATGAAATATTAAATGATTTAAGATCTTCAGCACCAAAAATACTGATGGGTGTAAATATAGGATATACATTAGGATTGATGTTATCAGGATATTTATATCCAACATATATGAATATCAATGAACCATATATGACCGCAGAAAATATTGAATACACACAAACAAACATAAATCAAGATAAAAATATAAAACTAGAAAAAAGTATTATTGAAGAAAAACGCCAAGGCGCTGAAATACCACCAACAATAAAAAGAGAATATGATGCACCGCGATCAAAAATAATAAAACCATATCAAGAAACATTTAGACCAATAAAACACGGAAAAAGACCTTTAAAATATAAAGAAATCCAAGAATTAAAAGCAACATTAAATCCTTCTGAATTAAATAATTTAAAGAATAAATTTTTATTTTTTGATAATGGAAAATTAAATATGGAAAAATCTGATGATAAATGTAAAAATATTATAGGTGAAACTATAATTTCAAAAAGAAAAGTATTTATATAAAAATATTTAATATTATATAAAATGCCAAGATTACTAAAATATACAACTCAAGGAATTATTGATGATGTCCCCGATCAAGCACTCGCAGTCATAGAACATGCGACTCTTTTTTATCTTGTGGACCAAAGATTTAAAGGAATGAATAAATTTGTAGCATTCGCTGTCGCCGGAGCTGGATATGAAATATTCATAGATAGTATTAAAAATTCTTCAACTACAGCAGGATTTTCTCTTGATAAAAAATAATTATATATATATATCATGACTAAAATGGCGGATTTTACTATGGAAGAATTGATGTTATTTGTAATAGGTGTATTAGGAGCATTAGGAGGTTTTATGGTTATATTACAAAAATCCAAATGTGAAAGTATATGCTGGGGATGCTGTAAAAGAAATGTAGATGCTGTAATACAAGAAGAAAAATTACAGATGACAGGTCATACGGGTGAAACTCCAAGATTACCTCATTTAATAAAAGAAAATAAGGACATCTCCCTTGAACCTGAACCTGAAACAAAATAATAAATATATAACAAAGTATTTGCTATATTTTCAGGTGTTAAGTATTCAATCATATATTTATATTTTTTTATTATATTATATTTTTTTATTTAGTTGTAAATATATTTACAAAATAAAAGATACGATTTATGATTTTAAGTTTCATGTGTATAGAAAAAAAAAGTTAGAAGAATATTGAAAACTCAAAAGCGTATCTTGAAAGTTGTAAATATAATTACAACCTTATTTCTTTTCATCTTCTTGATATTCAAAAGTCAATGAAACATAATGACCCGGACTACCAACTCCTCCCCGAAACTCTTGAATTGTCATAGGTTCTATTAAATGTGATCCAGTCGCGTTATATGTATCTACGCTTGAATTACCAGCAGTAGGTTCTTTAGCAATTAATTTAAATAATGAAACTTCAAAAGGTTGATTAATATATAATAACTGCTTCCCGTCGTGTAGAACTTTATACAAATCTTTAAATACTGAATCACCATCATTCTTCACTGTCTCACCAAGACAAATCATTCCCGCATGTTCTATAGTCTGACCATTATTAAATTCAAAGAATACACTATTTTTACCATTTAAAAAAGATATTTTACAAAATATAATTGTATTATTAGAAGTCCCTTCACCATCCGTAATAGATGAATTATCTATATTATGATATATGTGAAGGAGTTTAAGATATCTTAATTTTAAATGTTGTTCTAATTTTATTGTTTTTTTTGCTTGTTCTGTGCTTGTAAATCCAGCAGTCTTCGCGTTATTAACATCTTGACTTCTTATTGAAAAATTTAAAATCGGCATTTATAATATTAGTATATATTTTATTTTTTTTATATTTTACATTGATATAATGAGTGAAGAAGAAATTATTTCATTAGATAGTTTAAAAAATCCTGATAGTCAAAATATTTCTGCAGAAATACAAGATGCATCGCATGAAGAAGAAGAAACACATTTAGAATATAAAAGAAAATTAAATAAAAAAGTTAGTGATTTTACAGATGAAGAAAAAAGTAAATATAATAAATTAGCACAAAAACATAAAAGAAAAAATGAAAAAAATAAAGAAGAAGAAAAAAAATCTGAAGAAGAAGAAAAATTAAATGATGAAAAGAAAAATAATCTTTATAATCAATTATATGTTTTGAAACAAAAATTCCCTGAAAATACAAATGAAATAATGATTTCTAAAGATATGAATTTAAAAACATTAGAAGAAAAAAAATCATTAATTTTACAAATCATAACTCAAAAAAATTCTGAGAGTGTAGTTTTTGAAACTTTATTATTAATGGCGAGAACAGGTGAAAGAGGTTTAAATTATTTTGATGTCAAAGCGTTAGATGGATATGCTGAGAATTTAAATGAAACAAGAGAAGACATTATCCCGATCTTGAAAGAAATGATTGATTTAGGTGAGATAGATACTACTTGTATGACACCTCAACTTCGTCTCATGATTGTTATGTCTTCTGTCGCTGTCAAAACTATAGAAAAAAATAATGACAAAAAAAACTGCGAAAGAATTGTGGAGGTTGTAGATTCATAATCGCAAGACTCCGCACTTTTAATAGATGGGGTCGGCGATCAATTGACCTCCCTTACAAATGGATGAGAAAAATATATTGTAAAAAATTATGTGAAAAAAAATATATCTAATATATATGTCTCAAGCAAGATTAAAAAAATTAAAAGAAGAAATAAAAAAAATAGAAAAACAAATTGATGATAATTCTATTATTCATAATTCTTTACTGGGTGATATAGAAAGAAAATTAGAAGGGACATTCGGTCAATTCGGGGGCGATGATGAACCAAGCGATCCGATACCTGTATCAAAATCCGAATATGCTGAAGCAAAAAAAGTTCAAGATAAAATAAATTCTGATATTGAAAAAATAAAAACAAAAACTCAACAAATTTTAAAAATCAAAAGAGATGAAGAAAATATCAAAAATAATAAAGTATTTTATCAAAAATTAATTGAAGCAGTCCCTCAACAAAAAGTAGTTGTGAAAAATGTATCTATTAAAGTCCCGAAACAAGAAGAAAACCCAGCACTAAATAAAGCAACAAAAAGATTAGAAGCATTAAGAAAAAAACCAAAAACTATTATAATAAAAACATTAATAAAAGAACAAGAATTCATTATAAAAAAATTAAGAGAAGTCGCGAGGATAGCAAACTTAAGAAAAAAAATAAAATAATTTATATATATATGACAACATATAAACAAAAATTTAATAAAAAATATAATCAACCTCTTGATAAAAGTAATTCATTATCAGATATATCAAGATTAACAGGATATAAAAGGTCAGGATTACAGACTATATATAATAAAGGAGTAGGAGCATATAAAACAAATCCTCAATCAGTCCGCCCGAATGTTAAATCTCCTGAGCAGTGGGCGATGGCGAGAGTTTATGCTTCAGTGAATAAATCTTCAAAAGCATATAAAATTGATAAAATCCATTTGAAAAAAAAAATAATTTATATTATATAAAATGCCTCAAGGAAAAGGAACTTATGGAAATAAAAGAGGAAGACCTCCGATGAAAGATAAGAAAAAAAAATTAACTGAAAAACAAAAAAAAAATCTCCCGAAAGGTTTAAAAGATGCAATCATGAAATCTAAGAAAAAAAAATAAATGTATATATAAATGAAACTAGTAATAAAAAAATCTGATAAATCAGGAAAAAAATATATGGCGATTTTTGAAAAAGATAATGGACGATCAAAAACTACATATTTCGGTCAGGCGGGCGCCCCTGATTATACACTTACAGGAGACAAAGAAAGGCGCCGATTATATAGACAGCGTCATAGAAAAGATCTAAAAACAAATGACCCGACACGAGCAGGGTATTTATCATATTATATTTTATGGGGAAACTCCACAAGTATAAAACAAAATATAAGAGATTATAAAAAAAGATTTAATTTAAAATAATTTATATATTATTATGAGTTTAACACATAAAGAATGTAATGAAATTATAAAAAAATATAATACAAATAATTGTTTAAAAGGTTATTCAAAATTAAACAAAAAAGAAAAAAATGATTTAATAAAAAAAAAATTACCAAAAGAATTTAGAAGATCTCAATTGAAAAAAGGGAGATTATAATTTAGAGTATTTTGAGTAGAGTAGAGTATTATTCATAATACTCTATTAATTTTCAATATTAACATTTTCAATAATATAAATAATCATTTTTAGTGCGGGGATGTTTTTTAGTTTTGAAAGATCTTCTCCATCAAGATATTTTTTGTATTGTGTTTTAAGATTAGATTTGTTTTTTGATACGTTGTTATATTCTTTAGGATTATCCACTTTGTTATAATTATGTGGATATATTTTATCATAATGATAATTGAATAAATTTAATCTAGACATTTTCTCATTTATTATTGTTGAATTCTCTTTATATTTGTTATTAAAATATTGTGTAAATTCATTATCATAAAATAATTTATATTTTTTGATATCATAAATATCATGTTCTTCATCATATAAATCATATTTCTCTTGGTTTTCTTCTACTTTACATATATTAATAAATAATAATAATTTATATAAATTAAGATTTACTATATCTTTTGTATTATTTGTGATATCATCTAATATTTCTTTAGTCAAATAAATACTTTTATTATAATATGAATCCTCAAAATTTTCATATACTTCAAATTGAAATAATGCTTTGAATGACATTTTAGATAATTCAAGATATCTTGACTGACATTTTATTTTTGATTTTGTTGGAGTAAAAGAAATGTTGAAATATTCATAATCTTCTTTGATATTGTCAATAATATATTCATATGATGCAGGAAAATTACTCATTGTATTTATTATATATATATATTTTATTTTTTAAGTAATTGTAAATATATTTACAACTTTCAATATACGCTTTTGAGTTTTGAATATGTTATTGAATAAGTTTTTTATATATATGTAAATCTAAAAATGTTATATCGTATGTTTAGATTTGTAAATGTATTTACAAATTGATAATATAAAAATCAAATTTATAATTTTAATATGTAAAAATCCAAGAATATTTCATGTAAATTTGATCTAAATTATAAATTTGAAATTTGAATTTTTTTTACAACAAATATAAAACAGCAACTATATAACAAGAATAATTCATAAAAAATAACATAATTATAAATTTGAAATTTGAATTTTAATTACAACAAATATAAAACAATATGGCAAGTAAATTAAACAAAAAAGAATTATATGAAGAATTTAAAAAATTACAAAAAGAAAATACTAAATTACAATTATTTCTTAATAATTCTGAAGATGTAAAAAATAAACAAAAAAAAGTTATTGAATGTCAAGAAGAAGAAATAAAACAATTACATAAAAATTTGTATAAATTACAAGAAGAAAATAAATTAAATGATGAAATAATTTCATTACATGAAACTGATGAATGGAACTTATATAAAAAACCTTGTAATAATTGTGCGACTATTAATATGCCTTGTGTGTGTCGTTATAGAGATGATAGTTAAATACATTTTACACCCTCCGAGTGAGTTGTATATATAATTACAAATCTAAATATACGTTTTATAAATTTTAAATACTCTATAAAAATTAAAATACTTTATACTCTACTATAAAATATTAAATATCGTATCTATTTTTTTGTAAATATAATTACAATACTATTTTTTATTATTTTTTTATTA
>Ga0181403_1000212_pt1 | contig 14104 bp, 15 predicted proteins | sample 26SPOviralmetaG_FD_130132 | JGI IMG/M metagenome (GOLD analysis project Ga0181403, IMG submission 130132) | Marine viral communities from the oligotrophic San Pedro Time Series (SPOT) site, San Pedro Channel, CA, USA - 26 SPOT_SRF_2011-09-28 | ecosystem: Environmental > Aquatic > Marine > Strait...
CAAACCAAGACCAAGGCCACCTGTAGCAGCGCCAAGAGCGGGTAGTCCAAGACTTAAAAGAAAAGGTAGAGCCATCTGTTTACCTCAAAGTTTTGTAGATGATAACACCTACATCGTAAAAGTTCAATTGAACTAATCTATCAGTTCAAAGTGCGGTCCGTCGATAAAGGGGCGACGATTTTGATCTCTACGCAAATCTATATACGCATTCATTGCTTCTTCCATTGTGCCTTCCCATTTACGGATATCCATAGGGTACGGCATGTCTGATGTGCCCCATGCTGCCCCCCAGCATATAGGAACATTCATTTGAGTTGCTGCTTCTTTGATAGCATCTGCAAGATCATCATAGACAGAGAGTTCCCAACTCGCCCTGCCATTTATGTATGCCATGATATCGAAAGCCTTACCCTCAAGGTGCTTAGATTTCATGGTCTGACTGGCACCCTTATCAACAAGTTCTTTCTGCTGTTCAAGAGTTCTCATGCCCTGCACCACACCAAAGTCTGTCTTGGTCATGGTTATCGCCATTTTGACTACGGCTTGTAGCCGATCATCAATTCCCTCAAGCCTATCAAGGCTGCGTCTGCTAAGTTTAAAGCTCATATCATTTCCTTTTAAAAAAGGCCTGCGCCCCGCGCACACCAAAACTGGCTGAAATTGCAATTCCAAGGCTGTAAAAATACCAGTCTGGCGCTTTGGAAAGCTGCTCGAACCCACGATCAACCCAGCCTTCAGCACCGGGAATAAACGCCAATATTAAAGGTATAGACAGGACAATAACGAACCACTCATCTTTCCAGCTAGACTTGGCACCCTCTGCCATGATGCGCTCCCAGTCGGCAACACTTGTCTCCTTTGACAAAAGTATCTGCGCCTTAGCCTTGGCCTCAGTCAGCTTTAGCTCCGCAGCGGCAGCGTTCTTATCAGCCTTACCCTGTAGCCACGATCCAGCGAGGTTAGCTATCGGCCCCAATGCAGCGGTAAAGATGCTCATACACTTTGACCCTGTATCATTGCACGGCCTCGCTCATACTCGTCGTTCATCATCTGCCTACCGCCTAGCCTGTAGTAGTTTTCCGCAGCGTAGCGCATCGCAGGGCTAATGTTAGACCTGTCTGATAGACCCATAATACCTCTTAGCTGTGGCGGCATGTTGGGCGCTGGTAGCATTGGCATTTGCGGAGGTGGTATGGCTGGTCCACCAGTAAATGGTGGTTCTTCGCCAGCGTAAGGGAGTGGCATTATAGCATCACGGAGTGGCATTATACCACCACCTTGCTCTTGCTGCATACGCATACGGTTACGCAAGAACGCATTGTTTGGGTCAAAAGTTGTTGACTCTGGATCAGAAGCTCCAACAGGCGCAGTTGCAACTGGGGCTGGAGAGCTATCCTTTGAACTGTTCCTATCCATGAACGCCAGCAAGTCTTTGCTTTGTTGGTAGTCTGTTATATCTTCACCAGCCTCGTTTACATTATACGGCAAACCCAAAAAGTTCTTTGAATAATAAGTACCATCAGGCCTTTGACTTATTGTTTGGCCCGCTTCATTGGTAAAGGTTTGATCAAAGCCGCTAGTGTCCGTAAACTTTCTTATTGCACCAAGAGGTCTTAATAAATCTAAGAACCCAATTTCATTGCTTGCATCCCTAAGAGCTAATGTAGATTGAACTTCTGAAGGTGCATCAGGGTATAGGTATTCTGGAGGCTCATCATATCTTTCAATCGCGTCTTTCTGCGCTTGGGTCATACCAAGCATAAAGGTTGGAGTATTCCCTGCCGCTGGCGCAGAAGTTGCTGGCGCAGAAGATGATCCAGAGTTATTGCTCTGATCAGCCGCACTCTCACTGGCTTGTGTCTCTGCATAAGTCGGTCTACGCTTTGGTCTTTTTGATGTCTTGGGGGCTAGACTACTGCTGGGGCTGGGGCCACCGCCAAAAATATTATCTAAAACACTCATTACTTAGACCCCGCTTCTTTGCTCATCCAGATGCCAAAGCAACCTGTGAGTGCGCCCATGCAGACAGATACCAGACCTGCCGACTGTGTTGTGTGTGACTCTGGTGGCAAGCTCATAAACCAATGCACTGCCTGATAGGTCAGCACCGTGACAACAAACATCATCAGGCGGGGAAACACCTTCCAGTCATCTATAATATTCTTAGCCATGTCAGTCTCCTACGTCGATACCGCTGCCCGTGTATCAACACGCAGCCAATTAGATCCATCACCAAACGCAACAACAGGACTACCTGCTGCCCCATCAGAAACGTATATCAATGTGCCAGTCTCAACGGTTGGTAATGTTGATACTGTATATGTGGGCAGTGGCATACCCACAGTATTGTTTGCTGCCGTAGCAGACTTGAGCCTAAGTACCGTATTGCTTTCGTATACAGTGCCAACCTCATCACCAGACAAAGAAGATGCAGGGATCTCAATGAGTATGGGCTTTGCTATGGCAGGGTTTGTAATCTGAGTGGCAAACACAGAGAACGCACGAACTACCTCTGCCATATATTGTTGTGTATACTGGGTTGGTGGCACAGGAAAGAATGGTACTGGAGCTATAGGCATTATCTTCTCCCGTCAGATCTTATATCAACGCGGGGGATACCCAGACGCCACAATACATCCGCATCTGTTGATTGGATTTTAAATGTAAAGCTACGGCCTCGCAGTCTGGTTTGATACTGGCTGGTATACTGATCAACAGGCACGTTAGATGTCTTCGTAATAGTATCAGTATTGGTTGTTTGGGCGACCTGACCGGGCGCGTTCTTGGCGCTCAATATAAAATCTACTGTGGTGTTATCCACATTGGTATCTCTGAAGTTAAGATCAGGGATTACTCTGGTAACAAAAGAGAATTGATTACCATCAGAAACCCCAAGATCCCCCGATTCAATAAAGGATGTCATGGCAGCGCCATCTGCCTTTGCGCCTACTTCATGGTTAAACAGATAGTTATCTGTACCTGTGCCTACAGGAAGTGATGATATCCCACGATCCAGCCATGCTGTGCGATCTAAAGTGCCTATGTACCATATGCCTTCTTGATAGTTATAGACTACATACTTGTCATTTTCAGTAGAGCTTGCCGATGGATAGAACCACCACACTTCAGAGAAGGATATGTTTGATCCCGCAACAACCTTATCAGACTGTGCAGCATTGAAGTTATCAAACACATGGTCACGAACCGTACAAGGCAGGCGCTGCACTGCACCGTTGTAAGCGTAGAACTCCGCTGCGCCCATCCAGTACACCGCATCATCCACGGCAACTGCCGCCTTTGGTGCAGCAATACTTATGTTGCTAGAAATAAGGTTAATACCAAACGTAAATGGAGGCCCGATAAACTGCATTGCGTAAATGGCAACGTCAGTAAATACTAGGATTTGCTGCCTTGTCTCTACGGCTTGTACAATCTTTGAGCCAGAATCAATTCTTAAATCACCCGCAGTGTTTGTTGTGGTTGGAAACCAATCAATAGGGTTTTCTTGACTTGAGAACCTAATCAGCATTGGGTCTTGAGCCTCATCACCTTTTGGAGCAGACGAACTTCCCCCTAAACCATCCGCACCAAAAGCAATCACATGCCTGTCACGATCTGATAAAAGTATTTGCGCTGCTTTCTGGGGCACAGATGTTGGCGTTCCTGTCAACGTAGAAAGCTCTATACCTCTTGTGGTCACACCGTTTGTTCTATCCCAATAGAAGACCTGACCATTACGCTCGTTAAATATAAGATCTTCGCCAAAGTTATCATGTGACCAGATACGCAAGTTTGATGCGGCAGTAGATGTACCTGTAGCCGGGGCCTCCCCCCAACCGTTATAGTTGTCTGCACTATCGGCATTTCCCAAGGTAAGAAATATGTTTGCGCCATTAGAATGTGTGGCAGGACTGGTGCCATCGGCACCGCGGGCAACAGTCAACGTATCACTTGCTACAGAGGATACTGTCATAAGTTCGCTGTCTACCAGAACAAGATCGTTAGTTGCAAAGTTTGAGCCTTGCCCCGTGGCTACATCTACCCCTGTCTCAGATGCATCTAAATCTTCTGCTATAGTAGTTTGGAATGCAGAGTTATTTGTACCACCCCAAAGTCCAGCACCCCAACCAGCGCCTTCAACAGAGGAGTTGAGGCCTGTACCTATTTGGTAGGTGCCAACAGTGCTACTCCCACCGTTACCTGTATCGCTTCCGTTGGCGTTTACAGCCGTAGCGTTAAGACCGCCTGTAATGGTAATGCTCTGAATAGTGCTTACGGTGCGAGCCGATATTTTGTACGCATTTCCGTTTACAACTTCTGTAACTTGATACTCTTGATTGAGGACCGCCGCCGTTATGTTGCCACCTAAAGAAACTGCCCCAGAGAAAGTTACAAAGTCATTTACAACACATCCGTGGTTTACTTCTGTAACTACGATTGCAGAGGATCCGTTTGTTGCAGCGAAGGTAACATCCCCCGCAGATGTGGTTAATCTAATTGGGGTAATGTCGTTATAATCTGTACCCTGCTTAATGTAATACTTCTGCTCTGTGCCTACACCTAGAAACTTTTCCCCATTGAGTGCAACCCATTCATGCAGTCCACGGCACAGTCCAAGAAAAGCGTTACCTGAGTTCTTCTCCCACCCATTGAGCTTCTCTGGATACCCAAACCTAAAGCGCACCTTATCGCAGTCTACCCAGCCATTCTCCTCAGAGTACGGGGTAATTTCTTTATTGATACCCGCTTTGAACCTAAGATCGGTGTAAGCCATTACGTATTAACCTCATAATGGTTGGCAATAATTGCGCCAGAGCCGCCCCTGCCGGGTTGCACATTAGTTCCCGGTTGATTTACAGAGCCGCTGGTCCCAGCATTACTTGAACCACTAGCCGCATATGCCGTGCCGTTTCTGTAAAATCCGGCTGGTATGTCGAGGGGTACTAGGGTCATGCGTTACGTCTTCATAATATAAGCTAGTGCATAGTACGGTGGTCTGTTCTCGTGGGCTGTTCCACTACCAGTTGCAGCCGTACTTCCGCTCATTGTGTGCGTATGCGCTCCTGCACTGTCAATCGTAACTTCAGATGATGTTCCTTCATTCACAGTAAGTTTGTTGGCAAACGTAGTGCCTCCACTGCCACCAGACTGCTTAACGGTGACGTTAAAGTTGTGAGAATGCGCTCCAGAACTGCTCGTGGCAATGGTTCCCACACCATGTGTGTGGCTTGGGATCTCGCTTTCTGACAGCGTGACTGAGCTTGCGCCACCTGTGGCGTCTACGGCGTAGGTGCTACCTGCTCCAACAACAAATCTGTCTCTTAGGTCTGGCGTTGAATTGCTACCGTTACACAAGACCCAACCACTTGGGATACTTGCCGTAGAGCCGCTCCAAAGGATAATAGCGCCCGTGGGTACAGCAGAAATATTGTTTAACTGTGTCTGAATAGCTGAAGTTACGCCATCGACATAGTTAAGCTCTGCCGTAGTGGCTGTCACACCATCCATAATATTAAGTTCTGCCGTAGACGCAGTAACTCCGTCCATGATGTTAAGTTCTGCCGTAGACGCAGTAAGCCCGTCTAAGATATCTAGCTCCGTTGTCGTTACCCCTGATACCGCGATATCTCCCCCCGCATCAGAAGTTAAAGCACGGCTCGCTGTTAGATCGGACATGCGAACCACAGCCTTGCCACCCATGCCTGAGTGATTGGTGCAGTAGTAGTACAAAACCGCAGGGGCATCTTGCTCCAGCTTTACCTGCGTATAAGCACCCGCACTTCCCGGCGTTCCCACCGTTGTAACCCCCGTGGTGAATGGAGCAGAGGGCGAGTTGTCATCATTCGTGGAGAACGCAAGTGGATGACCGCCCCCAGCACCATTGGAGCTATCTGATTGATCAAAGCGATAAGTGACAGAGGGTTTTAGCTCAACGGTTTGTTGAGAAGTACCATCTATTACGAACTTACCACCCGCTACTGTAACCGCTATAGTCCCAAGAGGTTGCTTTGCATCAATCTGGGTTTGTATTGCAGAGGTAACGCCATCTACATAGTTTAACTCCGCAGCCGTGGCTGTGATAGATGTACCTGCTATCTGTAGCGTTGTTGCGTTTACCTCGCCAGATGATCCGTAAATTACAGCTTTGCTATTGACAACGGTTCCCGCCGCTGATCCGTCCAGCAAGTTTAACTCTACGCCAGATGTCGTGACGCTAGTAGCACCGACATTAAATGGGCTAGATAAATCTGTTACGTTTTGAACCGCAGCGGTAAAGTCGGTTACCGCCGCACCAGATCCTGCACCATCTGCAAGAACAATAGAACCTTTACCAACCTCAATCGTTACGTTTGCGCCAGATCCTTGAGTAATAATCAAAGCAGCATCTGTAGAGTTAAGGATCATATATACTCTAGCTTTATCATTCTGTGACAAAGTTACTGTACATGTGCCGCCCGGTGATCCCGTAAACTTTATAGCCTTATAGTGCCCGTTTTCCGCAGAAGAAGGCTGTGCAGATAATGCAAGGGTGTAACTGGTTGAGCTTAGAGCAATGGACTCAAAACCGTTTGCTGCACGATCTAATATTTGCAGGTTGACGTTTGTACTAGAACCCCATGTACCAGCCTCGTCACCTGTGGTTATTAGTTTAACGCCGTTTGCGTCTGTATATGTAGCCATCTGAGCGCCTATCCAAAAAGTTCAATTGCACTTAATATACTTTTTATTCCCATTTTAAGCAACAAGGGTCCACGTTGGATCTTGTGTCGGTGTTACTGTTGACCAATTTGGATCTTGCGCGGGTGTGATGGTTGCAAAATTTGGATCTTGGTCTGGTAGTATTAAACCGTAAACGGCAGTGCCCCCAATGAAAACGGTTATTGAAACTCCCTCTACGGCTTCTCCTAACTTCATTGTGACATCCTGTCCAGCAACACTGAACTGCCCAACATCCAGTTTTTCTGTCAATACAGGACTTGCATCAAAGCCTGTTAGAGAGAATGAACCTGCATCTAAAGACAGACTAAACGTAATGCCAAGTCCAACATCTTGTCCTGTAAGAGAGAAAGATCCACTATCTGCGGAAACCAATACGTTTTTCGCAGGGGTAGCGGCTTGACCTGTAAGAGCAAAAGAACCTTGACCTAGTGCAACGCTGCCTTCAAATCTTGTCGTGACATCCTGTCCTGTAACTGTAAAACTACCTGCCTCAAGGTTAGCAGTCTTTTTAAAGTTTATCGCCTGACCCGTAAGGGCAAAGGAACCGTGGTCTAGTGATTCGCTAATCTTTCTGTTTGCCGTGAAGCCTGTCAGTGCAAAGGTTCCCGCTTCTGCGTTCATAGATTTCTGGAAGTTTAAGTTTTGTCCGTTTGCCGCAAAGCTTCCATGCGCCAACTCTTCACGCATTGCAATCGGTGTATTTACCGTCTGCCCTGTAACCGCGAATGATCCCTTGTCAGGCTGCTCTCTTAAAGCAATTACAGTTCCCGTATCTTGACCCGTCAGTGCAAAGGAACCAAAGCCCAGAACTCTTGATACCTTGGTGTCCACATTCTGCATTGTAAGCGCAAAGGAACCCTGATCCAGTATGGCACTTACCTGCACACCAAAATCTATCGCCTGACCAGAGGCTGCAAAGCTGCCTTGATCCGCAGTCAACCGCACTGCTTTTTTAAGGTTAGATGTTTGCCCTGTAAGGCTGAAACCACCTGTTTCAAAAATTTCACCTACAAGACCAAACGCGGCTTGACCTGTTACAGCAAAGCTGCCGTGGTCTAATATAGCACTCACATCTAGCACAGGAGAGAAAGCCTGACCTGTCAGCGCAAAAGTTCCTGCTTCCGCAGTGCCGGGAAGGCCAAAGCCTAAAGCAAATGTAACATTCTGTCCTGTTGCAGAGAAGCTACCGTGATCTAAAACTTCCTTGAGACCAATTCCAATACTTTGCCCTGTTACGGAGAAAGAACCCACATTCATAGTGAGGCGATTTGTTACCTCAATATTTAAAGTTTGGCCTGTAGTCGCAAAACTACCTGTGCCAAACCCATCGCTAAGAGCTATCTTAGTTCCTGCCGCCTGTCCTGTTGCTGCAAAAGATCCATGATCTAGGCTAACAATAATAATCTCATGTCCAGAAGACGCGAGTGCAGAACCTGCTATGGGGCTGTAACCTAACATAGCAAGAAACTAACATTGTTTTTAGTTTGAGTCACCCTCATATCGGCAGGTCCACATGGTCAAGCTATACTTCTTTCCCCCACGCAAAGGCAGAACCTTATGTCCATGTGTTACCATAGATGGAAACAAAATGCACTGTCCAACTTTTACATTCTTGTTTGTAAACTCTTGTCTGGGGAAAACAAGCTCCGCACCAGCGTAATTGTCGTTGAGCTTTACGCTGCCTGTGAACAAAGAGGCATCTGTGTGCAGGCCTAATTCTGTCTGTGTGTCCATAGAATAACGCATAGTAAAAGCATCACGCAATCCAAGGTAGGCTTCTGGATGCCAATGCTTCTCGCATATCTTACTAAGCTTATCTGCCCATTGTTCTGATATCTCGTCCCAAAATCCTAGTTCTTTAAGCCTTATCTCTTGCGCTGGAAACTTATCACCATCAAGCTCTCCCCATCTACCAAGGCTTTCTGATGCTTCAATGTATCGTTGACACTGGGCCTCTGACATAAATTCAGCTACCAGTATTTCTGGTGCAACCTCTTCGTACTTAAGACCCTTATGGTATGTAGGAGATAAAACCTCTGCCTCTTCTACATATCCAAATTTATCTGCAAGATTTTTAAATCTTACCTTTGCGTCATCTCCACCGTTGCCGTGGTAAATACATGGGCAGCACATGCCGTTTGATAGTTGACCGTTAATAATCTTAATATCGTCATCACATTGAAAGATGTAGCCTTCGTAATCTAAATTAGCAGAAGCCGTGGATTGCCAGTCAGATGATAAAAATCTTTTTTGCATCCATAGTTGATCATCAGAGTCATTGGGCACTGCCTCATTAAGAAACTCTTTGAGCGTACTCACTTTACCTATGTACGCGCCGCTGTTTAAGTACCTATAGATTGTTGACAAAGGAAATTCTGAGGCCATCGTCGCATCGGGCCAACAATTTTTTTCTGCTGCGAATATGATATCCGCACCCATGTCCTCATATCTCTCTAGGATAGTAGGCAGTGTGTCGTTTATGATAACATCATACCCATCCACAAATAGAACCACATCCCCATCATGCAGGGATTCAAGGTGGTTGCGTACAAGATTGATCTTTTGACCGCCACCTTGGGCTTCCATTGTGCCACCAGACCAAATTACTTGACGACCCAAATTTAAGTACGTTATCCCGTGCGCTTTTGCAGATTGCTCCAAAGCCCACATTTTACTTTTATCTGTTCCAACTGTAAGTACATGAACCTGCATTGATTCCCCCTCAATCGTGCTTGGTCTAACTTCTCTAGGTATCTGCGTCACCACCTCTGGTGTAAAGAAAAAGTTCGATTGAACTTTTAACTTAGCAGGCACCCACTCATCTACAGGGATGATAGCATCCTTGTAGCCCTCTATCAATCTCTTGGCGGTTTCTGGTCTAATAGCGTAAGCATGACAATTATACCAATAGCCAAGAGTATTAAGGCGGTATCCCAGCCAAACGCTATCATGCTCTTTCAATAAAGTATCTACCGCACTGGGGTCAATACTGTCGTAGACTGCATCCTCTTCAAGAATTATCCCGTTTCGATTTGACGCAACTATCTTTTTCCAAACTTCAAGATGGCTTACCGCGCAACCAAACTCCGTAACTAACAGGGGCCTGTCGAGTATTGGATCACGCCACTGCATGTTTCTAACACAGCCCGTCTCTTCCTCTACGATACTCCAGTCTTTTCCCCGTGCATCATACGCAGATCCATGCAGAGAAATCTGATATACTATTGCCACCTTGGGCCTTCAAACCATGCAACAAGGCTTTTCCTTGTGCCGCTCGTGATTGGCGAAACTCTATGCTGTAAATAACTTGGAAAAACTAGAACAGTTCCCTTGAGACGGGATGAAGCATCTGGCGTTTGGCATTCCGCGAACTCGAAGCCACCCCCCTCATATTCGCTTTGGTCTGAAAGCTGCACAGTTACGCTTAACTTTCTGTCCCTAAAATCATCGCCATCCCAGTTTACATCTATGTGCCAATCGTAATGACCACCTTTAGTAGCGTGATATTCTGTAAATTGAATGTCACATATATTCTCTACTTGGAAATGAAAGGCGTTTTCGTTTGCAGCCTTAACATATTTCCAAAGAATATCTTGAACAGCATCATTGCCACTCAACCAAGCAACATCACTTGACCTTACTCTGGTATCCGCGTTGTTAAAGGTTGTTGCCGCTTGTGTGTTCAGCTTAGAAGCTTCCGCAAAGATTTTTGATAAATCTCTATCGGACAGGCCACCAGACCACATCTGCCAGTTTTGTCTCATTACCCCTCCCAAGATAAATTTACGATGGCTTAGTCGGCCAATCGCTATCGGCCAAATTAGGCCAATTCGCATGGGTTGTTATATCACGCAAAGCCTGACGGTAAGCCGTTTGCTCACTGGTCATCGTGCGGTCAGACATTGCCCACCAATCTGTCATTTCTAAAAGATCAGCGCGTTGGCCTCTAGAATTAGTCTCTGCAACTTCAGTTGAATTATCGTATGCAACTAATGCACCATTTTCAACTTTCCAAGAGCCAGTATCACCATCCCAATCATCAGGTGCAGAAATGTAATTTACGTTTGATGCTGTGGCGCTCGCTATTGCATTTTCCTCTGCTTGCGAGAAACCTTTAACTCTACCAGTGTCAGTATAATAAGTAATAAACATTTAAGAAATTCCTATTACAGAAAGTTGCCCGCCATCTTGGCTAGACTGAGTGTAAAATCTAACCTGATCTGTACCAGAACCTAAAGAAAGCCGCATAATACAAAATTTGGTATATATAGCTTGGATCACTAAATGCGTAGTATTGCTTTGAAACATAGATGTGTTGTTCTGCTGCCTATATTGCCGCCATTTATTGACGTTATTTTCCCAAAATCCTTTATGCTCAGGACCACTGTACCAGCCGCCCCGTATTCTGCTGGAGCTAGTAAATTGCAAGTAAATATACCAACTTGAGCTATTCTCTTTGGAATTTCCAAGCAGTGCTAAGTAATCACCCTCGCCCGTTGGAAATATATATTCGTCTGAATTGTTAAAACTAGTTTCATTGTACAAATTCGAACCAGATGTAAAACCGATACCACCACCCGCAGCCGCTGAAATTGTGCTGGTTGTGGTGCTGTCTAAACTGGCAATATTCTGCAATTCTCTACTGTCATTTACGACCGTTGTGCCGCTTATTTGAATAGCCATCTTCGTGTCCTTCCACTATTAGCTAATTAATTTTTTGACCTGAGCCTCTAGCTTATCAATCTGGGATTGCTGCTCCTTGATCGCCTCAACTAAAAGCCCGACCATGTTTCCATATGCTACGCTCTTAAAACCTGTTTCGGCGTTATCTCGAACCGCTTCTGGCAATACCTTTTCAACGTCTTGAGCAATTACACCCGTAGCTCTTTCTTCAACATCATTATCCCAATCGAACGTAACGCCCCGCAAAAGGCTTACCTTTTCAAGAGCGCCCTCAATGGTTTCAATGTTCTTTTTGGCCCTGATGTCCGAGGTGCTATTTACATCACCCGTAACGGTAATACCTGTGGAGGTGGTAGCGAGTTTTAACGAATTATCATGATAAGCTTGAAAAGCTCCATTATTTATAAATCTAGCTAGGTACTCTGAGCCAGAGGCACCTGTAACCTGTATTTCACTGCCGTTAGTTTGTATTTCTAAAACGCCCGTGCCAGCTTCTACGATTTTGCTGTGGTTTCCATCATGGAAAATCTGTAGGTCAGACCCTGCGCCGAATGTCGCCTTTGCATTGTCTGCAAACTCTAATGCGTTGTCGCTGCTATCCCAAACCACGTTGTAGCTTGCGCCTATAAAGGTAACGTCACCGTTAGCCGTGATCGTACCACTGTTTACCTCTAGGCGCTCTGTTCCCGCAGCAACAACGCGCCACTGGTTTTCAGCGTGGAACTGCATGTAGGTGTCAGTGTCACCCGTATGGTATATGGCATCTGCGAGATATATGTCGGTTACGTTATTTGGACCCGCAGGGCCTGTAGGTCCAGTCGGTCCTGTTGGTCCCGTACCACCAACTTCACCTTTTTGCCCCTTCTGTCCTTTTTGCCCTGTGGGGCCTGTTGGTCCCGTACCACCAGTACCACCAACTTCACCTTTCTGTCCTTTTTGACCTTTTTGGCCCTTTTGTCCTTGAGGGCCTGTTGGGCCCGTAGGGCCTGTTGGACCAGTGTTGCCGACTTCACCTTTTTGGCCCTTTTGTCCTTGAGGGCCTGTTGGACCTGTCGGACCTGTCGGACCTGTATTACCGACTTCACCTTTCTGACCCTTCTGACCCGTTGGACCTGTCGGACCCGTGCTTCCCACTTCACCTTTTTGGCCCTTTTGTCCCTGTGGCCCCGTTCCACCAGTCGGTCCTTGAGAACCCGTTGGGCCAGTTGGACCTGTGTTACCCGTAGGCCCTTGCGAACCAACTTCGCCCTTTTGACCCTTTTGCCCCTGTGGACCCGTTGGACCCGTTGGACCTGTAGGGCCGTCTGGACCCGTTGGACCTGTAGGGCCGTCTGGACCCGTGGGGCCAGTATTACCTACTTCACCCTTCTGGCCTTTCTGACCCGTTGGGCCTGTAGGGCCAGTGGGGCCTGTGCCACCAGTATTACCTACCTCGCCTTTCTGGCCCTTTTGACCAGTCGTACCTGTCGGGCCTGTGCCACCAGTCGGGCCTGTAGGGCCAGTGGCTCCCACTTCACCTTTCTGTCCCTTTTGTCCTTGAGGACCGTCTGGACCAGTAGGCCCGTTTGGTCCTGTCGGGCCAGTTGATCCCGTGGGGCCAGTTGGTCCAGTCGGACCTTGCAACGCTGCATTGGCGATAGTCTGCTTTTCCCAAGCAGATGCGCTTACATCGTAAACAGGAATAAGATCAGAAGAACCTGCGTCTGTTCCCGTAGCAAAACCTGTGAGAGAGGTTCCCACATTTGCAGTGTCAGTTACGTCAGCATTTGTTTCTACGGTATCTAACTTTGTACCATCAGTTGCTATATCGCGTCCATCAACCGTGCCCGTAACTGCCAAGTTACCCGTAACCGTGGCCCCAGAAGATGTTGCTGCAACCTTGGTAGACCCTGCGTTCTGCAAGATATTTAAGTCACTGGCTACCGCACTGATAAAGACAACAGCATTCCCCGCGAGGCTGATGGCGTTATCTGAGTTTGAACTCTCCTGCACAGTCCTTGTAAGGGTTGTGCCAGAAGCGGTATATGTGCCAGTGCCTATTTCAAAGTTAGAAAGTTCTTCGATAACGTACTGCACTACGTCACCGTTACTAACCCCAGCATCCGCGAAACTCTGAAACCCCGTAGACGCACTGCCAAGTGTGATTGTGCCCGTACCCGTGGTACTGGTTGTCATCTTGGCTCTGTTAAAGAGCTTCGCCATGATACTGCCTTATGTTAGTTGGATGACACCGTTGCTTGGGCTGAAGTCTAAGGTGAACGTATCACCGTTGTTCAGCGTCAATGAAGTGCCATAATCATAGTACCCAATGATTGGGTCTGCTGGAGAAGAAACCGTATCATCAAAGATATAGATGTAACGGAATGGGCCAACAGTACCAGAGGCAGTGAGCGTAAGATCTGCTACAACCAGCTTATACACACCACCAGACTGTGATGATGAACTTGTAGTCAGGTTGCGAGAAGACACATTGCTGTAGCTAACCTGTGTAAGATTACCAACAATACCGTTACCATCTGCGGTTGGATTGCTTGACTCACTTCCCGGCGCAGTATTTGTTAGGGCCACCGCAAGCTGGTCGCTTGCTAGATCCATATTGTGGACTGCGTTTACCACAAAATCGTTTACTTTGTTAAAGCTCGCCATTTAGATAACTCCTATCATGCTATGCGAATTATAGCAGATGTGGCATCCGCTACGG
>Ga0181403_1000218_pt1 | contig 14013 bp, 20 predicted proteins | sample 26SPOviralmetaG_FD_130132 | JGI IMG/M metagenome (GOLD analysis project Ga0181403, IMG submission 130132) | Marine viral communities from the oligotrophic San Pedro Time Series (SPOT) site, San Pedro Channel, CA, USA - 26 SPOT_SRF_2011-09-28 | ecosystem: Environmental > Aquatic > Marine > Strait...
ACGATTCACAGATTATTTTTTACGTATTTGTGACGTAATCGAACTTACAAAAGATTTTAAACACATGACAAGAGGGTCAGCAGGCTCAAGTCTTGTGTGTTATCTATTGGGTATCACAGATGTTGACCCAATAGAATGGAACATACCTGTTGCACGTTTTATGAACCCTTTACGTGACGACTTACCAGACGTTGATATTGACTTCGAACATTGGCGTCAGCTAGAAGTAATGGAACGTATATTTAAAAAATGGCCGGGTAAGACTGCACGTCTATCTAACTATGTAATGTTTAGAGAAAAGAGTGCAAAGAATGAAGCAGTAAAAAGATTAGGAGTCAAAGGCAGGCTACCACGTAACTTTAAGTACGAAGACTTTGATATTGATCCTGTAGAGGCAAAACGTATTGAGAAGAAACTGATTGGTAAGAAACGTGCTATATCAAAACACTGTGGTGGTATTATTATGTTTGATAGACAGCTACCAAAGAGTTTGATATCACAAGACAATCAAATACTGTTAGACAAATATGAGATTGAAGACTTAGAACATCTTAAACTAGACGTACTAGCAAACAGAGGACTAAGTCAATTGCTTGAGATTGATGAGCTAACAGACCTACAACACTATCCTACACACGATGAAGCAACAAGTAAATTATTAAGCAGAGGAGATGTACTAGGTGTAACACAAGGCGAAAGCCCTGCTATGCGTAGACTATTCCGTGCAATCAAACCACAGTCAGTATATGATTGTGTGTTTGCTACTGCTATGATACGTCCTGTAGCAATGAGCGGAAGACAAAAGGCCGCTATGTTCCAAGACTGGTCACAGGAAGTTGTACAAGATAGTATTGTATTTGAAGATGATGCTATTGATATTATATCAGATATTATAGGTGTTGACATGTACGAAGCTGATATGTATCGTAGAGCTTTTGCTAAAAAGAATGACGAAAAGATATTAGAGTTTGTAGAACTTATGGGCGGGCATCCGCGTAAACAAGAGGCTATGGCCGCACTACAAGAACTATCAGGGTTTGGATTGTGTAGAGCTCACGCTGTTAACTTAGGTAGACTCATATGGGCTCTAGCGTATCAAAAGGCACATAACAAAAAAGAATTTTGGCGTGCTAATTTAAAACACTGCCAAGGATCATATCGTTCATGGGTTTATCAATGTGAAGCACATAGATTGAATATACCAACTAAGAGTGGTTGGTGGTGGCATGGCTTCCCTCCACGTATGGGTGTCAAGCAACAGTGGATGGACCGTGTAGAGTATGCTGGTGTAATTGCAAATAGTAGATGTTATAAAGGTAACAAAGGACGTTGGATTACATTCCTTACACTAGGTATAGGCTATGGAGAATATATTGATATAACTGTACAAAAGCCTGTAGCATATAGAGACGGTGACATTGTACATGGTTCAGGAAGAGTCAAGCAAAGCAACAATTCAGAATATATAGATAGTAGTGACGCTAACGTTTATACGTTTAGAGAATGGAGATAAAATGGATATCACATTCGTATGTGGAAAAGAAGAAGCATCAAAGTATGCTCCAGTTCCGGCAAGTACATTTAAGCCTGACTGGTATAGTAACCTAAACACATACGTAGATCAAGAAAAAACATTTCCTAGTATAAAGAAATGTATGCCAGTATATGATGCAATGACCAGTGGGTATATTGTATTCAATGCTGTTGATCAAGAGATATCAGCACAACCAAACTTTGAACAAGGCACCCAAGGATTTGATAGACGTTACCCACAAGGGTGGAGCGAATTTACTGAACAAGAAGGACACCCTTATGTGCAATGTCCTGTAGGTGATCCAAAGGACTATATGGTAATTAGTGTACCCTGGCAAATAAAAACACCTCCGGGTTATAGTTGTTTGATACAGAAGCCTTACTATCATACTGAAGAAAGATTTGAAGTTATGACAGCAATTATAGATACTGATGTTATAGATGTACCCTGGCACAACTGGCCAGCAAAGCTATTTGAAAACAACTTTACTATACGTGCAGGTGAAGCTGTAGCACAAGTTATTCCGTTCAAAAGAGAAGAGTGGAACATGTCTATAGAGATAGATACTAGTATAATGAAACAAGATACAATATGCAATACTCAATCAGATGGGTATGCTAAAATCATGCATAACAAAAAGAGACACAAATGAAGATTAAATTTATATGTGGCGACAGACACGTAGCTAAACATTACCCTCCTGTGCCTACTGCAAAAGCAAGACCAGATTGGTATAACAAGGTGCCAGGCTTCTTAGGAGAACCTTTAACAAGCCCACCGACAGTAAAAAAATGTATGCCCATATATGATCATATCACAGCAGGCTATATGATTTATAGTCCTGTTGAAATGGAAATTAAAATAGGCGAAAGACCTAAAAACACAGATGGCTCAGCAGTAAGTACATTCCATAGAACATACCCTGCGGCTTGGACTAATCAAGAACCACAAGAAGGACATTCACATGAACAATGTCCTGTTAAACTAGATGGACAGCAGAAAGATTATATTACATTTAGCGTGCCGTGGCGTATTGAAACTCCACCAGGATATAGCTGTTTAATACAACAGCCTTACTTCTTTTTTGAAGATAGATTTACATTGTTCCCTGGAATAGTTGATACAGATACTATTGATGTTCCTTGGGTAAATTGGCCAGGTGTTATGAACGGTAAGCCTGGAGACAAAGTTACTATAGAGCCTGGTGCCCCATTGATGCAAATTATTCCTTTCAAACGTGATGAATGGCAAATGGAAGTTGAAGTCGACGAACGTGGAGCCGAAAGAGATACTGCACTAAAGTTCTTTTTAACAAATGCATATGCAAGAATATTCCACAGAAAGAAAAAGTATAAATGATATCGATAGTATTTTGGATTGGATTCACAGTAATGGTATTGAACGAAGGCTTTGTTATAATGCGCCATGTACATCCTTGGTTTGCTAACAAAAGAGATCATCTTATTGCAACGTATGGTGCAAAGTGGAAGAAGTTTCACGCAACACTTGACTACGTATGGATAGGTGGTGTAACACTAGGCATAGCAGTAGACCTTGGCAACTGGAAGTTCTATGCAACAGTATTAGCAACCTTTTGGAGTGTAGTTGCAGTATTTGTATATGTGCCTTTGCTTGTGAAGAAACTGAGAAAATGAAGGTAGGTATAGGTGCTCTTGTTACAGCAATAATGGCACTCATAGCATGGATAATCAAAAGGTTTAAGAAATGAAAATAACAGCTAGTCAGCAACCAGTATTCAAACAAGTCAAAGAAAACTTTGAATGTATACGTGATGTGTTAGAAAGCACCAAAGACTCTGATTGGCTATTAACTCCTGAAGGTAGCCTAAGTGGATACTGTGTTGGTCCTATGCATCATGCAACTAAAGAAACCATAGACGAATACACAGAGTATCTAACTAAGATTGAAAACTATTGTAAAGAGAATGAGCGTAACATTGCACTAGGCACTGGGCATATAGAACAAGACAAGATGCCTTATAATGAAATACGTTTTTACAACAAAGGCAATCTACAAAAGTATTATGCAAAACAAATGCTAACACATGGCCCAGACTTTATGGGAGAGTATTATTATTACTTGCCGGGTGTACGTAACGAAACCGTAGTGTTGGAAAACGGAGTAATAGCAGGAGCATTGATATGCAATGATGCTTGGGCCTATCCACCTGCAAGTCCTCAAGGCAATCCCTATCATTGGCGCAAACTTAAAGAGCTAGGATGCCAAGTTGTATTTGTAAGTGCAAACTGTACTATGGATGTGCTTGATCCTGTGGTGTATAACTTTCATGAAAGCACACTACGTATGATGGCTAAAGCGTTTGACTTCCATGTTGTGATAAGTTCTGCATGTACAGATATGAATGGTGAACCCGCACCACATGTACAAGCACCAACAGGTATTATAGATCCTACAGGAGATTGGATTGTAAAATGCAAAGACTCTGGTATGGATCATGTGTCAGCGGAGATAGACTTTGGCTAGAACACTATGGATATACGGCGATAGCTTTGCAGTAGACTGGGAAGTAGATTGGGGTTGGCAACGACAAGTGGCAGTTATGCTAGATGTTGATCGTGTAGTCAATCAAGCATGTGCTGGTTCATCAAATGAATGGAGTGCTATGCAGTTGCGTGATGATCGTCAAAAGCCTGGAGACATTGTTATATTCTTTACTACAGAAAACAGACGACAATGGTTTTTCGAAGATCGTCCACATCTAAGTAACCTTGCTAGTATTGCAGACACACAAGATGCTAAAGAACTAGAACGAGCAGAGCCAGAAAAGTATCGTGCTGTAATGGACTATTGGTTACATCTACAGCGTGATGACATTGATCAACTGCGTATGGAACAGATGATTGACAGCATACGTGTACAGACTATCGAAGGCGAACTAAGGCTGTTGTTGATACCTAGTTTCATGAGCGACATAACATGGACTGATCTAATTCCTGTACAAGGTAATATGACCTTTAGTGTGTGCGATAGTGAGTTTACTAGTGAACAGGAAATGATACAATGGTACAATCAATCAATTGATACTAGAGCTAATCATATGACACTAGGCAATCACGCAGTGTTTGCACGTAAACTAGTAACTAGTCTAGATGAAGGCAAGCCTTTGGATCTTGAAACAGGATTTGATAGAGAGTTTCTTACACATCGAGATAAACTAACACACCCAGGGTTGTGTCCCAAACTAGTAGAGATGGCTCGTCAACCCGGAAATACTATTCCAAAATAGGTTGACAAACATAAGTAAATAGTATAATATATATATACATAAAATGAACATAACACCAATATTCGCTGTAGCAATTCTTTTGCCACAAGTCACGGATAACAGGTACTTGCAATTATTAATTCCTTTGTTACTGATGTTGACAAAGGATTTTTTTATTGGATTTCATTCACTAATGTTTCCTGTGTACGCATGTACAATACTGTTTTGTTTGTTTGGCAAATACTTTAAACCAATCACAGCCACATTCACAGGAGTGTTTGTGTGGCACATAGTAGTGAACTATGCTGTATGGTATTCATATGGCGGCGATCTACTACAAACATATATTCAAGCAATACCTTTTGATTTTAATCTTCTAGTGAGCACTTTGATATGTGTTCTAATAGGAGACTTATGTATAAAATACTATTATCGCTATTATTCTTATTAATGGCATTTCCAGCTAAGGCTGAACTAGAAATAACAATTTATCTGATGCGTAGCAACACTGATGCCACAACGGCAACTACTACTTACGACTATGTTGATTCATATCAAATTTCAGCTACTAACAGTACAGACTTTGTTCAAGCAGTGAATACAGTTACAGGACTATCTCTAGTGCAAAGCGGACCTACAGGACAAAATGTAAGTTTGTTTATGCGTGGCGGCGATAGTAATCACACACTGGTAACTATGAACGGATTACCAATAGGAGATGCAAGTACAACCAACGGGCTACATGACTTTGGTAATAACTTTATGGGTACTATAACAGGTGTAGAAATAATTAAAAACCCAAGCGGAGCACTAGTAGGACCTAACTCAATAGGTGGTGTGGTAAACTTTATCACAGGCGACATATATGAAAACAGTCTAACTGTTGGCATCGGATCACATGACTCAAAGAAGTTTAATCTAAAAACACACACCATAGTTAACAATACAACTGTAGGGCTAATGGTAGACGGAAAACAATCAGATGGTATTAGTGTTGTGCCTAGTGGTTCAGAAACAGATGGATACAACGCAAACAGTATAAGTGTAAACACACTCACTATATTAGACAACCATGCTAAATTAAAAACCAACATCATGATAAATCGTAACAACAGTGATTTAGATACTACACAAGATGATCCAGATTATACATCCGAAAACAATTCTAACATCTATCAAATGCACTATGACATAAACAACACAAGCGTTGCATATGGATACAGCGAGTACGATAGAACATATACAAACGGAACAGAGATAGATGAATATGACAGTGATAGGCACAACCTTCTTGCTACACATACTTTTGTACTAGGCACAATGGATCTTGTACCTGGCATAGAGTATGAACACAAGAGTGCTGAGTTTACAAATAGAGGTTCATACAACTCAAGTGTAGATGCTTGGGAGTACAACACAGCATACTTCTTAAACTCAAACTGGCGTGCAACTGATGATCTAATCATAAGCTCGGGCATAAGACAAGACACACTAGAAGACTATGATGATTATACCACACTACGTTTTGGTGGTGCATACATAGTAAACGACAAACTAACAGTTAGATCAAATTGGAGCAATAGTGTGAGAACACCTACACTGTATGAAAAGTACGGTGCAGACAACTACGGCTACAGAGGTAACAGTACACTAGATGTAGAACGTGGTGAAACACTGGACCTAGGATTTACACTGGGAGCATTAGATGTTGTGTACTACACAACTGACATAGACAATGCAATAACATATGCCAACAGTTCATACACCAATGACAACGGTACCAGCACTAGACAAGGTGTTGAAGCCAACTACACATACGCACTCACAGATGAATGGACACACACTATAGGTTCACATTGGAGTGATGCACAATCATCAGACCGTACACAACTACTGCGTAGACCTATGTGGACAGCAAGCCAAACACTTGTCAAGACCACTGACAGCTACACTACAACACTGGTACACAACTACACAGGTGATCACATTGATCTAGACAGTGTTACATATGCTAGAAAAGATATGAGTGAGATCAACACAGTGGATCTACATCATCAGGTAGGACCTATCACAGCTAGTATACGCAACATGTTTGATGAACAGTACGAACAACCAGACGGATATAACCAATCAGGAAGAACGTTTGAAATCAGCTACAAGCTGAAATTTTAAAACTCCTCCCTAAAATTTACCATACATTTAAGGGGTGTTAAACATATGAAAAACACCCCTATATGGCTCTTAAATTGCAGTTAAGGCGAAAAGTGGTATAATGTACTGCGAAAGCTCTTTGACTGTATTATAATGGTGTTTAACTGCGTTTTAGATGCTATTTATTCTGGCTCAATAGATCACGATTGGCCTGTACTACACGAGCTTGTTCTTCATATTTGATCTTGCGTATTCTAGCATTGGCCGCTTCTTTGTCTGCTTTGGCCTGTAGTCGTTCTGCTGATTCTTGATGTAGATAGTTGTTGTCCTGTAGACGTGCTATGCGTAGGCTCAGTGCTGTGCCTGGTGCTGTGTTGCGTACAGCTATCTTTGATAGAAACAATTCTCTGTTCTGCATGAACTTACTCATCTGTGTCTTTTGGAATGCATAGTACACAAGGTGTTGATCTGTGTAGCGATGTGCTATCAATCTGTAGCCACTCTTTTTGATCAGTGTGTTGAAGAACTCTGGTGAGTAATAGTAGTGACAGTGCTGTTGAAACAGTCGATCATCATCATGCTTGTGTACACAGGGCACACCATGTATCATAACACCACCTACACGACAGCACCAATCAGCTATTTGAAATGCTGTGTACTGTGCGTCATATGGCTCTACATGTTCTGTTGTGCCTATGTTGTAGACCACATCAAACTTAGATTCCCAATCCTTAAACTGATCAAAGTCTGATAGATCACGCACAACAGCACCACGCTGACCATTGAGATCAACTGATGTATGATCAAATCCCTGAGCGGTCCAATACTGTTTGCCTGTGAGCTTTTGTGGACGCAGTATCTGATCACCAAACTCCAACATGCGTAGGCCCTTTATAGAGCTGTAACAACGCAGTGTGTCTTGAGTGATATAGTGTAATAGGTCGGGCATCATTGCCATAGCTTCTTCTCCACATGTATTTAGCGACAAGCCCGAAGGGTCCTGCGCCAGAAAAGCCGCGAAGCGGTAAACGCAGATTAAGACGCACGAAGTGTTTCGCAGAAAATTCGGTAGCGGTGATCTTGCCTCTTGGCTACAACTGTTGTAACTGTGCGTAACGCATGTGCCGAATTGTTAACAGCAGACTAGCGTCACTGTTAAATACACTAAAGAGGAGGCGTAATGCAATACAAAGAAGATGAGTCATTAACTTACGAAGACTACAATCGTATTATAAAAGCAAAGAGCGGACATTGGGATAAAACACACAAAGATGCACTAAAGCTGTTACAGCCTTACTTTGACAAAGGCTATCTAGAAACAAACAAAGAAGGTGACATATGGCTTACAGAGCGTGGTGTGTTTACACTTAAAGCTGTGGGTTGTGATCCACTTGATCCTAGAGAGTTCTTTGAAAGCTATCCACACATGCTAGATGACATGCGAGACGGCAATGCAGGATGATGCAAAGCGTGAGTTCTTTCGTAAGATGGGTTGGTGCGAGTGTACATACTGTGCAGAACTGTTTTACGACTATGATGAATACCTAGAACATGACTGTGAACTACAGGGCGTGTATCCAGATGGATATGAATTTAGTTGGAGTCTTACCAAAGGATGAAGAACAACAACATGCTTACAGTGAAACTAATGATTGCTATATGTGTGGGACTACACTTTGTAGTAATACCTGTATGGATGTATGCATTAGGCTTATAGCCCGAAATGGGTTCTACAGACCAAAAAAATCTGCCGCGTAAAAAATTATAGAGAAGTACTTACAGAAGTGAGGTGGTGATTTGACACCACTAAGCCCTTAAAAACGGGTTTTAGATTTTTGCTTATTACGCCCCTCGCCTCGAAAAATATTTTTTATTATGCCTCGGTCAAGAAAAAAGGCAAACATTTCTGCTTGCCTCCCATCTGTTTATTATTTGCGATTCTATGTAGTGTAGCGTTCGCCTGTAAAGATGTTGACCATATCAACACCTGCACCCATAGCGGCCCTAGCTTCCATACGCTCCTCACGTATCTGTTCTGCTGTACGGTTCTTCTGTGCTACAGCATACTCAGCCAGTGTGCGTTTGGTGTACAGTGCTCTAGCTACTGCTGTTCTAGCGACTGTTGTTGGGTCTATAAGCCCAGCGTCCTTAAGCTCTGCAACAGCATCACTCATAAGCGGACGGAACTCACCGTCTTGCATAAGCCAACCCACAGCTCCCTCTTGTGTGTGAACTTCTTTATTGTTGAACTTGTCGATCATATAACTCATATTGTGTGCCCTCTTTTATTTAATATACTTACAGTATACAGTCGAACGGTGTGTAGGTCAACCTCTTTTGGTGGGCTATACTCAGGTTTATTTTGTGTGTTTTAAAAGAAAGAACCCAGTAGTACGAGGGCACATACTACTGGGTTCGGGTTAGGATATAGAGCGTGAGGGCATACGTCTATATCCCAGAACACATGTGGCGGAGTTAGCCTCGACGCATCACAGTGTTCTCAGCCATTGCTTCCCACTTGTCGGGGAATGCTTTGGCCAAGTCGGCTACTTTAAGCACAGTCCTTAGACTAAGCTCACGTAATCTCTTCTTGTTTATATCACAGAAGTCCACTATCTCTTGCACAGTGTCTTCTGTTAACATGTATTCGTTCAACATACCATCATTGGTGATCTGCTTGATACGCAACAGCTTCTCTCTGTCTGTGTCTATAGCTAGATCAATGTAGTGACATCTAGATTCTAATGCTTCTAGGTGGTCTCTCATCTTCTTGCTCTTAACGTTGTCGAACTTGATGTTGGTAATGAATATCGCTGAACCTTTGAACTCAAATGAATCTGGCACACCTTCGTTTCTAAGTTTGAATGAATCTGTGTTCCAATGTATACGTCTAGTCTTCTTAGAGTCTAGTGCGGCTTTTAAAATGTTTAGTGAAAGCTCATCGCTGAAGATTGAGTCACAGTCATCAAACACAATAACATTGTCTTTGTCTGCCATCTTGTACAGTTTACAGTAGAGTCCTATTGCTGACATCGCACCCTTAACAACTTCATACTTGGGAGGCTTCTCACCTAGTGTAGCGATCAAATCATGCTTGCCCAGCACCTTCTCAACACCATGTGACTTACCAACACCTGGAGGTCCTGATACGATCATTGCTCGCACATCACCTTTCTTGGTTGCTTTGGTCATGTCCTCAAGCATGTCGAAACGTTCTCTAAGACGTTCAATGGTCTCTTCGTCTGTCTCTTCTCGCTTGGTGACCTTAGTACTTGCGTCCACTGCTTCATATGCATGCGCCCCATCACAAGCGATCTTGATGTTACGATCTGGGAATCCTGCGACAGCCTTACCGTCGACTGTTACGTAGCCACCCTTGGCGCCCACTTTGAACTCTTCAGTCAAAGGAAACACCATACCAGCAAGCTCAACGTCTTTGCCTCTGATCTTGTACGTGCCTTCTAAAATTTTAATCTTTTTCATATTGCCCTCTTTCGGTTAATTAAATTAATTGCCTTATTGTCTATACAGTATACGATCATTCTTCTTTAATGTCAACCTCTTTTGGAGGCATATCCTGCATTTTAATCACAAAGTCAAAGAACGCATCTAGAGTATGCTGAGGTTCTTTGTAGTTACCAGCCGGGATACATACCGCCTGCTCATCCATTTGCTGTAGAGCACCCTGAGCCTCTAAGCAGGTGGCCTTGTCGTTGTACACGATAGGATCCTGTGTTAACAGAGTGATAAGGAGGTATGCTGTTTTCATTAGCCCCTCCCCTTCTTGTAGGTTGCAGGGTTCACTGTGTGAGCCCCCTTGATCTGATACTCACGATAGTCTTCGCTATCGTCAGCCAACTCAGCCATCCACTCATCGTAAGTGGTGTAATGGCATGGGAACTCTTTCCACCCTATGCTGTTGTCCATAGAGATCGCCGCAACAAACGCAACCGCGTCTTGCATACGGTCCAAGCCTTCGACCACGTAAGTCGAACCAAACTTGAACTTCCAATACGCCATGTTGTCAGCGAACTTGCCGCTCTCTGCATGAGCGCCATAGTTTTCCAAAGTCTGTGTGTGAACTACGAATTTATTTTCCATTGTACCCTCTTTCTAAGTTGCCCTAATTTCTTATTATGTATACAGTATATGATCTTATTATCTAAATGTCAACCACTAATTTGCCAAAACCTAAAAAAATATACGCTTGGCCTCTCCTGAGAGATTCGAACTCCCGACCCACGGCTTAGAAGGCCGTTGCTCTATCCAGCTGAGCTAAGGAGAGATATCCAAGCATCACGCTGGGGGCGACATCTACAGCCGCCCCCGACCTGCCTTACGCTACCTCTAGTTGATCTTCAATCTCCTGCTTGATTTCGCTACAGTTCCTTAGGACGAATTCGTAGATTGCATCCTGCTGGTCATCGCTCTGAAACTTCTCATGAGCCATAAGCACCTGACAGATCTGAGCCTTAGTCAATTCCTGACCTAACTCGATAAGCTCGATGTTCTCATGACCGTTCTTGTGTAGGATTTTGAACCTACCAATGTAGTCATTTGCGAATCTGATCTTCGTCACACCTTTGTGAGTTGAAGTACCAGCGGTATTAAATGTTTTTGATGTTGCCATATTAAGAAGCCCTCCTTAGGCGTTTTGTTATTATATTATTACTATACATTCAAACAATTCGAATGTCAACCCCTAATTATCGAATCTTTCCGATAATTCATTACAGTCTAGCATATCCTCTACATCATCTGTAGACATATACTTCAAAGCCATAGTCAGCATATCTTCTGCTGAGACCATGCCTTCTTCTACTAGTTCTAAGGCCTTATCCCTAGAATTACTTGCGATCTTCATATACATTATTCGCCCTCCCATCCGTTCTGGATTAAAATCATAGCACCGAATGCCATCATCGTTGCACCTATGCCTGCTACCATAAGCATCTCGCCTAGTGTGTTGGCGTTCTCCATACACTTGCCGCCACAGTCGTTAGCTGAACCAGCCATAGCTATTAAGCCACCTGCTACTAAAAAACCTGCGATCGTGTTTATAATTGTTTTCATTTTGCCCTCTTTCTAATTATTATACTTACAGTATACAGGAAGTTGACTCGAAAGTCAACCCCTAATTTACCTTTATTTTATGCGACTATTTCTTTGAGGATTGCTACTTCTAGGAAGTCGAACTCCGGATATCCCTGGGGATCCTTCTTACCATTGCTGACCAACCAGTCTCGGCCATCCCATAGATAAAAGTATTCACACCAGCTACCTGCTCTGGCTTCAACCCAGGCTTGTACATCTTCGTGGACCACAGCGTCTGTATCTTTCTCGCCTCGGTCTCTACCATATGCCATACACCAGTTCTCAAACATAGGAAGCTCTGGATTCTCAGCATACTTGGCGTCGAAGTCCTGCTGTTCACCTATCTCTTGCCTTAGGCTAGATAGATCACCTAGGTGCATTAGTGCATCAACCTTCTCATCGGTTGAATAAAACTCTTTTAGGATACGACCATTGTGGTCAACATAACCGTCCCAGTGACAGTAGATTGATTTGATTCCGTCTGCGGTTTTAACTGCTATTGAACTTCTTGTACTCATTTATTCGCCTCTCTGTTTGCCTAATTAATAATACACTCTAACATCTTCTAAGGTAGATGTCAACCCCTAATTATAACATTGTTGAGATTGCTATCAACAGCAACACGATACCACCCAAGGTAACGATCACCCAACGCATACTCCACATCAACCAACCAAAGACCACAGCCGTTCCTATTGATCCACCTACGACCATGCCCCATACTATGATCCAGATAAAGAATCCAATGATGCCAGCGATGCCGCCGAACCAAGGTAGGCCTTCTGCCATTGTTTGCATATTTTCTAATTGTAATGTATTCATCTTGCCCTCTTTCTAATTATGTTTATACTATACAGTCAACAACACCTGTTGTCAACCCCTAATTAATCTAAATCCGCCTGCCAATAAGTTCCGTCGAATGTAGCTCTCAAAGCCCCTAGTGGGAAGTCTGTGTGTTCGAACAGGATGTATGGAGCCGAAGTCCAAGTGCAGATCTTCTGCGTAACAATGTTGACCTCGTCTAACGGTATAAGTCTTTCACCTTCGACAGTTGAATTAAAAATGCGTATCATTGGATGCCCTCCTAGTGTTTCAATTTATATGTATACTATAGTACCTCTCGCATCTAATGTCAACCCCTAAATGCCAAAAATAAAATAAAAAAAGATCTCTAATGATCTCAATGACTTAGGGCTAACCTCTTGATACTAAAGGATTCTTAGTGGTTGACTTTAGGTAGGCGTGGTGCTATATTAATAACATAACTTGCGTAAGAGGGCATGCCGGAGAAATGGCAGAGGGCGAGAAAAACGTAAAAGGGCTATAGGCTGGCCGAACTCTGACCTGAGCGTCAACCAAAAAAATCCAACAATATCAATGACTTACAAGAAGAACACCCCTCTCGGCCTAACCTCTTGAAAACATTGATGAATTTCGGCAGGCACACAAAGAACAAAATCCACATCTGCCTCCCCAAGATCTCTTGTTCTTCTGTCTCAACCCCTCTATAATAGCGTATGAAACAAGAGGCACAACCGTCAAAATTCCAACGATTTCAATGACATAGCGTTAAAGCGTTAGTGTCTAATAGTAGCGTTAGAGCTGAATAGCGTAATAAACAGGACCTAACCTATTGAGATCATTGAGGAATCTAGTGTTGATGCTTATATAGTAGTAGAGTCTACAGTAGAGTCAACTGTTGAACCTTACAGTATAGTAGAGTCAAACCACTCTCGTTCCCTACACTATAAGCGAGTCTACAAGGACACGGCAGAGCGAGCATAGTTCCAAGAATGAGGCCCCGAAGGGGCCATCGTGGATCACCTTTGAAATGGTCAAAATAGGCCATTTTTAGGGGTGTTTAAGGGGTGCTTAGAGCCCCTCAGATGTTGCAAAAATGCCACACTCTATACACAATCCTTAGGTCTACAGTCTAAAAAAAAATTTGAAGACTGAGGCGACGAGAGGCATAGTTCAAATACTCTAC
>Ga0181403_1000220_pt1 | contig 13998 bp, 32 predicted proteins | sample 26SPOviralmetaG_FD_130132 | JGI IMG/M metagenome (GOLD analysis project Ga0181403, IMG submission 130132) | Marine viral communities from the oligotrophic San Pedro Time Series (SPOT) site, San Pedro Channel, CA, USA - 26 SPOT_SRF_2011-09-28 | ecosystem: Environmental > Aquatic > Marine > Strait...
AAGAAGAAAACGTAATGCAAGAAGGCAATTACAAAGCAATAGGAGAGAGTGCTGGTATACAAATTAAATACGCAGCTTACGAAACAAATAATTTTAACGGAATCTTTTCATCTGATAGCGAATATTTAAGTTTAATTAATTTAGCCAGGGTAAAACAAATACCTGTAGAAGAGCAGTTTGATCTTAATGAACATTTAACCTGGATAGAAAGAAGCAAACTACTAGCAATAGATACAGAGATAAAAAATTATAAAAAGACATATGGTCTAATTGATTTTACCGATATGCTAGAAAAATTTTTAAAACAACATCGTGATGAGATACCTAAATTTAAAGTTATTTTTGTAGATGAAGCTCAGGACCTGTCATTGATACAATGGTCTATTATAGAAAAACTAGAAAAAGATACAGGATGTGATGTATGGGTAGCAGGTGATGATGATCAAGCTATCTTTGGTTGGGCTGGTGCAGATGTAGATTCTTTTATTTATTGGAAGTCAAGAGAAATACTTTTAAATAAATCTGAAAGAGTGCCGAGTATTGTACAACAAAAAGCTTTAGGAATCATCAACAGAATTTATTATAACAGAATACAAAAAGATTATTTACCTAAAGCAGAAGTAGGAAATATTTATGAAAGATATAAATTAAACGATATAGATTTAACGGAAGGAGACTGGTTAATTCTTACTAGAACTAAAGCGTTGTTAAAACCTATAGCTCCTTATTTAAAACGTAAAGGATTATTTTTTAGTACAGCACAGGGTAATAGTATTGGTAAAAGTTTGTACGAAGATATTTTATCTTGGGATAAATTAAAACGCGGTGAACCTATTGGCGAGGTACAAGAACAAAGAATCAAGGAACGAGTATCAGGCGACAAGGATCTTACTAAAGAATGGTACGAAGCATTTAACACAGGTTCATTATCACAAAAAGAATACATGAAAGCAATGTTAACTAACAAAGAAGATTTATCTAAAGATCCAAGAATAAAAATTTCTACTATACATGGCGCAAAAGGTGGAGAAGCAACTAATGTAGTTTTATTTTTAAATCAAACTACTAATACAATTAAAGGAGCAAAGAAATCTCAAGCAAAACAAGACGAAGAATTTAGAGTTTGGTATGTGGGAACAACAAGAACAATGCAAAACTTGTTTGTAATTAAATGCAAAAATAAATCAAAGGAGTTTAAACTATGAGTAAAGTTTGGAACAAGCAGCACGGAGGATCACACTACCAGAAATATAAAATTCAGCCCAGCAAATTTGTTGTTGAGAATGAGTTGCTATACCCGGAAGGGTGTGCTATAAAATATATTATTCGCCACCGCGATAAAGGAAAGAAACAGGATTTATTAAAGGCAATACACTTTATAGAAATGATTATTGAAAGAGACTATAAATGATTGAAGCACAAACAGAGTGGGTAAAGCCTACAGAATTTCCAGACTTAAGACAAGCAGATACAATCGCTATTGATTTAGAAACACATGATCCAGATTTAAAAAGTTTAGGAACAGGTTCTATTGTTGGTAGAGGTAAAGTAGTAGGCATAGCAATTGCTGTTGATGGCTACGCAGGATACTTTCCTTTCGATCACGAAGGCGGTGGTAACCTTGAAAAAAGCAAGGTTTTACAATGGTTTAAGGACATTTGCGAATGTCCAGCAGACAAAGTTTTTCATAATGCAATGTACGACGTGTGTTGGATTCGTTCGATGGGAATAAAATTAAACGGAAATTTATATGACACTATGATTGCTGCATCATTAGTTAATGAAAATAGATTTAGATATGATCTTGGATCTTTGGGTTGGGATTATTGTGGTCGAGGTAAAAACGAAACAGAATTAGTTGCAGCTGCAAAAGAATGGGGACTAGATCCTAAAGCAGACATGTGGAAAATGCCAGCAATGTATGTTGGTAACTACGCTGAACGTGATGCAGAGTTAACGTTAGCTTTGTGGAGAGTCATGCAAAAAGAATTAAGCGACCAGGATCTAGGATCTATTTTTGATTTAGAGACACAACTTTTTCCTTGCCTCGTTGATATGCGTTTTTTAGGAGTGCGTGTAGATGTAGAAGGCGCTCACAAATTAAAGAAACAGTTAGCTGAACAAGAAAAAGAATTATTACACAAAGTAGAAAAAGAAACACAAGTAGATGTTCAAATATGGGCAGCAAGGAGTATTGAGAAAGTTTTTCAAAAACTAAACCTACCCTACGATTTAACCGCCAAAACAAATTCTCCATCATTTACTAAAAATTTTCTTTCTTCTCATGAACATCCTTTAGTCAAGTGTATAGCAAAAGCTAGAGAAATAAACAAGGCACATACTACATTCATTGATACAATTATTAAATACGAACATAAAGGTAGAATACACGCAGATATAAATCAAATTAGATCTGATAGTGGGGGAACAGTAACCGGAAGATTTTCTTATTCCAATCCTAATCTACAACAAATTCCTGCGCGCAACAAAGACTTAGGTCCTTTGATCAGATCCCTCTTTATACCTGAGTCGGGTTGCGAGTGGGGATGCTTTGACTACAGTCAACAAGAACCCAGACTCGTAGTGCACTATGCATCCTTAGATCAAGACTCTAGTGTCTTTAATGTTAAAGACGCATACAACGAAGGAGATGCAGACTTTCATACTATCGTTGCAAAGATGGCACAGATACCAAGAGACCAAGCTAAAACAATTAACCTGGGTTTATTTTATGGTATGGGTAAAGCTAAACTACAAGCAGAGCTTGGTGTATCTAAAGATAAGGCGGAAGATTTATTTTCTGTTTACCACAACAGAGTACCTTTTGTTAGAACACTAATGAAAAGTGTATCTAATCGAGCACAACAACGAGGACAGATACGTACATTACTTGGTAGACTTTGTCGTTTCCATTTATGGGAACCAAATAGTTTTGGTATGCACAAAGCTTTACCATTTGAACAAGCAGTACAAGAACATGGTCCAGGTATCAAACGTGCATATACATACAAAGCATTAAATAAATTAATACAAGGATCAGCTGCAGACATGACTAAAAAATCTATGTTAGATTTATATAAGGAGGGTATTATACCTCACATACAAATACATGATGAACTAGATATTTCTGTAGAAAATGATAAACAAGCTAAATTAATTAAAGAAGTTATGGAATCAGCAGTTGACTTAGAGATACCTAACAAGGTAGACTATGAGTCCGGTAAAAACTGGGGAGACATACACTAGGAGGAAACATGGTTAAAAAATATGTAGATAAATTTATGGTATGGCAATTACATAACAGAAGAGAAATCGTTTGTTTTGTTGCAGGTCTTATCGTAGGCGCAGTGGTAATATAATGTACTATGGCGTATTTGAATGCTAATATACCAGTAACATACGCACAAATCAGAAAAGAATATTTATATGATCTTAAAGCTCATCATGGAGAAGTTGAAGACTGTATTATCTTTGGCATGTCAGCTCTTACAGGTAAAGCAATTCTCTGGCACGCGATTATGGAGAACGGTGCAATCTTTTATAGATTACCTATTACAGCTTTTATACAACGTGGATTTAAGGCTGAGGATGTTCCTCAACGTAGACTTGATGAGCTTCAGCTTTGGAATTCTTTTAGTTATTATCCTGCTATTACTTCTTGGGACATCTTAGACGGACAAGCCGGTAAGTATATAGGAAAAGATAAAAAATGGCACGCAGGAAAATATTTATTTACTGTTGACTTTGCACATCCAGAGAGTAACATAGTCGATACTGATCATTCAGAGATACCGCACGAACACAAGTGCGCACACATTATTGCGTTAGACGACGGCAATTTTGCAGCACAACCCAACAACAGATGTATATGGGACATTCCTTCTTTTACTGTAAAAGATAATATTCCTGATTGGAAAGTGCAAACAAACGAGTGGAACGTAGAGGATAGTAGAGCTTGGCGTACAGAAGATACAGACAAGTTTTTCTATGAAATTGAGGAAAAGAAAAATGATAAAACTGATTAAAAAATTTTTTAATTTATTTAAACCAAAAAAAGTTATTGAAAAATGTGCAGTGCACGTAGCTAGATTTAAAAAGTCTTGTCCACGTTGTCAGCAATTAAATCAATTACACGGTCAAGTTTGGTAGGTCCATGAACTTAGCAGATTTATTAAAAAAGAATTTTGTATTAGTACCTGTAGTAGCTTCAGTACTAGTTGGTACGTTTACTGGCGTTCGTTATATTGTTAATCTTACAGATACTATCAACACTAACCAACAAGAAATTGTAGATCTTAAAAGAGATTTAAAAGTTGCTGAAGATAAAATTGTAGATCAAAATACAAGATTAACTTCTGCAGAATCTACGTGGCAAATGGCAGAAAATTTATATAGACAACTAGCAGATCAAGTTAGAGAACACGACTATGATATTAAGGATTTAAATAGGTAATGAATTATGGAGATAGCCAGGATGAATTATTATTTTACAGGATTACTTATTTTAGCTCTTACAATGTTGGCTTTGTTTATAGAACCTGCATATCCTAGAAACGAATACCTTAACGAGTATGGTGTAAGATGTGGTGAAATGGAAGTAAGCACAGAAAGACGTGATACTGATTATAACTATAGTGATAGTAATACACATGAAGATCAATATATTAGATTTACTTACAGAAAATATTTAGGCACAGATTGTAAAACTTCAAAAGAAAATGTAGCAATTAAGCAACAATTAGAATTAATGAAGATGTGTGGTAGGGTTAACAGCAATCCTAGTCTAGCACATAATGAAAACTTTGATTTATTAGTAGCAAAATGTAGGGGTGTAACTCCTGCAAGAGATAACACCAGACCCGTTGACTCACAAAGTTTGTGGGATGACATGAAAGATGAATACAAAAAAGAGAACCCAGAGATTAATTTAATGGGAGATAAGCTTATAGGACCCAAAAAAAGTAAATTGAAAATGCCTCCAAAAGACTTTATATTACCTTTACCTAAACCAAAAGATGATTGATAAATATATATTAAAATTTTGTGACATGTTAGATAGATACACTGCGTGGATAGATAATTTATTTTTTGCACCGCGTTGTAAGTGTAAAAAAAAGAATTCTAAAAGAACCTATAAACATGAAAAAGATCATGGCACAGATATAAGTTTTGAAAACGAAACAAACAATGGCAAATAAACCATTAAACATATCAGAATCCGCTGCAGTGCAGATGCCGATGAAGACGGTAGCCTCCTTGATAGTGCTCGTTGCAGCCGGCGTGTTTGCATATACTGAGCTAACTTCAAGATTGGTATCGCTAGAGACGTCACGTGAGCTGTTTGAGGCTGACCTGCTCAAAAAAAGTGAGCAACTGCCCACGGACCAAGAACAGTACATGCTCCTGGAAGCAGTTTTTTCTGACGTCGAGAAGTTACAAAAAAATCAAGAGCAAAATATGACAAACAAAGTCAACATAGAATTTACTCAAAAACAATTAGAAAAATTATTAATTGATGTAGAAAAATTAAAAGATAAAGTTAGACAAAACGGGAGCTATAATAATGAATGAGGTAACAGAAATTGTGGTGGCTTTACTCATGCTGGTTAACGGAGAAATGAAAGAAGCACGTATACAGACTGGATATGCAGAATGTATAAAAGGCGCACGTGTAGCTAAACGTGGTTTAAAAATTAATAGTAATGTTAAATATTCTTGCATAAAATGTGAGGCGGTATTAGAGGATAATATTGATGGGTCCAAATCAATTAAAAAACTTATCGTCAAATAAAATAGCTAAAGAATTAAAAGATAGACGTTATCATCAGCGTGTGGTAAGATCTAAGAAAGCATACGATAGGAAGAAATATGGTAAAACCAGTAGATATAACGAAGACAGTAATAGTACCGAAGCCACATAATAAACAAGATAATTTAAAATCTTTTTTTATAGGGCATGTAGACCAGTACATTGAAGAAGAAACAACTGACGTTACAGTAGATGTAAAAGAAACAATTAAACAACCACATCTTGATAATTCTAAAGCAGACACAAAATGGAGAGAGATATACTAATGTCTAAAGATAAAAAAGATAGACGTTGGGATGGTAGATCAAGAGTCAGTACAAAACAATATAAAAAAAACTACGACGATATTTTTAAAAAAGAACAAGATGAATTAAATGAATCTTATAAACAATCGATAAGAAATAAAAAAGAAAGACAAGCTAACATGCAATCAGATAATATTGATTTAAAAAAAATAAAAACAATAACACAAGAGATACAAACAGAAATTGTAAATGGTCAGTGTCCTACTTGCACAGCAGAAACTGTATTAGTTTCTATATGGCCTAATTTATTTAGATGTATGACATGCGGCACGGACCTTGAACAAAAAGTAAATGGTAAGATAAGTTACATACCTAATACAAAAAACGTAGAACTTAAAATGAAAGTCGATGGCCAAAGCTAAAGGACTATACGCAAAGGTTGCACACGAACCTATATTTCACAAGACGTCGATTGGACGTAATCCAAGCAAAGCAAAAATGAACAAATCAAAGCGCAGGTCATTTAAGAAGTATCGTGGCCAGGGAAAATAACCCTTAAGCGCTTAAAGAAATAAGCGCCTTAAGGGAAGAAGGTGTGAATACTGTGATATATATGTCACAGAATTATACATGTCAAATGGTTTTTAATGGAGCGCAGGTAAACTTAACGTACATGTCATATTGATTGACTTCTTCTCGACCAATCTGTAACATCTTTGCCGTTGATTGCTCATAACCTGCAAGCATACACTCATACATATCAGGAAATTGTGTTGGCCAATCATAAGGCACTAGACACTCACCAGCTACGCCTGAACAAAGTATTAATGTTAAAAGTATTTTCATTTTCCCCTTGACTATAATATCCCATATATTATATTAGGACAAGGAAGGAATATAATATGACAGATATAACTAAATACAAAAACGTTTCCTTGTCTAAAAAAACTTATATGGACGTAGGAACTCTAAGTAAAGAAATATTTGAAGTGCCATTGTCACTCTCAAAAACTATAGAATACTTAGTCGAAAAAGAAATGAAAAAGGTAAACAAAAAGGTGAATGGAAATGGCAAAGAAAGATAAAGTAATTTGTCCAACTTGTAAAGGTAATGGATATGTTAGAATACCATACCGATTAGCTAAAGAAGAGATAACTGCACAATGTGGTGTATGTGATTCAGAAGGAGAAATAAATGCGGATCAGGTTGATGGTATTATTGTTGACAATGATGGTATTCACAGGTTGCAGTAAGGCCGACTATGATTTGAATCCGTGGACCACGCTGTTAAATCAAGTGATAAAACATGATAGATAAATTTGTATATACGACATTACATTTTATTATGAAGTACGCAGGTCAACTAAATGCGTGGGCTTGGCGTGAACATGTAAAAATAATTAGAAAGAATAGAAAATATGAAACAACTAACGATAAGTAGTAAAGACATAAGTCCTAAACAATGGAACATTCTATTGTTAGAACTTAACCTGATAAGAAAAGCTTGGGCGCCATATGCAAAGCTAGATATCAAAGCGCCTAGTTTTAATAAAGTTATAAAATGGGGTACAAAAAGATATGATGCAAAAGATTGATGACGCCGCTAAGATGTGGGAGAAAACTAAAGATCCTAAATATAAAGATGAATGGTATAAATTAATAAGGAGCTGGAACAATGGACTTAATATTATTGAACGACGGGCTATATCACCTCGTAGAAGTAACGAAGGAAATGACGAAGGGAATAACATTGTTAAGTGAAGCAGATTGTTTTGATCTTTGTGATATACTTAGAATACATTTAACTACTTACTATGATTATCCAATCAACGCGCATATGATGAATGATGATAGTGGACAATTGTTTGGATGTATATGCAAGTCTTAAAATATCCAGACACATTCTTACGTGATAAATCACACGTAGTTGTATTGCCTTTAGATGAAAAAGACAGAGAGTTAATAGAGGATATGTGTTTAACTATGTACAAAGAAAATGGCATAGGGTTAGCTGCAGTACAGGTTGGCTATCTAAAAAGAATTTGTGTACTTGATATAACACCATCAAGAGCCAATCCGATTGTGATGATCAATCCAATTGTAAAAAAGAAATCAGAAGAAACTTTAACTATGGAAGAAGGATGTTTGTCTGCTCCAGGTAAAGTTGGAAAGGTAAAACGACATATAAGAATGACCATTAATTATTGGGACCGGTATGAAGAAGAACATGAAAAAACTTTTTATGATCTACATGCGCAGGTAATACAGCATGAGCTGGACCATATGGATGGTAAACTTTGTATAGATTATGACAAAAATTAGTGTTGCAGAAGTTGGCTATATTGCTGGCTTATTTGATGGAGAAGGAAGTCTACACATACGTAGAGGACTGGAAAAGAAAAAGAAACATAAAGGTAAACCTGGGTATCGAATGTCTAATTCGATGCGTATTAGTATGGAGATAGCCATGACTGATGAGTATGTAATTCGTTGGGTCCATGAGATACTTGGAGTTGGTACCGTGATACGTAGAGATGTAAAAGGTTTAACTAAAACAGGTAAAAAATTTAAAACACAGTGGCGTTGGCGATGTACTTTTAGAGATTGTTATTATGTCTGTAAATTATTATGGGCAGATGCTAAAGTAAAATTACATAAAATAGAACAGGTTATAGATCACTATGAACCAGAATATATAATGAACGAAAAGGTAGTAAGCTTACATGAGTACAGACAAAACATGGACATGGAATAAACTTTATCATTACCCGCCGTCGACTCGTAGTACGACAGACGGACTTAGGACTTATGATGTGGGTAACGAAAAACTACCGAGTGTTACAACGATACTTGGTAAAACTAAAAGCGCTGAGTCGCAGGAATCTATAGCCAGGTGGCAGGCGAAAGTCGGCATGGAGCAAGCGACAAGGATCAAGGAACAAGCGGCCGCGCGCGGAACGAACGTACACATGCACTTAGAAAAACATATTTTAGGAGAAGGTCATCTTGATTTAACGCCAGAAGGCAAAATTGCAAAGGGTATGGCCGATACAATAATAGCTAAAGGATTCAATGATTTACAAGAAATTTGGGGAAGTGAAGTGGTTATTCATTACCCAGGTTTGTACGCCGGAGCTACAGACCTTGTTGGAGTCTATGACTATGAAGATAGTATAATAGATTTTAAACAAAGTAATAAACCAAAAAGAAAAGAATGGATTGATGATTATTTTATGCAGCTAGGAGCATATGCTATGGCGCATAATTATGTTTATCAAACTCAAATAACACAAGGAGTAATATTGATGTGTACTCCTGATAACTATTTCCAAAAGTTTCAGATAAAAGGAAAAGAGTTTATTAAATATCAGCATCAATTTTTAGAAAGGGTTAGTAAATACTATGAAACAAAAACTGATTGATCTTACAGAAAAAAGGATCTTAAAAGAAATGTATGAAGATGAGAGTCTATTAAAAAAAATGTTAGACATAGACACAGGAGATGTGCCACCTGAACAGCTAGACGCATTGTTGGTCAGAATACAGCAACTTTTAGGCAAAGTTGCCACAAATCAAGATAAAATTATAATGTTACAGGATATTACAGATGACTGCTAGTTTTGGATGGGGAATGTTGCTGTACGGCCTTGTATGCATCTTTATTGGGGCAATTATCGTGTACCGAGTTATTAATAGAAAAACACCAGAACAACTAGAGCAAGAAGAAAACGAAAAATATTTGCGTGATTTACGCAACAAACTGTGACATATATATCACAGTGTATAGTTTAGAAACATTCTAAATTACAAGAATCTAGGTTTTATGCGGGTGATCACGAATCTATAGGTTTTTAAAAACTACGAAATTGTTAAAACAGCACTTTTAGTTTACACGTGATCTCGTGATTTCGTGATGAGGCAGGATTACCAACGGTTTTAGGGTTTACAGGGGCCGCGCGGGACTTTTGGGTACCAAAATCCAGCAAAAAATTCTAGAAAATGCTATAGGGTTTGATATGGTAGGAAGAAATAAAAATTGGACAGGACCGTCTTCTTGGATGGAAGAGTTTAATAAAAAACACAACCCAGATTATTATTATGGCAAGAAAAAAACCAAGAAGAAGAAAACAAGTCGTCCCAAGTCAACCGAACGATATCCCGTATACAAAGTACAGGATTGAGTGGACAGATGCGTTATCCGATTCGGGTTGGGCTGATGACAGAGAATTTACTAAAATGAAATTAGCAAAACCAGTTAATGAAGGTTGGTTGTTTTCTAAAGATGATAACTCAGTAAAAGTATTTGCTTCTTATGACAAAGACCCGACTACAAATGAGATTACATTTGGTGATCGTACAATGATACCAACGTCATGGGTTCTTAAAATGACTAAGATAAAATAGGTTTAGGTTTCTTTTCTTGTGGAGTTTTATTTTCTTCTTTTTTGTCTAACAACAGTGAGTTATCAGATACTATCGTATTGATTCTTTCGTTTAGTTCGTCTTCAGATAGGTCTTCTATCTTACCTGTTCTAATAATTTTTTGTTCAATGTATAATCCACCGACAGCACCACGGGCTTTTTCTGCGTTAGTTGCTGCTGAATAAGATTTAGATTTTATTGCTTCATCTCTAATTTTAGCTAGCTCTGTTAAGTGACCACCAAAAGATATGTTGTGCTTCTTGTAGTTCTCTTCTCTTAGTTCTCCTATGTGCTTAACAACTAATGGATAGTATTTTGGATTTTGTAGTTCGCTTGCTTTCTTACGAAGTGTAGCATTGTCCCCTTCATAGCCTGCTTCCTTTGCACATTCATATGCAAACTTATGGCCTTCGTTGAACACTAAGATTTCCGCAAATTTTCTTTGCATCGGAGTCAATCTTGTTGGTAGTCCGGGTTTCTTCTTTTCTAATTCGTTCATAGTATTTTACCTTACGTAATAGCACTTTATTCCATGCTTGCACATCCTCTAATTTATGCTCCAAATCATCTATTTTGTTTTGAAGTCTTGCATACCAATTAATTCCTATTCTATTCACCACTATATTGACAATATAACCATAATATCTTATAAAATCAATATATGAAAGATGACAGAGGAAAGTTAGATTTAACTAGACAAATTGAAGATTTAACAAAGCAAAAGAAATTTCTACAAGACAAATGTAGACAAGCTGGAGCTGAAATTAATGAATTGAAACGAGATAATGTATTATTATCTCATGATGTTGCTACATTAACAAACAGAATACAAGGCTTGGAAAACAATGTTAAAGGGTAGAGATTTAATCATGATCTTCGATAGATTCGTAGGTCCAAAGAAAGGGAGCTCGGTAGCTCAAGATGCAAGGGTGCAAGTTCAAACACCAGACGGAAGATTTTTTGATGTCCAAGGAATTAATTTAGTTGAAAATAAAATTATAGGTGCTAGAGAAACACACCGGATAGTGATTTCAACTCATGAAGAAGTAGCGAAAATGGGCTCACCAATTAAGCTTTTGTAAACATCTGTTACCGTCATTATTTTGATGAAACCTGAAACAAAATTATGGCATGAGCTTAAAAGAATTACACCACAAATTTCGTGGACTAGACTTGAAAATACTAGCGTATTTGGTACTCCCGATCTATTGGGTTATAATACTTTTGGCAAGTTTTTCACTGTTGAGCTGAAGGTAACATCCGGTAACAAAATCCGGTTTTCCCCACATCAAATTGCGTTCCATGTTAAGCATCCGTTGAGTAGTTTTATACTTGCCAAGAAGCCCAGTCAGGGCTCCTGCAAATTGTTTCCAGGTACCTGTATCTTGGATCTTGTATCAGAAGGATACAAGATGCCTGCTGCTTGTGACTCTCAGCTTGTTGCTTGTGGCTTATATCTATCTAATCTTCGTTAGCCTGTTGCTTGCTGCTTGTAGCTTGTGACTTATGCTTGTTGCTTGTTGCTTGTGACTTTGAGCTTGTGGCTTTTTTGGTTTGGCCCGAATCAGGCGCACGCTGATTCTCTTCCGTCGAAGATTCTTTGCTAATGGCCTGATCCGAATTATTACGTAGCTTGCGTAATTCTTTATAATATTTTGGGTGTCTCCACATGTCAATGTTTCCCGTAGCTAACGTTGCTGTAGTCTCTGTTCCAACATTGTCTACAGTCCCTGCACTCGTTGCCTTGAGTCGCAGCGGGGCAGGTGTGATAGCCTTTATCAATTACTGTAGAAGTCCAGGGCCAGCTCTTCACCGGTCCTTGGTTTATCATATGCGAGGACATACGAATTATTAAATTTTCTGGAACGTCTTCAGGCTTGATCTGTGTTAAGATCTTGGCCTCCCTCGTTGGTAGCCAGTGTCTGGTCTCAGGTGTTAACCTGCAAACCTCAAAAATTTTCTCCAGGTGTTCTAAGCTCTGAAGGTCCCCGCTGTCATGCCATCTAAACCATGGCTGCTTGTCGATTAGTACTACCATTGCTTGCACCCATTGCGGATGGTCCAGGCTGTCCATCCTTCGCTGCAATGCGTCTTTAACATTCTTGAATCTATATCTACCCTTCATCGCGTAACAGCCAGCGCATACGCTGCCCTTTACCGCCTGAAGCTTGACACCAGTTACACAGCGCCAGGCTGGCAGGTTGTAAGCGTGTCCAGGCATCTTCGACGGCTTCGACAGCCCGCCGGTTATTATCTTTGCTTCTTTCTTGTTCATATTTCCTCGCTTTCTATCTCCTATATAATCTTATATATTTATATGTCAAGTGTTTAATTGCTTGCTGCTTGACGCTTGTAGCTTGCGGCTTGTAACTTTTTTCATATGAAACCAGCCGCGTTCCGTCGACGTACTAGCGGCCGGCCAAACTCCAGGTCGCTAGGTTTTACCCATGATCGCTAACGTACAGGGAAATGCTAGAAGCAAGATTTGGACGCCCTTGAGCTTTCAAAATTTTACTGATCCCAGGTCATTGGCTCCGAATAGCTAGCAATATCTACCAATGACCAGGGATCAGGCCAGGTTGTCTGTGTATCCCTGGCAATAATCCTACCTACTTTTGCTGGTGTAGGTCCCATTAGGATTTATAGTTTTGTTTCAGCGATAAATCCTCAAATGAGGCTGAGATTACATCTTATATTATCCTATATAATAAGTCAAGCATTATTTTTATCTTTTTTTATTTTTTTCTCTTGACATATATTACCATATAATATAGGATAAGGGTAGAAAGCGAGGACACAAATGATGTACTTAATAATACAAGAAAATAGATTTGATAACATAGACAATCTTTATAATGTTATTAATTTTACAAATAACCTTGAAAAAGCAAATGATATGTTGCAAGGTTATAACTTAATAAATAAAGACAAGAGAGTTGTTTATTCAATAGTCAAGTATGAACAACAAATAGAAAGAGAGGCAGTATGACAAAGATAAGAATGAACACCGAGTTAAGAAACAAACTCTTTAATAAAATCAAAAATGTCTTTGAGAATGAGGACACACAGGAACGAGAAGCATTTCTTCAAGCAAGGGAAAGTGTAGATCATCACTATAAATATGCGAGTGAACTTGCAAAGTTAGTTGTTGAAAGAGCATATCCTGTTGATGATGTTGCAACACTCCGAACTTTCAAAAGAAAGTATGGACAACCTTGTGATGTTGTTGCAAAAGATAAATGCTTTTACTTTGCACACTCCGAAGATGTTGATGATGAGGGCAAAGAAACAGAAACAAAATCACACTTTGATTTTGGTTTGTTTGGCAATCTAAATGGTAGTGAGTATTCAAGTGAAGAGGGTAAAAAGTTTGCAGTTGCATACTACCGAGAAGAACTAAAAGCAAAAGATTGCAACCCAGATATCTTTGCACAACAAAATGAAAACAAAGATAATCCACATAAAACTAAACACGTTGACGAGTGTATGAAAGCATTAGGTCAAGGTAATCATTATAGTAG
>Ga0181403_1000223_pt1 | contig 13861 bp, 24 predicted proteins | sample 26SPOviralmetaG_FD_130132 | JGI IMG/M metagenome (GOLD analysis project Ga0181403, IMG submission 130132) | Marine viral communities from the oligotrophic San Pedro Time Series (SPOT) site, San Pedro Channel, CA, USA - 26 SPOT_SRF_2011-09-28 | ecosystem: Environmental > Aquatic > Marine > Strait...
AACTTTCCTGGCACTGTACAGCTAGGTGATGTGACTGCTATAGATCCTGACAGTCTGCCTGATATTGATCTACTCATTGGTGGCTCACCGTGTCAGGGCTTCAGCTTTGCAGGTAAGCAATTAAACTTTGATGATCCACGCAGTAAGTTATTCTGGGAATATGTGCGGCTACTCAAGGCACTCAAGCCTAAGTACTTCCTACTTGAGAACGTCAAGATGAAGAAGGAAAGCATGAACGTTATCACTGAGGCGCTGGGTGTAGAGCCTATCTTTATCAACAGTAACCTAGTGTCTGCTCAGAATAGACAGCGATATTATTGGACAAACATTCCAGTAGATAAGCTACCTGATGACAAAGGTATTGTACTTGCTGACATCTTAGAAGATGGACATGTTGACCGTGACAAGTCACACTGCATTGACGCTAACTACTTCAAAGGTGGCAACCTAAAGTCATACTTTGAGAAGCACCGTAGACAGCTAGTGTTCAGCAAAGATGGCATGTGTCATGTAGGTGACGCAGGTATCAGTGACAAGTATGCATACGTCAATCGTGTGTATCATCCATCAGGTAAAGGCCCATCACTTGTAGCGTCAGATGGTGGACACCTACAACCTAAAGTATCTAAGGGTACTACTGAATACAGAAAGCTAACACCTACTGAATGTGAACGCTTACAGACAGTACCTGAGGGTTACACTGACCACGTATCAAATACGCAGCGGTACAAAATGCTTGGCAATGGATGGACTGTGGACGTAGTATCACACATAATGAAAGGACTAACACAATGATGAACTTAACAATCAACACAAAGGCTTTCCCTGATGCAGATCCAGGAATGTTACAAGAGATGCTTGGCATATTACCTTACTGGGTACGTGAGTATAACCTTCTAGGTGAAGGCATGGACATCGTAGAGTTTATGACTGAACGCTACGGCTTTGGTAGCTTGTACCAATTCAAGGGTGACGTACAGTCTGATGGTACGTACAGCTATCCAGAAGACCCTGACCTGCCATACGTAGGTAAGATGAACACACCTGACGGTAACGTGTACTTCTATGAGTACGCTATGCTTGCACTACCCTTGCCTAGTGGTGAGTACTTCGTAACACGGATGGACTAAGACTATGCTACTTGTACTGTTCTCACCTATTCTTGCGTACTTCCTGATGTTATTTAGTGTTGTTATCGTTACTAGTATAGGGATGGACAGCGAGGCTATTGACACAGCTACACTGACTGTAGTATATATTCAGTGCATACTAATCGTGCAACTAATAAGAGCAATCAAGAAAGGACTAACCTAATGATTATTGAAGACCAAACAGTAGAAGTAAAAGTGTGGGATCATAATGATGCAGTGATCTTTGTATATGAAAACATACACGAGAAGACAGATGAAATACATGAGTCAGGCGTTCCTGTTTGGCGAAGCTATAAGAAAGTAGTCACAGCTATTCCAGTAAACTTTACTTATTGTGATAGTTTATCTAATGATGATAAGCTGGTGTTGGTACGCAAGGTATCTGATGCATTGACTGAATTGTACGCCTATGAAGATGGTTACGAGATGGGTGTGTCTTACTACATCAACCACGATCAGTATGTAAACGCCTAATATAGGAGACTAAACTAATGGCATATAATGATTTACTTATCCCTATCAATGACTACCACAATGACCTGCAGCGGGAGATTGATGACGCAGACTGGCTAGGTGACTTAGCTACTGCTGATGCTATGCGTGAAGACATACAGCACGTTAAGCAAATGATTGACAGTGGCGAAATGTATTACCCGTTATGGTAGCAGGTTCACAAATAGTAATCCCTTTCCTGATAGCTTATGTGGGTGGCTTCATCTACTTCTTATGGCGAGGCATAGATAAAGACGATGACTAATGTATATTAAGCGAGTGCTTACCGCCTTTAGTGTTCTTACCAATGTGCTACTAGGCGGTAGCAATAATCAAACATTGTCAGCCAGAAATTGGCAATGGAAAAAAGAAGGTAGGCTAAACATTGTGTGGTTCATCGATCTATTCATAGGTCAGGGTCACTGCTTAGAGTGTTGGGTTTACTGGAAAGTGAGGAGAAAGTGGTGATGCTAGAAGGTGACACAGTAGGTACTACAATCGCTGTTGTGTTTGGTCTTTTCATTATTTATACGGTGTGGTTAGATGGCAAAGATAAATAAACTAACAGCTAACTCTAGGATAGCTGACTTACTAGACTACTACCTAGACAGTCATGCATTCTTAAAACTATCTAGCCCAGCGCAGAAGGACTATGAGTCATGCACTAAAGTTATACGTGCCTCACTAGGTAGCGTAAGACTGCGTGACATTACTGTGCCTAAGGCAGAGGTTGCCTATGAAGAGTGGCTAAAGAGAGGAACATATAGAGCTAACAAGATCGCAGCTATCATGTCTATCATCCTTAACAAGGCTATAGGTATGGGCCTACGTATACTCAATCCAGTACCACACATGGACAGAAAGACTAACCCAGAGCGTAAGGTACTGTGGGAGCCTGACCAAGTGTATGCGTTCTTAGATACAGCCTACAGTGATATTAAGTGGCGCTCTATTGGTTTGATTGTACAGATGGCTTATGAGTGGGGCCAGCGTATAGGTGACATGAGACTACTGACTTGGGATTGCATAGACTTAGACAAGAAGAGGTGCGACATTACACAGAGCAAGCGTGGTGCAGAGGTACACCTACCTATCAGTGATCCATTGATGCACGTACTTAAACAACAGCACGATACGTTTAGCTTCCAGCCATACGTAGCACCACAGATAAAGCCTAGTGATGGGGCATACAAGCCATACAGAAAGGATAACTTATTCAGCTACGTCAATGACATCAAGCAAGCTGCAGGGCTACCAGATGAACTAACAGCTATGGACATGAGGCGTTCAGCTATCACTGAGATGGTTGAGGCTGGTGTAGATATAACACAGATCAAACAGGTTAGTGGACACTCAAACATAAATAGCTTGACACCTTACATAAAACATACATATACTGGTGCATCAGAAGCATTAGCCCAGCGCAGTGCATACAAGGAGAAGCAGTGATGGATAATTATGTAAGAGATCTTGACCTATCTGATGGTGAATCTATACGTAAGACTTGTCCTAAATGTGGTAGCAAGAATACATTTACTGCCAGTAAGATTGATGGGCGTGTAGTGTACAACTGCTATAAACTATCGTGTGATCTAGCTGGTAAGTTCTCTTCTGCTATGACACATGAAGAACTACAGTCTTACTTTGTACAACCCCTGGTTGAAACGTATAATAAAAACAAGGAGTTAGATAGCTTTGTTTATCCAGAGCACATAACTAATGATGACCCTGCTAATGGACACATGCGTAGGTTTAAGCAGCGGTGGAGTAAGTTGCAAAATGAGACTTTATTATTTGATGTAAAAGATAAACGTGCAGTGTTCCCTATATATAGTGGTAACAAATTAGTTGATGCTATTGGCAGAGCATTGGATGGAGCCATACCAAAGTGGTACAGATACAGTGGTACTGCCAAGCACTACGAAAGAACTATGGGTGATGCTAATGGGGTATACGTTATAGTAGAGGATGTCATCAGTGCTATCACTGTGGCTAGGTCTTTCATCAATACTACTGGCTATGCTCTACTAGGTACTAGCTTGACAGAGGAACACAAAACTGATATAGCTGATAACGCTAGGGCTGTTATCGTAGCATTAGATCCTGATGCATTAAGTAAGACACTAGAGTACAGAAGGGAGCTACAACTATGGACAGGTCTACCTTGTAAGGTACTGAGCCTAGAGGATGACCTTAAGTATGAGCGTGAAGCAGACATGAAAGGGCTTAAAGAGTTGATCGATTATGAAACAGGAGCACAAGAACAAACAGAACCCTATGGCTAAGGACTTACGACAGCCTAAGTATAGGCAGCAGGTTATACCTGACAAGAAGAAACCTAAACCAGTAAGAAAAGAAAAGCATAAAGGAGATACACATGCTTACAGAGACAGTTAATCCAAAGACAGGTAAGAAAAAATACTACAAAGATAATCCTGATGCAGTAAAGCTTCGTGACTCAAAGCGTATGTGGGTAAACGGTAAGGAAATCTCAAAGAAGCATCCTTTACATAAACCTGGACGCTATAAATCATTTGGTGACGCAGCGTTTTTTTCCCTACAGAAAGACAATCAGATACTTGAGGGTTACGTGTACGCTATTCGTAATGCTGCATGGCCTGACTGGATTAAGATTGGTAAAGCTATTGATGCAGAGGATAGGCTCAACGGCTACCAGACAAGCTCACCTATGCGTGACTATGAGTTGATACATTCAGTTTACTTTGATGATCGTAACAAGGCTGAGCGTGACGCACACAAGATAGCTGATCGTAAGGGTGAACGTAAAGGTGAATGGTTTAAGATAACAGAAGAGCAAGCACTAGAAGTATTACAGGAGTTGACACTTGACTGAGGCACTAGCAGCAGCATCTATACTTGCATTTTTAATCGCAGGTTTTATATACATTATAGTTAGTGAGATGAACAAATGATTGAAGCAACATACATAGATCACATGGGTACTGACTTGACAGTAGCTAATGCTGCTCGTGTAAGTTTTGGTAAGCAGAGTGAGATGGATACGAGTGACGTATGGGGTCCACCTACCTTGAAAGACAAGGACGCTAAGCTTATCAGCTATCTTGCAGAGCACAAACACATGTCACCCTTTGGTCATTGCTTTGCCAGCTTCCACATCAAGGCACCAGTGTTTGTAGCTAGGCAGCTAGTCAAGCATAAGTTCCTACGCTGGAATGAGATTAGCCGTAGGTATGTGGACAGTGAGCCTGAGTTCTACATTCCGACAGAGTGGCGTGGACGTAATGAAGATAAGAAGCAGGGTAGTAAAGGTATAGTTGACTTCATAAGTTCATCACTTGCACAGGATATGGTAGAAAGTAGCAAGCAAGATTATAATTATTTATTATCCAAAGGTTTATGCCCAGAGCAAGCACGTATGATACTACCACAGTCTATGATGACTGAGTGGTACTGGTCAGGTAGCTTGGATGCGTTTGCAGACATGTGTAAGCTACGCTGTGCGTCTGACACACAAGTTGAAACACAAGAGGTAGCCAAGCAGATCAGTGTTAAGATGCATGAGTTGTTTCCTGTGTCTTGGATGGCATTAGCAAAGGATAAAAGATAATGGCAGGTAATATTAATGGTGCAATTAAGGCGTCAGCTATTGTAGCTTTACTGATAGCTGCACCACCAGTACTGATAGCTATGACGTATGATGAGTATCCAAAGTACTGTAAGCTATCTATATTACTACCATGCATAGGAGTTAAGGATGAGTGAATACATAAACAAACCAGTTAAAGTAACAGAGATAGAAGAACATGAAGATGGTAGTGCTACACTACAAGTAGAGTGTGACCCTGAGACATTCGCAGCTATCTTTAATGCAGGGTTTATTGCACTTGTTAAGGCTGGTTTAGAAACAGAAGGAAGTAAAGATGTACGCAGTGGAGATTGAAGTTGATGAAGGTGAGTATACTTTTGTACGTAAGGAAGATCCTTGGACATATGACACAGAAGTACATATCTTTAGCACTAAAGAACAAGCAGAGGCAGAGGCTAAAAGGTGGAACACAGGGCGTGTAGTTGATTATAAAAAATACATTGGATCTTAATAAGGAATATCACAATGAGTATGGTTGGAACAATAGAAGATATGCGTTGGGAGATTAAACAACAACAAAAAGAAATAGAAAAACTAAGGAAGTTTATAGCTAAGCATAAGCTTATCAGAGAGTTTGATGAAGAAGAACGTAAGAGAGCACAAGAGAGGATGATAGCTAATGGAACTAGCACTTATTAGAACACTGATGGACAAGGAGTTCTACGATAATAACAAAGGCATCCGTACTCCTGATGAGTTATTCACTAAAGATGTACGTATCATTAAGCGTACATTAGACTACGCTATGCAAACATATGAGCAGGACTTATCACCAGCAGAACTAGAGTCACTGTTCTTTACACGTAACACCCTGACCACAGCTAACAAGGAAGCATACAAGGATCTATTCAGAAAGATATACAAAGAGAAACCTATGTCTGACTCTATTGCCCAAGAGGTTTTAGGTAAACTATTTCAGCAGGTAGTAGGTGAAAAGATAGCTAACATAGGGTTCAAGTATGTCAATGGTTTAGAGAGTACACTAGAGCCTATACGTAAGCTTATCTCTGACTATCAGGATGACTTCATGCCTAACTTAAAGGTAGATTGGGGTGACATAACTATTGATACACTACTACAGAAGTCTGACATCCAGGCCAAGTGGCAGTTTAATATTCCTACACTAAAGAGAAAGGTAGAGGGTGTATCAGGTGGTCACTTGGTACTGATTGGTGCTAGACCTAACACAGGTAAGACATCTTTCCATGCCTCTATCATTGCCTCTGAGGGTGGCTTTGCTAGGCAGGGTGCTAAGTGTATCGTGCTGTGCAATGAAGAATCATATGATCGTGTAGGTGCTAGGTATCTGAGTGCTGCATCTAACATGTCTATGGAAGAAGTCAAAGGTAACTATGCCTTAGCTGCATCACGCTACAAGCCAGTGTATGATAACATCAAGATCAAGGACAGCACAGGTAAAGATATGAATTGGGTAGAGGCTCTAGTCAAGGCTTACAGACCTGACATATTAGTGCTCGATATGGGTGATAAGTTCGCCAGTAAGGGTAGCTCTGAGTCACACGTTTATCTAAAGGAAGCAGCGATACATGCACGTAACATAGCCAAGCAGTATGACTGTGCTATCTTGTGGATGTCACAACTGTCTGCTGATGCAGAGGGTAAAGTGTTTGTAGATCAATCAATGATGGAAGGTAGTAAGACAGGCAAGGCAGCAGAGAGTGACCTGATGCTGTTGCTTTCTAAGAACCCACAGGTAGAAGGACAAGAAGAGCAAGACACACAGAGACACATTAACGTAGCTAAGAATAAACTTAAGGGTGGATGGCATGGTGTTATACACTGTGAGTTAGATGGCTCTAGATCAAGGTACACAGTATGAGAAGAGTTCTAGATGTAGAAAACTCTATCACCTTACGTGATGGTAAGATACACAACGATCCCTTTGAGGCCAGCAATACACTGACTCAGGTGGGTGTACTGTGCTTGGATACTGATGACAAGAAGCTGTTATGCTTTGACCATGCAGAGGCTAAGGATATTGATGGTACTAATAAGTGTACGCTACAGAGGGTCTTAGATAGTACTACTCTGTTGATTATGCACAATGCACAGTATGATCTTGCTTGGCTGTGGGCTAATGACTTCAAGTATGATGGTGACATTTATGACACTATGCTGTCTGAGTATCTATTGTTACGTGGACAGAAGGACTTACTTAGCTTAGAGCATTGCGCCCAGCGCAGACAGTTAGAGTACCAGAAGGATGATACATTAAAACAGTACTACAAAAAAGGATACAACACAAATGAGATACCTCTGGATGAGCTTAGTCATTATCTTGAGTATGACTTACGCACTACTGGTGAGTTGTACAAAGCCCTTGAAGCAGACTATCAAACCCCTGCCAGCGCCTCCCTACATAACGTCAGAGACATTACCTTCCGCACCTGCAAGTGTCTCGCCAGAATGTACATGCGTGGTTTCAGGGTGGATAGAACCGCCCTTGAACACGTTAGAGATGAGTTCCAACAAGAACACAATGACATTACAGTACGATTGCAACAACAAGTGCGAACACTCATGGGAGACACACCCATAAACCTTAACAGTCCAGAGCAACTATCACAGGTTATCTTTAGCAGAGAGATACACAACAAGAAAGAATGGGTAGATCTATTTGAGTTTGCTAAGACACCCCAAGACTTTAAGTCTGTTGTAGAGAGTAACAGTAAGCTAATACTTAAGACGTTTGCTGTCACTTGCCCTGAGTGTAGAGGCAGAGGACATACATATAAAACAAAGAAGGATGGTACAGCATACAAGAAACCTAACAAGTGCACAGCATGTAACGCCAGAGGCTACCAACTAAAAGAGTTACGTGAGGTTGCAGGTCTACAGTTCAGAGCACCAAGTAAGAAGTGGGTCAGTGCTAATGGTTTTAGTACAGGTAAAGATAAGCTTGATGTCCTTATAGCTAATGCAAAAACAAAAGGTATGAAAGATGCAGAACAGTTCCTTACAGATGTTAAAAGGCTTAGTGCTATTAGTAGTTATCTCTCTAGTTTTGTGGATGGTATTTCCACCTACACTAAACCCAATGATATACTCCACGTTGGGCTTACCCAACACATCACAGCAACAGGACGATTCAGTGGACGTAAACCCAACATGCAAAACATGCCAAGAGGGGGAACCTTCCCTGTAAAACGTGTGTTCATATCTAGATGGGAAGGTGGTCACATTATGGAAGCTGACTTTGCACAGCTTGAGTTCAGAGCCGCAGCTTTCTTATCACAAGACCCTGTAGCTATGCAAGAGATTGACACAGGGTTTGATGTACATGCCTACACTGCCAAGGTTATCACTGATGCAGGTCAGCCTACTGCTAGGCAAGCAGCAAAGGAACATACTTTTGCTCCCCTCTTTGGTGCTACTGGATATGGTAGATCTAAGGCAGAGGCAGCATACTATGAACACTTCAATGATAAGTATGAGGGTATAGCTGCATGGCATAAGAACCTAGCTAACGAGGCGCTTAGGTTTAACAAGATAACAAACGTTAGTGGCAGACAGTATGCCTTTCCTAATGTAGTACGTAAGGCTAATGGTGGTGTGTCTCACTTCACTATGATAAAGAACTATCCAGTGCAGGGTTTTGCAACAGGTGACGTTGTTCCCCTTGTACTGATTGAACTAGAGGCTAGGCTTGAGAAGCTACAGTCTTGTATTGTAAACAGTGTGCATGATTCAATGGTAGTAGATGTACACCCAGATGAAAAGGAGTATGTACTGGCAACAATAGATTCACTTAATGAAGATCTAAATCAGTTAGTAGAAGAAGCATATGATGTAAAAATGAATGTACCTCTACTATTAGAAGCTAAGATAGGTAAGAATTGGCTTGACATCAAAGACGTTTAATGGTATAACTTAGTCTCTTTAACGTTGAAAGGAATAACAACATGAGCAACTTAGCACCACTACATGTGGACAACATGAACCTAGCAGATGCAATGGGCTTCTCTGCTAGTTCATCTAGTAGTAATACACAGTCAAGTCTGTACCGTATTACAACAACAGTAATACAAGAGGTCAGCCCAGAGACTAACAAGATTGTATCATCTCCTGTGTTTAAGATTAAGAAGGGTGTGGATGAAGAGTTCTTAGCACGAGAGGTAGAGGTACGTCTGTTTGCTGAGCGTCAGCGTTGGCAGCGTTGGGATAGTGAGAACAATACATTCCAAAAAACTGTCATGTCTACTAATCTAAATGGTGATCTAAAAGATACCTTAGGTACGTTTAACCTTGGGCGTCCTACAGGATACGTCAAAGACTTTAATGCACTACCTCAAGACATGAAAGATCTTATGCGTAGTGTCAACCGTGTAAAGGTGATGATGGGTATGGCTCGTGTTATTGATCCATTCACAGAAGATGGTGGACCTATCACAGATAACTATGCAGAAGAGATCCCTTTTGTATCTGACATCAAGAACCGTGACAGTTTAAAGTCTATTGATGGTGTAGTAGGTAAGCTTATGGGTAAGCGTATCTCACCAGTAGAGCACACTGTTGCATTATTAGGTGACGTACAAGCTATGCCTACAGGTGTAAAGTATGCAACTATTGTAGCATCGATGGGTGAGCGTGTTGGTTTCTCTGATGGTGACAATGATGTACTGGCTGACTTCCTAGACTACGTAGAGAAAAACAATGAGTACATCTTAACTAGGTGGGAAGAAAACCACACTGCTAAGCTAAGCTCTGAGGATGCAGCTATTGTATCTAACATCGTAGACCTAGAGGACTTTGAGTAATGCAGCACCCTGCAGAACTAGCAGTGCATTCCTATCTAAGGAAGTCTATCAGTGATGAGGCAAGTATGTCTCAGGAAGTTATTGATAAGGTAGCTGAAGATATTAAGGATGCACTGCATAAGCAGTTCAACTCTGAGAAGAGAGTATTTAAAAAGAGGATGTCCAACATTGGGCGTCCTAAGTGTCAGCTTTGGTTTGATAAAAATAAGCCTGAGGGTGCAGAACCTTTGCCTGTATCATTCAAGATCAACATGGTCATTGGTGATATAGTTGAGGCTGTATTCAAAGGACTACTCAGAGCATCAGGTACATCATTTGATGACAACGATAAGGTAACACTAAAGTTATCTAATGGTGGTGAGGTTAGTGGTGAGTATGACATGGTACTAGATGGTAAAGTAGATGACGTTAAGTCTGCTTCACCGTGGTCATTCACTAATAAGTTTGAAGACTTCCATACACTAAACAAGGGTGATACATTTGGTTATGTGTCACAGCTTGTAGGCTACGCTACTGCTGCAGGTAAAGGCGTAGGTGGCTGGTGGGTAGTCAACAAAGCTAATGGTGAGTTCAAGTACGTGTCAGCCTCTGAGGTAAACAAAGAAGAAGTACTACAAAAGATAGAGGATACCTATGATTACCTAGACAATGATAAACCCTTTGAGCGTTGCTTTGAGGCTGAGCCAGAAACATATCGTGGTAAGGCTAGTGGCAACTACAAGCTAAGTAAAACGTGTGGCTTCTGTGCACACAGGCACAAGTGTTGGCCCACACTAAGAGCATTACCTTCTCAGGTATACAGTGGAAAGAAAACACCACCAACAGTAGAATATGTCAGCTTATGGAGTGATAGATAATGACAAAAGTAACTATTGATGAAGTAGAATATGAGACAGAAGATTTCTCAGAAGATCAACAGGCTCTAATCAATGAGCTACAATACAACTCAACTGTACAAACGCAGTTGAACTATGAGTTAGCCAGTGTTCGCACTGTAAGTAACATCTTAGCCAATCGTTTAAAGGCATCACTTAATCCAGATGAAGAAGTAGATGACAACGAAGAGGCGGCATAGCTCTAGACGGTATCGCAGTGGCTTAGAGAAGACTACCGCTGCGTACCTAAAAGACAATCAAGATAAAGTCAGGTATGAAGTCTTAAAGATAGAGTGGGAAGACCTACGCTACAGGACATACACACCTGACTTTGTTTTGGATAATGGTATTATCATAGAGACTAAGGGTATATTTGATAGTGAAGATAGAAGAAAGCACCTAGCAGTACGAGAGCAACACCCAGAGTTAGATATAAGGTTTGTATTTAGTAATGCTAAAGCAAAGCTATACAAGGGTGCTAAGAGTAGGTACTGTGATTGGTGTGATAAGTCAGAGTTTATGTGGGCGCATCGTGTCATACCAGAATCCTGGCTTAAAGAAAAAGGAAAAGTTTTAACTTTAAAACGCATCCCTTTCAAGGGAGACAAAAGGATAGAGTAATGTCTTACACATTAAAAGATGATGAAGTAGCTATACTACTAAGACCTGTAGAGTTTGATGAGTATGGTGAGTGGTCAGGTGAACTTTCTACAGCTTTATCAGTAGGCCCAACTAATAGATCTAATGAGGAAACAATAGCTTACCTTGTACATCTGGCTACTCTTATGGGAACATTCTTAGAGATGGCACAAACGGATGAAGACTTATATGATTTAGTAGAAGAAAAACGAAATGAATTAATAGGGGTTGACAATGACAGAACAACAGAGTATGAAGAAGTAGAGGGTACGAATGGTAAAGTTGTACGCTTAACTAGATTTACTAAAACACAGGGTAACGCATGAGTAACACACATGATGCAGTAAACAATCCAGTACACTACAATCACGCTGGTATTGAATGCATTGATGCAATAGAAGCTATGACTGAGAACATGTCTGGATCTATAGCACCACATGCAGCTAACGTACTAAAGTATATGTGGAGATGCGAGTATAAGAATGGTTTAGAAGATATAGACAAAGCAATATGGTATTTACAGAGGATGAGAAAAAGGTGGACGGACACACACAAATGAGAAAGTTTAGTGTAACATTTGTTCTAAAGGTAGATGATGATAACAATATATTCTCAGCTTTAGAAGAAGCTCACGTAGATGATATATATGATCTTATTCGTAATACATTCTACGATATAGATGATGTAGAGGTAGACAACTTAAATATTAAGGAGAGAGTGTGTTGATTAATGAGACTGATTTAAAAGCGTTTGGTTACTTTGACATGTTTCAAAATAGTCCAATCTATGAGAATGATCCTGTCAGGTTCTACTCTCAGTTTGTAGAGGATAAAGTATTTACTAAGGGCCGTGAACGTTTAGTAGAGAATACTCTTGGTTTAGTAGGAGAAGCAGGGGAAGTATCTGAGAAAGTAAAAAAACTGTTTCGTGATAAAAATAGTTTCTCAGATGAAGATGTATTAAAAGAATTAGGTGATGTATTATTTTATGCTACAGCTTTAGCTAACATCTTTGGTGGTAACTTAAAGACTATCATGGAAATGAACATGAAGAAGCTAGATGATAGAGAGCAGCGTGGAGTTCTAAGTGGATCAGGAGACAACAGATAATGGATAACTATTTACCAACAGACTACCAAAGCTTTATCGCTCTGTCTCGCTACGCTAAGTACCGTGACGGTAAAGGGCGAGAGTCTTGGTCTGAAACAGTAGAACGATACATGGATAATGTAGTACGTACTAAAGCTGGCAAGGACTCATACGTAAACAAAATACGTGATGCTATACTAAACCTAGAAGTAATGCCATCCATGAGAGCTATGATGACTGCTGGCCCTGCCCTTGAGCGTGACAATACAGCAGGTTATAACTGTAGCTACCTACCCGTAGATGACCCTAAGTCCTTCGATGAGGCTATGTTCATCCTCTTGTGTGGTACTGGTGTGGGTTTCAGTGTTGAGCGTCAGTTCATTACTAAGCTCCCTGAGGTTCCTGAGTTGTTCGACAGTGAGACTACTGTTGTTGTTAAGGATAGTAAGGAAGGTTGGGCTAAAGCTTTCAGACAAGTGCTTGCACTCCTATGGGCTGGTGAGATCCCTAAGTGGGATATAAGTAAGGTACGTCCTGCAGGTTCTAGGCTTAAAACGTTTGGTGGTAGGGCATCAGGTCCAGAGTCACTTGTTGATCTATTTAGTTTTGCTATAAAAACATTTAAGGGCGCACAAGATCGTAAGTTATCTAGCATTGAGTGCCACGATCTTATGTGTAAGATTGGTGAGATAGTTGTTGTAGGCGGTGTACGCCGTAGTGCTATGATATCTTTGTCTGACCTAGATGATGATCGCATACGTCACGCCAAGTCTGGGCAGTGGTGGGATGAACCTGAGAAAAATATTTATCGTTTTGGTTACAGGTCATTAGCTAATAACTCTGTAGCTTACACTGAAAAACCTCATATAGAAACATTTATGCGGGAATGGCAAGCTCTAGTAGCAAGTAAGTCAGGAGAACGTGGTGTATTTAATCGTCAAGCAAGTAAGAAGCAAGCTGAGAAGTATGGTAGGCGTGATCCTAACTATGAGTTTGGTACTAACCCCTGCAGCGAAATCATCTTACGTCCGTATCAGTTCTGTAATCTTACGGAAGTTGTTGTACGTGCAACAGATAATATTGAAGACTTGGAAAAAAAGGTTCGCTTGGCTACGATTCTGGGAACCATACAATCCACCTACACCAAGTTTCCATACTTGCGTAAGGTGTGGAACAAGAACACAGAAGAAGAGCGTCTGCTGGGTGTGTC